>ERZ773181.1593-NODE-1593-length-17324-cov-3.915803_pt1 | contig 17324 bp, 11 predicted proteins | sample MGYA00581001_ERZ773181 | MGnify/ENA primary metagenome ERZ773181 (study PRJEB29015, sample SAMEA2737780) | human gut metagenome | biome: human gut; feature: human-associated habitat; material: faeces | place: China | collected 2012 ... | reverse complement strand
AGCGAATTATATTTGCTCATTCTATTCGTTTTCCTTTTCTTCATTGTCCTGCTGCTGAAGATAGAACATTGCCTTTTGAGTTTCAATCTCCGCTTTCAGTTCTTCTTTTGTCGGTAAGTATAATTTGTACTTGGAAGCAAATAATTGTTCATTGCCGTGCATAACAGAATAACGGGCAATATCATCATCTGTATCGGAACAAAGGACAATACCGATTGTTGGGTTATCGCCCTCGCTGCGTTTCAGTTCATCATACATACGGATATACATATCCATCTGTCCTACATCTTGATGTGTTATCTTCTCTGTTTTCAAATCAATAAGGACAAAGCATTTCAGTATGTAATTGTAGAATACAAGGTCGATATAGTAGTCCTGCTTCTCCGTATGAATATGCTGCTGTCTTGCCACAAAAGCATATCCCTTTCCAAGCTCCATCAAGAATTTCTGCAAATTGGAAAGGATACTTTTCTCAAGGTCACTCTCTGTAAAATCTGTATTCTGCGAAAATCCTAAGAACTCCGCAACTACCGGATTTTTGATGAACTCCAACTTATCATTCTGATACGGTGCAGTCAGTTCCTTCATTTCACTTTCTACAAGCTCTTTTTTCTGAGTCCTCAGCATACGATAATAATACTGAGAAGAAATGTTCCTCTGCAAAGTACGAACACTCCAAGTCTGTTCTGCGGCTTCTTTCTCATACCAGTCACGAGCTTCAGGGTCTTTGACCTGTAATAATGTTCTATAATGCGACCACGAAAGCAGAACGCCGGATTGTCTACACGCCGTGTCGACAATTTCAGGAAAGGTTTTATAAAACTTTAGACAATGATATAAATTACTTCTATCATATCCTTTTCCATATCGCTGAGTCAGTTCTTTAGAAATTTTCTTTATTACCTCTAGCCCATACTCCGAGCGTTCATCTCCACCTAATTCTTCTTCTGCTATTCTGTAACCAATCAACCAATTTCTCTGCACGAGCAATGTATTGACAGCCTGATATACAGCTTTTTGTGAGGACTCGATAATCCCACACATATCCTTTAAGATGTCATCGGTTTTAACAAAATTATCCATAAAACTATTTTGACCGATTTTTTCTAATTTATTCTCCATAGCCATCGCTCCTTTGGATTTTATTTTCAAATTATTCGCTTTCCTGCATATCCTCATCGGCTTTTGCAATCATCTGTCTGTACTGTTCTTTCACACTTTCCGGTGCAAGTATCTGTACTTTTCCATTAAAGCCAAACACCCAACCGAAAAAGGTAGGACTGGCTGATACTTCGGTCTGTACTCTGAAAGACGTCATATCATACGCAAGGGTTGTCACATCTTCTCCGAAACGGTCAACCATTGTTTTCATCAGGCTGTTATCACACCGCAAATCCACAAGAACTTTCTCTCCTGAGAACATAAAGAACACTTCTTTTGTAAAATTCTCAATATCAAAATCATCGGGCATAGGAATAATATCCTTAGCAAGTATATCTGGTCTCAATGCAATGCGGTCTACTCTAAAATTTATAACTTTTCTCTGCTTTTCAGAATATCCGAGAACATAATAATAGTCCCCACACCAGATAAGTTTATACGGACTGAGCTTATACACCTCGCCTTTATTCTTAAGAACTTTCTTCTTTAGTCCTGTATAGTCATAATACTGAAATGAAATCTGCTTGCCGCTATTTATGGCTTCATTTATCGTGTCAATAATATAATAAATCTGCTCGTTGTCCGGCTTTATTCGATTAACAACATAGTTGTTTCTCCTGAGTTTTGCCACCTGCCCTGCACTTGTCATTGTATGTATCTTCTCAATCAGTGCGTCGCTTTTCTTACTCGTAATAAATTTGGATGATTCTACTGCGTCAATCAACAGTTTCAGCTCAGGTAGCTCAAACTTACGGCTTGCCACAAAGTATTTACTTTGAGTGGAATGAATAACAACAATATCCATTCCAAACTCCTGAAGAGCCGCAATATCCTTTGTTATGGTAGTCCTATGAGCAGATATCCCATATTCATCATTTAATATATTGATTAACTGCGTTGTGGAAAGCATATTTTCCTCATCTGTTCTCTCAAGCAGTATCTTTTGTAAATATAAAATCCTTGGTTTTGATTCCATTGATTTCCTTTCTGAACTACTCCTACATATCTCCAAACACTTCTCCCTAACTCTCTCATTCGTCATATAGGGATAACCGTTCCATCTGTCATTGTCAAATTCTCTTATCATTCAAACCCAGAACTCATCTAGTCAGTCATTTTCTTTACAATCAATCTTACTTTATCATAATCATAAGGGCAGTAAAGCATCTGTCCGAAGCTTGCACTGTTCTTTTCCGCCTTATATGTTTTGACCAGTTTCATTGTGTCAGACTTATATCCAAAATGTGGTTAATTAAAGTAAATGATATGTCCGTGTAATTTACCAATTACTTTCCTTATGAATCCATCTTATCCTTTAATGACTTTAACTAGAGCCTTTGCAATCATAATTGCGTCTTCTTCTGTATTGTCTCTACCAAACGAAATACGAATAGTGCCTTCTGAATACTCAGATGGTACTCCGATTGCCTTAATAACATGCGAGACTTCTGTATTTACAGAATCACAAGCCGAACCCGTTGATATACAAATTCCCATCAAATCCAAACGATGCAGTAACATTTCCCCACTCGTTCTGCGGATAGACAAATTTATATTCCCCGGAACATGATTATTAGAACCATTTCTAATAAAATCTATCTTAGACTTCAAAAGAACATCGTTAAATGCTTCATCTAAAGCAAGTAGTTTTTTATTCACTTTTTCCATTTCATCGCAACTTTTTTTCAATGCAATGGACATTCCTACAATCGAAGCAATATTTTCAGTTCCTGCACGCTTATGGAATTCCTGAGCACCACCATCTGCAAATGAAGATATTTTTGTACCTCTCTTAATGTACAAAAAACCAATTCCCTTTGGTCCGTTAAATTTGTGTGCCGAGGCAGAAAGCATATCCACACATAAGTCACTGACATCAATTGGAATATGCCCAACTGCCTGAACTGCATCTGTATGAAATAAAATACCGTTATCATGAGCTACAGTTGCTAACTCTTTTATTGGTTCAATCGTTCCAATTTCATTATTAACCATCATTACAGAAATCAGCTCAGTATTACCTTTTATAAATTTCACTAAATCTTCGCATGATACAACACCTTGTTTGTCAACTGGAAGATAATCCACTTGAAATCCAAAGTGTTCTAATCTTCTACAGGCATTCAGGATTGCATGATGTTCAATCTGCGTTGCAATTGTATGATGTTTTTTCCCCTTCTCAGCAATCCCCTTTATTGCCCAGTTATCACTTTCCGTGCCTCCTGACGTAAAATAAATTTCATCTGGTTGAGCACCGATGCATTCTGCAATTAAAGTTCTAGCTTCCATCAAGGCTTTTTTCGGTTTACGTGCAAATGAATACGGTTGCGACGCATTGCCATATTCTTCTTGAAGCCATGGAAGCATTGCATTAAATGCATCTTTATCCAATTTTGTTGTTGCTGCATTATCAGCGTATATAAAATGCTTCATAGCTATTCCTCACTTAAAAAGTGTACACCCTTCATCCTTAAATTCTTCTATTTTGTCCAGCAAATCATCAACAGTACATCCTAAAAAATCAGCCAAACAGTCCATACAATAAAAATTGGCAATGTCTTTTCCAAGAAGCTTTTTGTTTATGCCTACAGTATCTTTATCCAATTGCTTTTTTCCACAAGCAATACACTCTTTACTCATTATTCTCTCACCATTAAACATGGAACATCTTTATTTTTATATTCACTGTCAATCATGCCTTGCTGAAGTTTGATAATTCTTCGCATTTTCATAGCTGGCGTTAAACAGTAGTCTCTAAATTCCATCTTGTCAACATCAAACTCATTTCTAACATTTGGAAACAGCAGCTTTAAATATGCAGTTGCCAACCTTTTAATTGCCTCTGTATCACGAGTATCCGCATGCTCGGGAACTTCTACAATCTTTTCCACAATGGCACGATAACTCATATCATTTCTGAGTTCATGAAGAATAGAGCAGAAATATTCAGAGTTAAGTGCCCATCCGGTTAGTTTAAGACCATCATTCATTCTAGGTATATCCCACCCTTTAACGAATCCGTGAATACGGTCAAGAAGTGCCGTTTCCTGAAACAACGTAGGTAATTCTCCTAACATATAACCATACTCATCCATGTTTTCTTCTTTTATATTACCAAGGAATACTACACCAGCATCCGATTCTCCATTATAGCCATTGGAATTAAATGTACCGTACTCAAGATATCCTTGAAGTATGGAACGCATTTCATTTTCGTCGCCGAAATTTACAAGCTTTACTTCATCAATCGCTACATAGTCCGGACCACAAATATAACCCGGTTTTCTTCTGTTAGCATCATAAAACATTTTTGAACGGGTAACTTTTCCACCGTCTGTCAGCAAGCCGTTTTTACTGATATGACCAAAAACATAACTTTTTCCAGTTCCCTTAGGAGCTAGTTCAATAAGGTTTATTCTTTTCTCTACAAACGGCAATAGTCTAGTAAGCATTGTCAGCTTTTGAAGTTTCGTTTCATATCCGTCAGCATTATAGTCGATAGCTCCTAATAAGATATCTATCCATTCATCCGTTTCAAAGTTTGACCTCATTTCTTTAAAATACTCAACATCTACCGTATAAGGGCGAAAATTCTTGAAACCAGTCAACTTTATTTTTCCCGGAATCTTTGGCTTTACTGTATCGTCAGGTTGACGATATCCTAATTTTATAATTCCCCAAGTTTCTCCTGTATTTATCAAATCTTCTTTATAGACATCCCAAATAGCCGGTTCAATCAAAGTTTCCTTTTCAGTAACTCCAAAATCAGGAATAGCAAATGATATTTCTCCGGTCTTTATATTGATATCTACGGAAATTTTTGTCAGGATTTGAACACTTTCATTCTCATAGATGATTTTATTTTTTATACTCATCCAATCCTCTTTTTTGGGTATGAACTTCTTAACAAATGCAGATACTTCATCCACATCAAAATTCCCAAAATCATCGCTGAACATTTTCAAAAGATAATCTCTTAAAAATGCAGGAAGTCCAAGAGAAGAAAAGAAATTATTATTTTTTAAATCTTTATAAACAACCATTTCATCAAAATAGTCTCTAAGTTTATCAGTCATTTATTTTTACCTCTAAAAATCGAACATATTATTCTGTGACATTCCCTTTTTCTCAATTTCAAACTGCTGTCCAGATGCGAGAACACTGCCACCATCAAAGATATCAATAGAAAACTTGCCTTTTTTGCTGTAATTTTTCAATTCTATGCTGTATATATAAGGTTCAGCAGTTTCTTCAGCATTGTAATAATTACCATCCAATTTAATGGAAATATTATTACTTCTAATTCCAACATAAATTTTAATGATTGCGTATTCCTTTGCACCTAATGTTAAAACTCTTGATTCATCGACGATAAAGGCTTCTATATTAGATGCTTTTTGTGTAATTTCAATAATTGGAACCGCAACTTCCTCCATAGAAGCTCCACCGTGTACTTCTACATTTGCACGTCGGCTTCCCCTAAATCTGTCATAATTCGCCAGAATCCAGTATCCAGACTCTTCAATTGCAAAATCTGGTTTATCGTCAATTTCACTTATCTTGCAACATCTTCCTGAATGCTCGCCTTTTGTCTCCATATTCCATATATTTTCAGTTTCATGAAGGACAGCAAGTCGGCTAGCACCATGGTCAGAAATAATAATTGCTTTATTATATGACCCAGCAAGTATGCTTGCTTTAATTTTCGTCAATAAATCATCTATTATTTCGAGCTCTTTTATGAGGTAAATTGGTGTTTTTTCTTTCTCATAGTCGAAGCTATCTTTGCCATGATGCTTAATATCATCTAAATCCTTTATATCTGATATTAGACATCCTTTATCTTTTAACACATCTACAAATTCCTTGTTAAATACAGTTAATGATGGCAACTCGCATCTTGCACAAGATATATTTGCCGAAAGTCCGTATTCGCTACACTTCTGTTGAATAAAGCTTAAGTATTCAACTCCCATTGCATCAACAAAAAATACTTGTGCATTTTGTGTATCAAGTTTATCTACATAGGCTGTACGTGGTTTTAAGATTGTAACAAAATCCATTTTTATTGCCTGCTCTTCAACAACTTTATCAAAAGATGGCAGAATACGATTTGTTATCTTTTGATATTTGTAATTCTCAAAATAGGTATTCAAAAATTCATTTCTATATCTATAACTTGACAAATAATACGCTAAATCGGGATAGACATTCATCAAAATAGAAACCAACTCATCCTTTGAATACTTCACACCATAATTGCTAAGCCATTTGATGATTTTTTCTTTTTCCGGTTGTGTTAAATCTGTCAGATAGTAAATTTCATCTTCTCCTTTGGTTGATAAAATTTTACAAAAATCTATCGTCTCAGGCAATGGCTTTTTCAGCTCACTAATTAAACTTTTTCTTTGCCTATACAATTTCTGATAGTTTTCACTCTTCCAATCAATATCAAGTACAGACCGAAAAATATTCTTTATCAATTCACTGGATTTTGACGTCTTATTTAACGCAAGTTTAAGGTAATCATTATTCTTAACACCGCAAATCAGAAGTGCAATATAGTAAAGCCATCTCTTTTCAACGTCAAATTTCGGATATTCTCTTATTACATGTAAAAGATTATTTTCTGACCCAAAATTGTCTACAATAACCGTAGTCCACGTTCCTGATTTTCCCATTTGATGGAGCACATAATCCCATTGTTCCGGCAATCCACATGCTTGAGGAACAATTCCTGTTCTTGAATCTTTATTTCGGAGAATATCATAACTATTATTTACTTGTGAAATATGAAAGACTGATTCAGCAAAAGAGCTTTTATCTATTGCTGTTGCAATATATGCATCTCTATTGAAGCAACTATCTATGGCTGTTCCAATGTTCTGTATCCCACTATATGAATCCGTAAAAATATCGGAGAGCGTCGGAGAAATGAAATTTATATTGCAAATATTGTCAGGATTTCCATCAACAATAACCAATCTTCCGCTCTCAGATATTCTAGGATCTGTAAATCTGAGATATTTCTCACATTGATATGTAATAATTACAACATGACCAGAAATGCTTGTTGTAATCAGTGTTTTTAAAGCCTGCTTTGCCACATTTTCTCCAAATAGCATAAGGAATCCAGACAATCCGGTTATAAATGTATTACCACTGTTACTTGATACAGATGCGTATAACTCATCCAGTTTTATTGCCTCATCTTGGTTGCAAAACTCCTCTATAGCCGGGAACTTGTTACTACCCACCTTAAAATATTCTGCTATATTTGCTAAATCTTCCCTTGTTTGAACATCAACAATCAAAGGATATCTTTTATTAGAGTTCAGATATTTTTGAACTCTCTTTTTTGTGTCATCCAGATTCATATGTTTTATCCTCCGAATCACTTTTGTTTCTTTATGATTTCCAACCCAACAACAAAATTATCTTCTATCATTTTCTTCAGATATTCTTTTACCTGTTCAGCTGGCATTTCGTCTATTACTTTTTTTGCTTTTCCATACCCTGACTCATTATATTTTGCATTAGCCATCGTCTTAATCTTTGCTGTAACCGCTTTATTTCCAAGCCAATGATACGGCGAATCTGAGATATGGTTCTGAAGGTAAGTTCTAACTTCATCAACATCATCAAACAGTTCAGAGAACTCTTCAAGGAAAACATCTCTAAATGCTTTATCTCTATCTTCTTTATTATTCAATTTCTGCACATAGGTCATTTTATCAAGATAGTCTAGTGCTGTTGTAATGGTATTCTCATCTTTAGTTTTAGAATTTATAGCTCCAAATACCTTTCTTGCTGTTGCGACTTCATCATCGGGAACCATGGCAAGGATAGGCATATGATACTTATTCGACCACATATATGGTGAATCAGTATCGGTCAAATCGTTCCATTTCTTTTTGAGTTGAGTATACAACTGAGCATTCTTATATAAATCGACTGCTTTTTGAACCTTGCCGGTATACTTATCTCGCTCAAGTAAATAAGAACCTCCAAATCCATATGTATCATCATCAAGAATGGACTTAACATCTTCCTCTGAAAGGTCGTCTAAATAGAAACTACACGCTTTAATAAATAAACTGCTCTGTGAGCCCATAAAATACTTAAAGTTTTCTATATTCTCACGAAGTAAATCAAGAAATGGCTTCTTTTGTGAATCAAGAAGATTTCTTTGCTTATACAGGTTGTAAAGCATCTCATAAAATGCTTTGCTATCGCCAAGCTCATTTTTAATCATTGAATAAGCTAATCGAATCTGACCAATCTTATCAACCCATGCACGAATCGCTTCCATATAGGTTGCATTTTTAGATAAAACACCATTGCTTATTTCAATAATTTCATATTCACAAATAAGCTCATCTATTTTTGCATTGACTGTATCTGTATTCCATACCCAATTGGCAGCATCTGAGCTGAATTTATATTGCAACTGATTGATATACTGACCGCCGTCATTGATTTTTTCAGCAACAGCAGGAAGTTTCCCTCCATCGTATAATTTTAAATACTCAAGCATACCAGATTTGCAATTGTCCTTTGTGAGTATACTCTTCAAGTCATCTACAACGCCCTCATTATCTAAGCATAATTTCCCAATAGTAAGAGCAATGTCATTATCAGACTTCTCGCCTTCCATGTTCTTGTTATTCGCAATGCCACAATAGTTATCAATAAGTTTTGAAACGACATCTTTATCTGTCTTAAAAGTCTTATCGTCAAGCACATACTTGATTACCCAAATAGGGAAGGAAAAACCTTTCATCTGTTCTCGGATTCGTGACCTTGTTTCCGTAACAGAAACACAATACATTTCTGGAATATCGAAAGCAACTGATGTAGCCTTGTTAAAGGCACGTTCTTCTTCCGTCAATGTTACGATAAACTTATCTTTATAACGTTTTTCCGGCGTGTTGTCCTGCTTAATAATTTCAGAAATCATACTGGCAAGCTTTTCCGCATCTAACGGTACTGTTGTTAAATTGTCACTGTAAGAATAAACGCCTTTCGTGTATTCCTTTAAAATAAATCCAAGAATAAAAGCCGTCAGGTTACAAGGCATAAATCCGTATGGTTCTGCTTTCAGCATCTCATATATTGAAGCAATAGAAATACGGTCACTTTTATTAAAAGTTTCGTTAATAAACTCATCTACCGTTTTCTTCAAATCTGCAATATAAGAATGAGAGTTATTCCAATATTCTGGAACTTTCCATGCGCCCTTCAGAGCATTTTCAAGTTTAGTTGCTTCATTACCGGAACGGAATGTCCCTTTTGTTTCTTCGTTAATACCACATGTTGCACCATTTCCCAACGAATTGGCATCATACATTGTATTCAAAACACTTGTATAAGCACCCTCAAGACATTGTGGGTAATGGAATTTATCTATATCAAGCAGATAGATAAACAAATCCTGAATATTCGCCACTCGTTCTCCATTTGTTGCATAGCGAGAGTATACATAGAAATCGCCGCATTTAATTCTCTTCGCCCAAGCACCTCGATAGCATATCCCTCGTATGTCTTTCTCTGGTCTAAATCGCTGTTTCCGATTGCAAGAGACATGGCATAGTTTTCAACAAACTCATTATACTCGCCTTCACCGAGAACACATGTTGAACTATCGATTACAATTGCATTTGATTCAGGATTATTCACAAAGAAATTCTCTATCTTTTTCTTCAATGCACCGCTTTCAGCCGAATCTCTGCCAATAGTTGCAACGGCATAAAGTTTGTTATTAGTTGCACTTGGATTGTTTGCCTTTTTTATTTCACTATCAAAATCTGAGAGCGTAGCATATGCCAATGAATAACGAAGCTTTAATGCACCCGTAAATTCAATAGTAGTACGCAAATTACTACCTGCCATAAATGACATATCTTTTGTAGATTTACCTTTAGCCTGAGCAATGAACGGACCCGGGTCTACACTTGGTCCCATGTTTTTGCAGCAATACGAGAATACATCGCCAGTCAAAGGCGTTCTGGTTACTACATGGTCGTTCAAAAGTTTTTTTGCAATATTCTGTGCCGTAAATTCAAGGTCAGTGCCCTCGAAAGCAAGTGTCAAATTTTTGTTGTTTGGAAGAAAAATATCACGGTTTCCACTCATTCTTTCAGATATAGCCTGAAGCAACAAGATAACCTTGAGTACACGCTTTTCATCTTCCATAAGCTCCTTATCCATTTTCTGAGTATAACAGCTTAAAACCTCTCTTATGCCATCAGCCAATTTCTGGCTGCCTGTTTCATAAAAGAAATTCCATAACATATCAATCGTGACAAATGGATTTTGAGAACTAAAATCATATCTGTCAATAAACCACTGAAATGCTTTAACATCCTCGCCTTCATCATTCTTAATAAAATTGAACATGCTACGGGCTGTAGATGTGTAGTAAATCGAAATATGCTGCAATATAAGGGCTGCATAAGGATGAATCGGTAAAACATTACTTAAATCTTTGTCTGTTAAACCAATTTTTTTGCTTACAGCAGAACGGCTCTGCATAGTACGGTCTTCTAAACTTTTCCTGTGCTTCTCCCATTTCGCAGCTTTATCAACATCATCTGTTACCTTCAATGCCTCATGCATCAATTCAAAAGCTATATTTTCAGGCAATGAAATGTGAATTGGCGAAACAAATCTGTCGAGGATTTTTCGCTTATCTGGGTCTCCATCAGAAAAATAGCCTTCAGCTTTATGTGTAACAATCAAAAGACAGAACGGTGCCGTAGCAGCAAGCTCTGCAACTTGCTGAAAACCAGTAAGATGATGCATGTTATTCTCAAAATACTCTGAAAATTCATCCCAAATGAATACAAGTTCCTTAAGGTTATTCTTTTCGATAATTTCACGTATCCAATCGCAAAGTTCCCCTGTAGTCATGGAAAAGCTTCCCTTTACAACCGGAACTTTAAACACTTTTTTAACCAAAGTATTCAAAGCTTCTTCCTTGAAATTTCTTAATTTTTCAAGAATACTATCCGCAGTATCTCCGTTCAACACTGTCTGATATTTACCCTTAGCATAAATGTCAAAACTCTGCTTATTTTCTTCATCTTCAAAATATCTGATAAGCGAATTCTTCAAAGAAGTACTGGCTACATTTTCAATTCCCGCATCAGCCAATGCTTTCTCTACACCTTCCTGAATAGCAACAACCAAATCCGTATCACTTTGAATATCAGATGAGCCATAACGATGACAAACAAGAATTTTACCTTCGTTTTTCTGTGCAATCAGTTTTTGACAAAGAAAATTATCAAGATTATAACGCTCAAAGTATGCGTTTGTTTCCTCGTCTGAAGCCTCAATGAGTTTCTTTAATGTCAGAACAGCATGAGATTTACCTGTGCCATATGCACCGTCAACCCATACCGATAATTTCTGCTTGCGTGATAGAACATCTACCATTGACTTCAATAGCTTAATGAATGTAGGATGTGGGTAGAATTTTTTCCACAAATCCGGCTGTTCCTCTATTATTTTCTTATCTACCTGTGGAAAATACTCCGGGTCGATATCAAAATACTCTCTGTAACTCATTCTCTTTTCCTCCTCAGAACAGCTCGTTTAAAATTTCATTAGCCGTCTTATCACTTTTGAGTGTAATATTATCCAGACCAAGCGTAAATCTTGCTTCAATCAAATCAGGATAATTAAATGTAAGACCATTCAGGATTTTCTCCATTGTTTCTCGGTTCAATCCAAAAATCTGTGTTGGACTAATTCCAGCACTTTCAACAGATGTATCAAGTAATCTGGTTAATGTGAACTGTCTGTAATTTCCGCATGCCTCAGCAAATTTATAAAGTGCATATAGTATCACTTTTTCGTCTGGATTTTTCCATGAACCTCTAACAAAATAATTCAATGTAATAGTTTCTCTTCCGTTTGATGATACTTTCTCTTCATAATCTATAACACTACCAAGACCAAGTTGCTTTCCAAACGGTGTCTTAATCAAAAACGATTTAAGTGCATCACAAATATTTCTCTTTCCTAAACCAGATTTATCATTTTCCATGACTTCGTCTAATCTAAGTTTTATAGACTCTGGTGTTGATGTCTCACTGAAAGGTATATTCTTTATAAACCATCTAAACTCTTCTGAATCCTCTGCATATACTAGGTTACACATTAGATAAGCCCACATACTCTCATCATCTACTCCAAGAGAAAACATTTTTTCTGCGAACTTGTTCGGCTTATATTTTATATACTTATACTCTTTTCCTTTCAAGGATTTATCTTCGTCTACCAATCCCGCATCTTTAACAAAATTTAAAAATGCATCCTTTTTCTTATTTGGTACTTCGCCATCTGATTTCCAAAACGATGACGTTCCCTCATAGTCAAAGTACACTCTCAACCAATTTTCTTTAATACCAAAGCTATAATATCTATCAAGTCCAGTCATGACCTTTGCTCCTATTCTATTTTTTATAGAGTTATATCTCAAACAATGAGAATATATATCGTGGCAGTTAAAGCAATGCTTACACTGATTTGAAATATGCACTCCATTTGCCATATCAATACAACCACTTTTACATTCGGCTGCACAATACCCACAATTAACACAATAAACGCTCTTTATAATCACACTCTTAAAAAGCGACAAAAATTTTATATCTGATTTACTATTTTCAATATTAGGAAACGTAAATTGCTCTCCACCTTCTTGAGTACTTATAGTACGAATTGCATAAGATTTTCCTTCATATGCTATGCTAAATTCACCATCCCCCAAACTAGTAACCTGACCAATAGTCTTTGCCCATTCTTTCCAGTATTCATTCTTTTTCTGTACAGTTATAACATTTTGTCCCTTGACTATTTCAAACACATGCTTATCATGACCGAAACTTAATTCTCTGCCACTTTTTCTAGTACGCCAGTATCCTTGTTCGACAAACCTATCATAATTTTCCTTTGAGAAGTTTTTTCCACTAGTAGTTATTATTTTATTGATAAACAAGTCTGTATCATCGGGATAATTTTTATACTTCATGTAATCATGTTTCCCTTGAGACATAGGACAAACAAGGCAGCCAGCTCTTGTATTACCTTTTTTATATGCATTATTAAAGGTCAAGCCATTTTCATATATGTATAGAAAAAGTTCTGCCGTGTTCCATTCCAGAATAGGATGGCAGCTATATTGCCCAGAATGCTTAACTGATTGCATCATACTCACTTCTAGATAAGCTTTCATCTCCACGAACACCAGTGAATGCCATACCAGTAAAATCAGGTTTTTGTAAAACTTCTCTAAGTTGCATTATCTGCGGCGTAGTTTTATGCACACTACAACACCAACGTATTGTTACAGCTGGCGGTCCAAAGATTTGCCATGTATTCTCAGGTTTTAATTTTGATTTTGCCTGCAAAAACTCAATTTTTTCTTCAGCACAAATTTGTTTTATTTTTTCAACAGTCTCATATGTATCGGGGAATTCCATTCCAGTATCCCCAAATAACACCTTAAAGCAGTTATGAGGAAGTGCTCTTTGAACCAAATCCAAGGCAACGACACTGTCCTTACCACCAGAAAAAGCTACATAAAAAACATCCACCTTGTCTTGATACTCAATAAAAGTATTATATATTTTCTTTATAGTTTCCTGTACAAGCTGCTCCATTAACTGTCGATTCTTATCGACCATAGCAGGTATATCAACAAATCGAAGAGGATAACCTTCCGGCTCCGGGTCTTCAATAAGAACTAATTCCGGAGGTGTATAAAGAGATCCTCCCTTGGTTTTTGCAACGAGTCTTCCTCGATAATAATAATTATTGGCTTCTGCCCACATATATGGGAAACTGTCATTTTTATCATAATCCCAATATTTATCAAACCCTAAAATATCAAGTTCTTTATAATAAACGGGTCTGGGTTCCTTTGAAAATGCCAGTGGCATTGGGGTTAATATATAACCACCGGTAGAACTATCCCATTCGTATGCATACATCCTGTTTATTCCTTCCTGTTCCGAATTTGTGTTGCTTTCCGCATAGCAGTATCTAAGTCCTTATAACTACGCCTTGTAATCATATTAACATCTGCAAGATAATTCAGTGCTTCGCTTTTCTTTAATTCAATTCGGCTTTCAGAAAGCACTGCTGCACAAGCATCCTCAAATTCTTTAATTTTTCCATCTTTTTTAACAATAGCTCCTGCCACATTGTGCAGGGATTGTCCATTATTCAAAAGTACAAACTTTTTGCTATATGAAATCAAAAAGCTCTCTAACATATACTCATTCCATTCATATCCAACAGATGGGAATGCAAGGAAAGAGTCTATCTCACGAATTCTGATGTAATCCTTTGACATAAAGCTCTCAATAACTTTATCGACTGAATCCACATCAAAATTTATCCGTTTTTTTGAGACAAATAAATCGTGACTGACTCGCACTGAAACTTCTGATAAAGCGTCGAAATAAATTACAGTATCTAATTCTTTTGAAAGTATATATATTTCGTCTGCTGTAAACTCTGCATGATGTTTAGCATACAACTGATATACATCTCTCATAGAAAAACTGTCTTTTGGCAGGCTGATAACAGCACCTTCAAAACGAAACCTTCCGCTAAATCGTTGTTCGATTGCATTTCTAATTCCAAGACCTGAAAGGTACAGATTATTTTCAACAAATAATGGAAATTTATCTTGAATCATATTCCAGACATTCGTCCAAATTGCATATTCGTCCTCACTGATAAAACCCTCAATAATCTCTGCAATATTCTCCAGTTCATCATCAGTGATTTCAAAAATATCTGTATGAAAATACTCGCCCTTAGAATTTCGTAAAAATCGAGAATCCGTTTTAATGATTCTGTCAACTCGTTCTTGTGGGATATGTGATAATGTGCTAAAAACATCATCAAGTCTCATTGGTTTACCGGCGGAAAGAAAATATTCTTCAATTTCCTCTGTGTGGTCAATTTTTACATTTCTATCAACCGACATATAATCTGAAAAATAATAATATTTATCTTTCTCAGCCGAATACTCAATATAAGCTTTCAACATTTTTTCGTCTGCCAGTGTAAAACAACTCGCAAAAGCATCTGATAAATCCTGATAAATCGCCTTATAATAAAGCACCGACTTTCCAGTAGAGAAGCAGTTATCAATGTATGCAAACAAAGTTTCCTTTGTGTTGTTATCAATTATTCCCTCAGCAGGAAAAAGTCTGTCTTTATATAGCACTCCACAATAACGCAATCTTTCTTCCAAGGCTTCATCATCAAAAGTGAGAGTTTCATCAAAAAGTGCATCATACATTTCTCTGAAATTTTCAAAATCAATAGAATCAAATTGCATTCCGTTGCGGTATCGTCTTAAAAGAGTGATTTCAAATTTTGACTTATCAAAATCTTTCGGCTGTACTTTTTCAATCTCATTAGCAACCGGAAGTGATGTTTTTTTCACTGATAAAGATTTTCTTTCTTTTGCAGGAAGTTGACCTCCCATTTTTAAGTATTTCTTAAATGCTGCTCTAAATCGGTTATGCTGCTTAGCATTAAACTCCAGAAACTCATTATCTCCCATGAGCTCTCGAATCAGCGTTGATGCGTCTTCAAAACCACAATCATAAATCATGTGCGAGGCATAATTATGATTTTTTGCATATTCCTCGGCTGTTCTTATTGCTGAAACATAACTTCGGCACGAAGCTTCTGCCATTTTCTCATAATTATACAAAAAGTCGAAAAATTGACCATCTGTAACTATGTCCTTTTCTTCTATCTTATATGGTTGTACCTGTTCCCGTAAAACTGAATTGGCATTTTTCCCAAACGAATAAATATCATCCGCCAATTTTGTTGCCCAAGATACATCATTTAGAATACTTATTACCAATTCCTCATCAGTACCATTGCCTAACATGGACATTATTTTTTCTAAAGTCATTCCATTGGGGTCATCGTATACCTTGGAAATATAATAAAGTTTCTGATAGATTTGAGAATATTTACTGTCCGAACTTTGGTTATCTTTAGCTTCAACATTGTCGCCTGAACCCTCTGTTGAGATTTCTACATCAGGAATCTTTATGCCAGACCTCTTTTCGCTTTGCTGCAAAAATTTCTTATATAAAGGTACTGCTTTATCAAGAACAATTGCTGTCTTTTTATGCATCAACCTATATATTTTCATTCCAAGGAGCTTTGATGCAACGGTTATAAATTCATTTTTATTATTCATATCCCAAAAGCTCACTTTACTCAAGCTACGAGAGCAGCAATACTCCGAACCTTCATCAAGTGCATTAACTATTGTATTAGAACTATATTTGCTTATTGGATTAGATGAAAGCCATTGAATAAATTTTTCTCTTGTATTCATATTATTCATAGCCTCCTTGTATCCTATTTGTTCTTTTGCAAGTATGAGTATTTTCTCAAATTCATCTGAATTTAATTTGCTCATTTTTGCCATTTCAATATATAACTTACTAGCTCCCGGTAATCCTTTTTTCCCATCTGTCAAGAGATACTCCATTTTTGTCATCTGAAGTGCAATTCCGTTTTCATTGCGAAACACTTCATCTATGTTAATCCCATTTGCCTTTGCACGTTGTCTAAGCAAATTTGATAATTTATGTACGCACTCTGCTTTATCAATTTTATTGTCACGAATTCTGTTACAAGCATCTATCAACAATGCTACTTCATACTCGTCCCATCCTATCCGAACTGTCATATCAATCCTCTATAATTTGACAAATATCCCCGATATCACAATGGAACACCTTACAAATCCTCATCAGCACTTCCATAGATACCGTTTCATCTTTATTAAACTTTGTTGCAACAGATGATGAAATATCTGCTGCACGCATTAAATCCTGTCTATTCATCTGATTATCAATCATAAGTTTACGAAGCTTATTATAGCTTATTTTCATCTGTAACGCTCCTTTGCTGTACACTTCATTCTTAGTTACAGTTACACGGATACTATTTTATCACATCATGTTCATTTTTTCAAGATGTGTGTGTTGCAACGCCTCATTTCAAGCTATAGTTGTCACTTTTTACAAACACCTATTATTCAATCCCTATGTACCCGATGGCTACTCAACTGAGCAGCCATCTTTTCAATTTTCCAGACACCG
>ERZ773181.1589-NODE-1589-length-17425-cov-4.957455_pt1 | contig 17425 bp, 14 predicted proteins | sample MGYA00581001_ERZ773181 | MGnify/ENA primary metagenome ERZ773181 (study PRJEB29015, sample SAMEA2737780) | human gut metagenome | biome: human gut; feature: human-associated habitat; material: faeces | place: China | collected 2012 ... | reverse complement strand
AAAAACTGCCGCACCACCAGCCATTTTTGGACGGACTATGAGCATCCACAGGATGTCGGTTATTTTATCGTCGTCATTGATCCGTCTAAGTTCATGCCGTTGGGCACATTTCTTGACCGCGTTGACGATATGCTTGAGGAATTCAAGGCGTGTCCTCCCGCCCCGGGCGTAAAGCAGGTCATGATCCCGGGCGAGATCGAAGTCGACAAAGAGCGAGTCAGCGCCGCGGAGGGCATTGAGATCCCTGACACCATTATCCGCGAGCTGCGCGAGGTTGGCAAGGAATACGGCGTGGAAGCCGCATTTTAAGGAGGAAAGACTATGTCGATTGGATGTAAGATCATTCGGGACTTCGAGCGCCCAAGCGCTGAGCTAATCTCACGCTTTCGTAATCTCCCGGTTGCCAATATTGACGATTGCATGGGCCGCATTGCCGCCGTCGATTCGGCGATTGAGCCGGTTGGGAATAAAGGGCAGCTTCTCGGTCCTGCTTTTACCGTTCGCGTGCCGCAGGGGGACAATCTGATGCTCCATGCGGCGATGGATCTGGCAAAGCCGGGAGATGTGATCCTGATTGATGCCGGCGGGTTCGAGGATCGCGCAATCTTCGGCGAACTGATGGCAACCTACTGCAAGGTGCGCGGGATACGCGGCATCGTCTGCGACGGAGCGATACGAGATCGAGACAAATTGGCCGCACTGGAGAGCTTCCATGTCTATGCCCGCGCAGCAACGCCAAACGGTCCTTATAAAAATGGCCCCGGCGAGATCAATGTGCCAGTGTGCGTCGGCGGCAGGATCGTGCGCCCCGGAGATATCGTGGTCGGCGATAATGACGGAGTAGTCATCGTATCGCCGGAGATTGCCCCAGCTCTTGCTGATGCTGCACAGGCAGTAAAAGCAAAGGAGGACACCATTATGGAACATATTCTCGACGAGGGTTCCTATGTTCGTCCGTGGGTAGCAGAAAAGCTTCTGGAGATTGACTGCGAGATTCTTTGAGTCCGACCTGTTCTCACCATAAAGAAAAGAGGGGAGTCTCCCGTCGATGACAGGAGACTCCCTGAATGGTTACCCTCAGCAGAATAAGCAGCGTTTAGTACGCGGTCGTCATGGCGCCGTCGACGCAGATGACCTGACCGGAGATCGCGCTGTTCGCGGGAGAGCAGATGAACACCACGGAGCGGGCGTACTCGTCCGCCGTCTGGTAGCGCTTCTGCGGGAAGCTCGCGGCGTCGCGGGTGTTGTACTCCTCGAGCGTGATGCCCGCCTTCTCGGCGCGGATGGTGTTGAGGTACTTGATGCGGTCGGTGTAGATGCGGCCGGGGCCCATCGTGTTGACCATGATGTTGTACGGACCGAACTCGCGCGCCATCGTCTTGCTCATGCCCACCACACCCATGCGGAAGGTGTTGGAGAGAATGAGGTTATCCAGCTCCTGCTTGATGGAAGAAGACGTGGAGTTGACGATGCGTCCGCCGCCGCCCTGCTTCATGTAGGGCAGCGCCGCGCGGATGGCGGTGGTGTAGCTGTACAGGCACTTCTGATAGCCGTCCGCCCAGTCGGCCTCGGTCAGCGCCTCGAAGGTGCCGGCCTTCGGGCCGGGGCAATGATTGACGAGGCCGTAGATGCCGCCGAGGTCCTCCGCGACCTTGTTGATCATCGCGGTGATGCTCTCGTTGTTGAGCACGTCGTACATATAGGGGTGGGGACGGTTGCCGGTCTCCTTCTCGATGTCGACGACCGCCTGATCCAGCTCCGCCTTGAACGCCTCGCTGGTGCAGATGACCACCTTCGCGCCCTCGCGGGCGAACTCTGTCGCGATGCCCTTGCCGAAGCCGGACGCGCTGGACATACAAACGACGACCTTATCCTTCAAACCCAGATCCATGATAATTTCCTCCTGATATGTTAAAATTTTTGATCATTCTCAGTGCAGCTTGAGATCCACGACAGGATTCTTCAGCGGCTCCATCTCAAAGCCGTCGGGGCCGACGATACGGCACTCGGCGATGTCGCCGTCCTGAATGTGGAACGCGCGCGGGGTGCCGGTGGAGAGCACGTCGCCGGCGTACCAGCCCTGGATGCTCGAGTGCAGGGAAACGAGGCGGGACGGAACGTGCGTCATGTGATCGACCGTGTTCTTCGCGTGGATCTCGCCGTTGTGGACGCTCTGGACCTCGAGCTTGAGGACGTCGGGCACCTCGTCGGGCGTGACGAGCTGGGGACCGAAGGAGAAGAACGTCGGGAAGTTCTTGACGATGGTCAGATAGCGGGGATTGCCGGGCACGAAGTCGTTGCCCTTGAGGATGGATTCCTCGGTCATGTCGAGGATCGTGGTGTAGCCGACGATGGCGCTCTCCCACTCCTCCTCGGGAACGTCGCGGCAGTCGCGGCCCATGATGATGCCGATCTCCGCCTCCGCGGTGGTCTTCTGCGCTTCCTTGAGCTTGGGCAGCAGGATGTCGTCATTCGGGCCGATGAGGGTATCCGCCATCTTGAAGAAGCTGCCGGGGAAGCCCGTGGGCGCGGCGTTGCCGATGTCCTTGGCGTGGTCGGCGTAATTGAGGCCGATGCCGAAGATGCGCTTGGGGTTGCGGTAGAGCGGCGCGTAGACGACCTCTTCGGTCGGCACGAGACCGGGGATGCTCTCCAGCTCCTCCTTACCGCCCTCGTTGTACCACTTCGTCAGGCCGGGGATGTGATTGGCCTGAATGAGGCTCATCATGTCCTCTTTCCAGCCCGTGCCCTTGTAGGCATTGAGCGCTGCGACGGGCAGGATACCCTTCCCAGTGACGATGCCGGCGACCTCCGCGCCGTGCAGCTTGATCGTTGCGAGTCTCATGGTTGCTTTCCTCCTCTTAATGTTGTTCAGGCGATGCGGCCCACCGGCTCTTGACCGGCAAGCACCGCGTTGATGTTTTCGGCTGCGATCTTGGAAACGCGCGTGGCGGATTCGACCGTTGTGGGCGCGTAGTGCGGCGTGACAATGACGTTCGGCAGCTTAAAGAGCGGGCTGTCCGGCGCGACCGGCTCGGGGTCGGTGACGTCAAGACCGGCGCCGGCAAGTCTGCCGTTCTCCAGCGCCTCGATGAGCGCGGCTTCGTCCACGATGGGGCCGCGGGCGCAGTTGATGAGCAGCGCGGTGGGCTTCATCAGCGCGAGACGCTCGCGGTCGATGAGCTTGCGCGTCTCGTCGGTGAGCAGACAATGGAGCGTCACGACGTCGGCGCGGCGCAGCAGCTCGGAAAGGTCGTCCACCTTCTCGACGCCCTCGGGGACCTCGCTGATGTAGGGGTCGTAGACGATGACGTGCATATCCAGACCGTCCCTGCACATATGCAGGATATGCTTTCCGATGCGGCCCATGCCGATCAGTCCCAGCGTCTTGCCGGTCATTTCAATGCCGGGGGCGTGGTTCTTCGCAGCAAAGCCGACCGTGCGGTACTCGTTGGAAACGGGAATGATATTCTTCGCCAGCGTGAGCATCAGCGTGAAGGCGTGCTCGGCGATGGAAAGGCTGTTCGCGTTCGGGGTGATGGTCACGGCGATGCCGTGGCTCTTGCAGTAGTCGAGGTCGATATTATCGTAGCCCACGCCGTGCTTGGAGACGATCTTGAGGTTCTTCGCCGTCGCGAGCAGCGAGCCGGGCAGCTCGATGATGCGCACGAGCACGGCGTCCGCGTCCACGATCTCGCGGCGGATGATGTCCATGTCGCGGTCGGCGTAGACGACGGTGTGCCCCGCCGCGGTCAGCAGCTCGGGTCCGATGGGGTGGACCGATTCGGTGATGAGAATTTTTGCCATGATGCTTCCTCCTTTACAGGCTCAGACCGTAGGGCTTGCCGAGCTCCAGCAGCTCTTCGTAGACCGGCTGCGGCACCTCAATACCGTTTGCAGCATTTTCTTCCGCCTTGCGGCCGGAGCGTTCGCCGGGCAGGAAAATTTCCTCCACACCATCGGCCTTTTTCAGCGCCTTGATCTCCCGTGACATGGCGGAAAGAGCCGACTTGAACGCTGCCGGTTCGATGAAATGCGCAATGTCGATGGCGCCGAGAAAATGGCTGACGCCCTGCGGCTCGTCCATCACATAGAGGTCATGCAGATGCGGACCGTAGGGACCGCCGCTGAGAATGCCGCAAAGCACATCGACCATGATGGCGAGGCCGCTGCCTTTCGCGCCGCCGATCGGCACGAGCGAGCCGGCACGACCGGCCGCGGGGTCCGTGGTGGGTCTGCCGTCCTTATCCAGCGCCCAGCCCTCGGGAATAGACTTTCCCAGCTTCTGCGCCAGAATGAGCTTGCCCAGCGCCACAACGCTCGGCGCCATATCCAGCACGACCGGAAGGTCGTCGGACGGAGCCGCCACGGAGATGGGATTTGTGCCCATGTAGGGCTCAGCGCTGCCGAAGGGCGCGATCTTGCCCTTGAGATTGGTGCAGGCAAATCCGATCATATCCTGCGCGGCAGCAAGCCTTGTATAATAGGCGGCGGTGCCGAAGTGGTTGGAGCTGTGCACGCTTGCAAAGCAGCAGCCCGTCTCTTTTGCCTTGGCGATGCACCGCTCCATCGCAAATTTTGCCGCCGCCGCGCCCAGCGAGTTGCCGGCGTCCACGACCAGCGTGGAGGTCGATTCCCGCACGATGCGGATGTTGTTTTCACGCGACATCACGCCCGCGTCCATGCGCTGCATATAAACGGCCAGACGGCTCACACCGTGGGTGGACACGCCTGTCAGCTCCGCGTCGATCAGCGCGTCAGCCACCGCTTCCGCGCAGCTCCTCTCCACACCGGAGGCCGTCAGGACCGACACGCAGTAGCCCCGCAGCGCAGATGCTTCAAACCTTGGCATAATCTCCCTCTTTTCCGATGGTTTTTTGATTTCCCTGTTTGACTCTATCATAGTGCATCGCCGCGAAAAGGTCAAAGACTTAAATGTGACTACCCCTATAGCATTTTTACTATACCGTGCTTGACGGCGCCGTTTTTTTTGCTATAATCAAAGAGGAAAACGAGGTGATCTGGATGGTACAGGACCGGAATCCGGAATATTTTCTTGCCATTGCGTCCGAGAAAAGCATTTCCAAGGCCGCAGAGCGGCTGCACATCTCGCAGCCCTACTTGAGCCAATACGTCATCCATTTGGAAAAGGAATTCGGCGTCCGCCTGCTCGACCGCACCAAGTCGCCGCTGGCGCTGACCGCCGCCGGCAAGGTCTACGCCAACTATCTCGAGGACAGCTCGCAGCTCTACGAGCAGCTTTTGCAGGATTTCACGCGCCTGAATGCCAGCCGCCGCCAGACGCTCCGCGTCGCCATGAGCAACTGGCGCGCCAGCACGCTCCTGCCGAGCATCCTGCCCGCCTTTTCGCAGGAGCACCCCGAGGCCCATCTTGAGCTGCTTGAGCGCCCGACGAGCGAGATGTTCCGTCTGGTGGCGGACAACACGGTGGATTTTGCCATCATGAACACCAATCTCAATACGCCCGACTACCTGACCACCGAGACCATTCTCTACGAAAAGATCCTCCTGGTCGGCAACCGCGGCAACCGCGCCGCGCAGGCGCTTGCGGAGGCCTGCCGCGCGGGACGGGAGCCGGAGCTCTCCGTTCTCGAGCACGAGCGCTTTGTCCTGCTCTACCCCGAGATCCTGCTCGCCATGCGCGTCAACAACTTTCTCGAACGGAAGCATATCACCGTCGAAAACGCGCTCTACACCACCAACGCCACCACAGCGCTGAATCTGACGGCGGAAAACTACGGCTTCTGCTTCGTCAATGAGACCGCCGTCCACAACGCGCCGAACCGCGGCGAGCTGCTCTTCTTCGACCTCGACTCCCCCGACCTTGTCCACCCGCTGAGCGTGGTCTACAAGAAAAAGCGCCACCTTCTGCCCGCCGCCCGCGCCTTCGTCGATGCCGCGCGCCGTTTCCTGCAATCGCAGTCGTGGCGCAGCGAGTGCGACTGCCGCGTGGAGCACGGCCGTCCGGTATAGCACGGCAAAGCCCGCCTCTGAAGCGATGTCGGAGGCGGGCCTTGTTCATTTCTTTTTCTCGCGCGCCAGAATACTGGAATAAAAGCGCTCGCCGAGGCGGCTGCTCAGAAGGCCGCGCAGCGCCGTGCGCTGCTCGTCCGTCATGGCCGCGGTCGGCACAAGGTAGAGCTGATCGGCCGTAAGGCAGAGCATGAACACGCTCGAAATTTCGATGGCCGAGGCGAGCTTCGCGAGCGCGACCGTGTTGCGGAGCTTCTTCTCGGGGACCTCGACCGAAAGCTTGCCCGCGTCAAAGCGCAGAACGTACTCCGTCCCCAGCAGCGACTCGTCGCTTTTGAGGTAGCGCAGCACGCGCTGCTCCTCGCGTCCGAGCAGCAAAAGCATCCAGACAAGATAGGCCGCCGCGATGTAGATCGGAAGGTAGCTCAGGGGAAAGGTGCCCTGCACGGCAAGCACGGTGTAAAACGCCACCGCCAGCACGACAGCGATGCCCACGCGGAAGGTATTGCGGTTTCGCAGGAACATGGCGTAGAGCGACGCCTGCCGAAACACCTTTTTATTGACGCGGTAACGGATCTCCTGAGCTTCCATGATTCTTCTCTCCTCGCTTGGATTCTTACGCTACAGTATACCGCGCGCCGGGGGCGCGGTCAATGAAAAAATATGAGGGTCCCTTTTCAGGACCCTCATATTCCGTATCCGGTTCAGCGGAGCTTACTTCTGCTCCTGCTTGGCCTTGTGCTTGTCCATGATGAACTTGGGGCCCTTCTCCCACTTCTTCATGTTGACGAGAAGCAGAGCGACCGCGATCACAAGACCGGCGATATCCGTCAGCGTGCCGGGGATGAACATCAGCAGGCCGCCGGCGATGAACACGATGCGTTCAAGCCAGTTGAGCTTCCACAGCAGCCAGCCCTGGAAGCCGGCGGACATGATGGCAACACCGATGATCGCGCTGATGGCGACGGAGATGATCTCGCCGACGCTGCCCTGCATCATCATTGCCGGGTTGTAGCAGAACGCGAAGGGCACCATGAAGCCGGCGAAGCCGAGCTTGCAGGCCTCGACCGCCGTGGTCATCGGGTTGGTCTTGGCGATGCCAGCGCCGGCATAGGCCGCGAGGGCGACCGGCGGGGTGATGGCGGACAGGCACGCGAAGTAGAACACGAACAGGTGCGCCGTCAGCGGGGCAAGGCCGAGCTTGATGAGGGACGGAGCGAGGATGGACGCCGCGATAACATAGGCCGCGGTGGTGGGCAGGCCCATACCGAGGACGATGCAGGTGATGGCGGTGAAGAGCAGGGACGGGAACAGCAGGCCGTGCGCCGCCTGGATCATCATGTCGCCGAAGATGACGCCGATGCCGGTGATGGAGACCATGCCGACGACGATACCGGCGCAGGCGCAGCCGATGACGATGGACATGGCGCTGAAGCCGGACTTGACCATGGCGCTGGGGATGGTCTTGAGGGTGAAGCGCTTCTTCTTATCGAAGAGCATGACCACGGGCACCGCGCAGGTCGCCCACAGGGCGGAGTAGAGCGGAGAATACTGCGCGACGAGCAGGCAGTAGAGCAGGACCGCGATGATGAGCAGGTAGATCCAGCCGTCCTTCATGACCTCGCGGCTCTTGGGAATATCCTTGGGGTCCATGAGCGTGACGTGCGCGATCTCCGTCTGGGACATAACGGCGACGGCGCAGCCCCAGTAATAGAGCAGCGCGGGAATGACCGCCGCGATGACGATGGCGATGTACTTCTGCTCGGTGAACGCGACCATCAGGAACGCGCCGGAGCCCATGACAGGGGGCAGGATCTGACCGCCGGTGGAGGCAACGGCCTCAACGCCGCCGGCGAACTGGGGCTTGTAGCCGCGGGACTTCATCAGAGGAATGGTGAACGTGCCGGTGCCGACGACGTTGGCGACGGCGGAGCCGTTGATGGAGCCCATCAGGCCGGAGGCGACGACCGCGCTGAGCGCGGGGCCGGACTTGATCTTACCGGTGAGGGAGATGGCGATGTCGTTGATGAAGTCGGAGCAGCCCGAGGCCTCAAGGAACGCGCCGAACATAACGAACATGAAGATGACCGTGGCGGAAACGCTCATGGTCGTACCGAACAGACCGTCCAGGTCGGTAGCGAGGAACTTGCAGATACGCTCGAGGGAATAGCCGCGGTGCGCGATGGCCATGGGCAGATTCGGACCGGCGAGCGCATAGGCGATGAAGATGAGCGCGAGGACCGGCATGATGTAGCCGAGGGTGCGGCGGGCGCACTCGAGGACGATGATGACGAGGCAGGCGCCCGCGAAGGTCGCCATCCAGGTCGTCTTGCTCAGACGCTCGGTGAGGTGATGGACCTCGTCCTGCGCCATCCAGACGGAGACCCAGGTGAGGACGACGAGGATCATATCAAACGTGCGGCAGGCGGCGCGGAAGGCCTTGCTGCCGGCGAATTTATCCTTGAAAACGTGCTTGTAAAGGGGCTGGGTAAGCAGGATCAGCGTGAGGGCGAAGCCCAGATGCACGCCGCGCTGCACGGAGTAGTCGAACAGGCCGAAAAAGCCGGTGTAAATATGGAAGGAGGTCATCAGGAAGGCGACGACGGAGGCCATCATAATGAACTTGTCGCCCTTACCCTCTTCGAGAGTTCTCGCTGCTGCCAGTTCGCTGTCAAGCGAGGCGACGTCAATCTCTTTGATTTCTTTCTTATCGGACATAAACGCATCCTTTCTGTTAAGTGGGGGGTCTTAACGAAACCTTAATGAAAAGGGGGAGCCGGAGTTGGGATGTCCCAACTCCGGCCAAAAAATGCTTTTCGCAGGGACGGTCAGATCGTCCTTTTGATCAAGTTTTCAGAATTCCTCGATTAGATGAGGCCCTGCTCGCTGTAGTACTTCTGGGCGCCGTCGTGCAGAGGAATGGGCATCTGGGTGCAGAGGAAGCTGGGATCGGTCATGTCCTTGAGCAGGGCGTTACCGGCAGCCAACTCCTCGGTGTGCTCGTTCATGGCCTTGCACAGATCGTAGACGAGATCCGCGTCCATATCGGCGGTGACGATGATGAGGCACTTGACGCCGAAGGTGTTGGCATCATTGTCCTGACCGGTGTAGGTGCCGGCGGGGATGGTGGTCTGGATGTAGGCAGCGTTGCCCGCGAGGACCTTGTCGATCTCCTCCTGGGTCATGTCGAGGACCTGGATCTCCTTGGTGGCAGCGAGGTTGAGCTGGCCGCCGATGGGCAGACCCGCGAAGCCGAAGGCCGCGTCGAGGATGCCGTCGCCGACGGAGTCGGCGCCGTCGCCGAGACCGAGGTTCTCAAGGCTGGTGTTGTCCTTGGTGATGTCCATCGCTGCGAAGGCGGCGAGGGTGGCGTTCTCGGTCGCGGAGGCCGCAGGACCGACGGCAACGCGCTTGCCGAGCAGGTCATGGATGTAGGTCAGGCCGGAGCTCTTAAGCGCCACGCCGCTGAGCACGGAGGTGTAGACCGCGCCGATGACGCGCAGGTTGTCCAGCTTGCCGATGTCGGCGAACTTGCCGGTGCCGTTGTAGGCGTTGAGAACGACGTCAGAGGTGGCGACCGCGACGTCGACCTCACCGGTGGAGACGTCCTGGCAGTTCTGGAAGGAACCGGTGGAGGTCTGGGTATTGCACTTCACACCCTGGACGTTGTTCGTCCAGACCTGGGAGACCGCAGCGCCGGCGGGGTACATGGAGCCGCCGGTGTCGGCGGTGCCGAAGGTCATAATGACGTTGCCGCGGGCGGGCTTATCGTCGTCGCTGGAGGCGTCACCGTCGGAGGCAGGCTGCTTCTCGCCGCAGGCGACCAGAGCGAAAACCATTGCCAGCGCGAGGATCAGAGACAATACTTTTTTCATGCTGATATCTTCCTTTCAAAATTTATATACCCGGCTTGCGCCGAATACGACAAAAAAGTTAAATTCTCTGTTCCGGCTCGGAACAGAGAAAAGACCACATGGTCTTTTTCGCGTACGCCGCACCCTCGTGCGGTATGTTTGGTACGTTCACAGCTTATTCATTTTTTATGGACGGATTATAATTCATTCATCCTCGTCTTGTCAAGTCTTTCACAAGCATATTTTCCTGTTTTTTCGATGAAATTTTCTGGTCATTGTCATTCCGCACAGAAATGCTTCTTTCTTTTTGTGCTATCAGTCACTTTCTCCTTTTGTTTTTTCAGCAAAATTCAAATTTCGCCGTAAAAACTTCATATTCTGCCGCATTTTCGCGCCCGTGCTCCCCCTGTATCTGGGGCGTTCAGGAGATGTTTTCCGCCGTAAGGACTCCGTTAAGCGCGCGCAGCCGTTTTCGTGAGAGCGGCGGATCACACGCAAAATGCTTTTGTATGAATATTCATTCTTCTATACATCAATATTTTGCCGTTTTCTTCTTGTTATCTGCTATATCCCACCAAATCAACAGGTTTTATTCTACGCTATTACGATAGCATAGTCAATCGCAAACATCACTTTTTTGGAATTTTAGGATATCTGCACAGCATTTTTCGCCGTTTTTTGACACATCCGTGACATGATCCGTCCGCAGGCAGGTCCCGTTTCGCCAGGAGTTGCAATATTTTGCGCATTGGGTTATAATGCAGACGACAATCCCTGTGCAAGGAGGAAACGCGATGAAGGCTAAGGTATATTTCTCCCGTGAGATCACGCCCGAGAAGGTCGTGGCGCTTTACCGTGCCGTGGGCCGCGAACTGCCGGGCAAGGTCGCCGTGAAGCTGCACTCCGGTGAGCAGGGCAACCAGAACTTTTTGGGTCCCGACTTCTGGCGGCCGATGATCGAGGCCGTGCATGGCACGGTGGTCGAGTGCAACACCGCCTACGAGGGCGAGCGCAACACCACCGAGAAGCACCGCCGCACGATGATCAAGCACGGCTGGAGCACGAATTTCGACGTGGACATTCTCGATGCCGAGGGCCCCGATCTGGAGCTTGCCGTTCCGAACGGCAGGAGTATTCAGAAGAACTTTGTCGGCAAGGACATTGCCAACTACGATTCCATGCTCGTCCTCTCCCACTTCAAGGGGCATCCGATGGGCGGCTTCGGCGGCGCGCTCAAGCAGCTCTCCATCGGCTGCGCGTCCTCCTACGGCAAGGCCTACATCCACGGCGCCGGCGAGCCCGAAAAGATCGGGACCGCCGACCACGACAGCTTCCTCGACGCGATGGCGGACGCCGCCTCGTCCGTGGCGGAATATTTTAAGGACAAGACCGTTTTCATCAACGTTATGAAGAATATGTCCGTGGACTGCGACTGCTGCGCCGTGGCCGAGGACCCGTGCATGGCGGACATCGGCATCCTCGCCTCGCTCGACCCCATCGCGGTCGATCAGGCCTGTCTCGATCTGGTCTACGCCTCCGACGATCCGGGCCGCGACCACCTCGTAGAGCGCATTGAGAGCCTCAACGGTGTCCGCACGGTCGAATCCGCGGCGGCGCTGGGCTTCGGCACGCGGGAATACGAGCTCGTGGAGCTGTAATATAAAACGCCATAAGGGAAAAGCACGGGGCTCCCCGTGCTTTTTCTTGTACATTATAATAGGTATGGGTCACAGGAACTTATCCAGCTCGCGCTCGACCTCTGGCAGCTTCTTCGGCGCGGGATGCTCGACGCGGTAGCCGTCCTTGATGACCATGGAGAGCGTGCGCAGGGCCGAGAGATCCGCGAGCGGATCCTTCGCGCAGACGATCAGATCCGCTGCCTTGCCCGCCTCGATGGAGCCGGTCTCGCCGTCGATGCCGGCAAGCCGCGCGTTGAGCCGCGTCGCGGTGTGGAGCGCGAAGGCCGGCGTCACGCCGCAGTATTTCACGAAGTAGCACAGCTCGCGCCACATATCGTAGTGCGTGATATAGGGGCAGCCGGTGTCCGTGCCGAGGCCGATCGGAATACCGTTTGCCAGATTTTCCCGCGCCATGGCGATGATGCCGTCAAAGACGACCTTGCCGTTCTCCTGCTGCTCGTAGGTCGCATGGGAGACGCTGCGGTCAAAGAGCGCATAGGGCAGCGCAGGCGAGAGCGTCGCGACCTGGAACGCGCCCTTTTCCTTGTAGAGCGCGGTGATCGCCGCGTCCGGCTGCGCGCCGTGCTCGATGGAGTCCACGCCGTTTTCCAGCGCCACACGCACGCCCTCGGGGCTTTCGACGTGCGCGGCGACCTTCATGCCAAGCGCGTGCGCCTTATCGCAGGCCGCCTTCACCAGCGCGGGCTGCATCCGCAGCACGCCCGGCTCGCCGATGACCTCGGCGTCAAGCACGCCGCCGGTGATCATGAGCTTGATGAGGTCCGGCTTCTCCGCCGCGATCCGCTCCACATAAGCCGTGGCCTCCTCCGGTGTCTTTGCTTCGTAGGCAAGGGAGCCGGCCATGTGCCCGCCCGGCACGGAGACCGCCATATTGGACGCCACCACGCGAGGGCTGAGGATCTTTCCCTGCGCGGCAAGGTCGCGGATGATCGTGTCGAAGTCCGCCACGCCGCCGACCGTGCGGATGGTCGTCACGCCGCTGAGAAGCTCCGTCTTCGCGTAGCCCTCGCACAGCTTCACGCCGATGCGGCGCGTGAGCGCGTTGGCGGTGATGAGCTTCACGAGCTTCTTCGGGTCGCTCGCCTTTTTCTTCGGCTTGCCGGAGGCGGGCAGATGAACGTGCAGATTGATAAGCCCCGGCAGCACATACTGTCCGCCGAGGTCCACGACCTCATAGCCCTCGCGGCGCGCCGCGGCATCGGCGACCGCGCCGATGCGTCCGCCCTCAATATAAATATCTCTGCCCGTCTGCGGCGTCATTTTCTCCGTGCCGTCGAGCAGCACGCCGTTTGTGAGCACATAGTTTGTTTCATTCCGGAACATGGCATTTCCTCCACTCCTTCCGTGTTTGCCTTATCATACCACACCGCTCCACGGCCGGCAAACGGATTTTTTTGCGTACTTCGTGCATTCTGCACAATTTCGGGCCGACATTGTTTGACCAAAAGCGGGTGAAAAAACCTTGCATCCGCCGTCGAATTATGGTATCATTACAATAGTTACAAATTGTAACCTTTGGTACCGTTCGGCGGCGCGCCCCGTCTGCGCCGCTTTTTCATGAGAATTTGAGGAGGATGCCCTATGAAACTGCGCCACGCGCTCCGCGGCACGGCTGCCGGCCTGCTGCTGGCGGTCTGCCTGACCACCCCCACCCTCGCGCTCACCGGCGTTGTGGACGTCGGCGGCAGCGTTCTGCGTGTGCGCAAGACCGCGAGCACCGGCTCCGCCATTCTCGATCAGCTGCCGAGCGGCAAACAGGTCGAGATCGTGGACACCGCGACGAACGGGTGGTACGGCATCCGGCTCGGCAGCGTGAAGGGCTACGTCTCCGCAAGCTACATCAAGCTGCTTGAGGAAGCCGCCCCCGTCGTCACGGCAGAAGTCAGCGCGGTGAGCGCCTCTGCCGCGCAGAGTGAGAGCACCTATGTCAAGGTCACCGCAGACGCGCTCAACGTCCGCACCGGCCCCGGCACCGACTATGCGGTCGCGGACGAGCTCGCGCAGGGCAAGGTCGTCAAGGTCCTCGGCGCGCAGGACGGCTGGTATCAGATCGGCAGCGGCTACATCGACGCGGCGTACACCGAGGCCGCCACCTATGAGGAGGCGCTCGAGCAGCTTTACATCCGCGTCGTGCAGGGTCCGCTCAACATCCGCTCCGGCCCCGGCACCGGCTACTCCAAGGTCGGCTCCCTCGCCAAGGGGCGCTGTGTGAAGGTCGTGTCCGTCCAAAGCGGCTGGTATCAGATCGAGCAGGGCTACGTCAGCGCCGCCTATGTGGAGGAGACGGACTACACTCCCGCCGCCGCTTCGAGCAAGGGGCAGGAGCTTGCGAACATCGCGCTCCAGTACGTCGGTTACAGCTACGTCTATGGCGGGGCCAGCCCGCGCGTCGGCTTTGACTGCTCCGGTCTTGTGCAGTATGCCTGCGCACAGCTCGGCTACTCCATCAACCGCACCGCCTCCGCTCAGCTGCAAAACGGCGTTACCGTTTCGTGGGACGAGCTTGCCCCCGGCGACCTCGTGTTCTTCAAGAAGCCCGGCAGCACCACCTCGAAGCCCGTCACGCACGTCGGTATGTACATCGGCAGCGGTCAGTTCGTCCACGCCTCGGACTATGGCGTCGGCGTCATCGTCAGCAACCTTTCTGACGCCTACTACACCACCGGCTATGTCAGCGCCCGCCGCATCGCGGTATAATGTCAAATCAAAACAGCAGGAGCCTGCGCAGCGCGCAGGCTCCTTTCCTTATGGCTTTTTTCTGTCACACCGGGTAGGCGCCGATGCGCGCGATCTCCGCGTCGCACAGCGCGCCGACCGCGTCGAAGTCCACACAGGGTCGGTAGAGCGCTTCGAGCGCGTCATGCCCGCGCTTGGCGCGCTTGAGGGATGCGACCGCTTCCTCCTCCAGCGCGCGGCGGACACGGCGGATGAAGCGCAGGTGCGCCTTTTCGGCGCGGGTCAGCTTCTCCTCCGCCATCGCGTCGACGCGCAGGCGGCGGTAGGGCTTTCCTTCATAGCGCACGCCCTCGCCGGTCGTGACGAACGCAAGGCCCCGCGCGGGGATGAGCAAGTGCGCAATCTCCGCGGGCCGCAGCGGGTCGCGGCAAGCCAGAACGTCCTCTCCCGCCTCCAGCGCCGCGTCGCGCAGCCGGCGCAGCACAGGCGCGGCAAAGCCGTAGCTGTCGCACAGCTCATAAACACGCGGGCAGAGAGCGTCCACGCTGTCGAAGCGGCACACCCTGCCCTGGCAGGTCAGTCCGCCGAGAAAGACGTCCGCCGCGCGTCCCCGCGTCTCTCCCCTGCCCTTGAGCTCGCGCGCGGCGATCCCCGCCGCGCGGCGCAGCAGCTTTTCCTCGTCGAAGTGCGCGCGCACCAGAGCGCGGCGCTCCGCGTCCACACCGCCGAGCGCCCGCAGAACATGGTACGCCTCGCGGTAGGACGCGCGATAGGCGTCGGTCAGCGCCGTCAGGCCGTTTGCGACCTCCTTCGCCGCCGCGCTGTCACAGCACTGCGACAGGTCCACATAGCGCTCATGCGCCAGCGCGTACCGCGGCTCGAGGACGTGGGGCGCGGTGCCGTCGACGATGGCCGTCCGGATAGCCGGAGCGATCACGCCGTCGAGTGATTCGGGATCGCCGGAGCAATGGATGTACACGGTCTCCAGTCCGCGCTCCTCCAGCGCCGCGGCCGCGCGGCGCATGAAGGTCGATTTTCCGCAGCCGGGAGTCCCCTTGAGAATGATCAGATCGTAAAGCCTTGCGTCGAGGAGCTGGTCATACAGCCCATAAAAACCCTCCGCGCTGTTTGCGCCGAGGAAAAAATGCGTCTGTTTCATGGTCCGCCTCCAATGGTCTTAGTTTCTATCTCAACCTATGCGCGGCGGCGCGTCCATGTTTGCGTGGACGGAAAATGTTTTGCACAAAAAGGAAAAGCGCCCGTCACGGACGCTTTTCCTTTGATTTTTTCAGATGCCGAGCAGCTGGCGCTTCTTCGCCGCGAACTCCTCCTCGGTGAGCACGCCCGCGTCCAGCAGCGATTTGTACTGCTTGAGCTCCTCCACGGTGCTCGACGCGCCGCCCGCCTGCGCGGGGGCCACGGTCTGCGCCGCGGAGGCAGCGCCGGTCTCCGGCGCGCCGGGGGCGATAAACTGCATCAGGTTGCGCGCAAGGGTGTGCAGCTCATTGACCTTCTCGTCGTACTTGTGCAGGAAGGAGTCCACGCTCGGATAGTCGTCGTCAAACTCCGGTGCGTCCAGCTCGTTGCGGTAGGATTTCCAATAGGGATGGTCCAGCTCCAGCTCCACCACAAACTGACGGAACGGCGAGGACTCGCGGAACTCGGGCTTATGGAACTCCAGCTCGCGCTCACGCTCGCGCCACTCCTCGTTGGTGCGGTCGAGATACTGCACACGCTCGGCCTGCATGATGCGCTCATAGTCGCTTCTCTGCAGCTTGAACTGCTCGATGCGCGGTGCGAGCAGACGGACGCGCTCGGGGTTCTTGCTCTCGGCGCAGACAAGACCGGCGGCCGTGCCGGTAAAGAGCGGTTCCTTATCCTCCGTGATGCGGAAGGACTTGAGCGCGGACTTTTCAAACACAATGGTGCTCTCGTCGTCCTTCAGGCGGAAGAGTCCGTTGGTCACATCAAGCACCAGCTGCGTGTTGAACGCGCCGAAGCCGAAGCGATACTCGGGATGGAAGCGCTCGCGCAGCACCTGATTTTTGTTGTAAAAATCTATGTAGCGGCGGAAATCGTCGAGCGTCATGCTGTCCAGCACGCCGTTCGGCAGGTCGATCTTCTTGTCGCATTCCTTGCAGATGGGCACGCCCTCGACCTTGGTCGGCAGCAGGCGGGGCGTCGCGTTGCCGCAGATGGGGCAGGGCTTCTTATTATTGCTGAATAATCCCATAATGCTTCTCCTTCTATTCTCCGTTTTGTCCGGCGGCTGTCCGGCCGTTCCTCGGACGCTCTTGCAGGAAAAGCATAGCACGCCCTGCGGAAAGATGTGCATTTCTCGCCCGAAATGTATGGTTTTGGGGTGTGAAATGCATCCGTGTGCCGTCTCACGCCGCGAACGGCGTGAAGGGCAGGGCTTCATATTGCTTGGTATAGCGCTCCATGAGCTGCTCCGCCTCGGCGCGGGGAATGGTCTTGCAGCGGTCTTCGAGCTGCGTATCGTCCAAGGACAGGGCATCGAGGCCCTTGGCGTGGTACCACACGCCGCCGCGGTCAAAAACGCTTTCGATGGGCAAAAGCGTCTCGCCGTAGCGGAGATAGGTCCTCCCCCAATGGTCGGCGCCGCCCGACCACTCATGTGCAAGCGTACCGTCAGAGCAGAGAAAATACTTGCTGCGGCTCCAGCCGTCCACGACACGGACGGCCTTTGCGCCGTCGAGGCGGTAAATATTGAAGATCACGCCGTAGCCGTCGCCCCAGTCCGCGCCGAGCAGCAGCTCGCTCGTGCCGTCGCCGTCAAGGTCGCGCAGCAGCCAGCCGGGCGTCTGGTAGTAGTCGTTCACGGACAGGAGATCATGGCTGAAGTCGGTCTGCACGTCGCTCGCACCAGAGCGCCGCAGGTCGGCGATCTCGGCGAGCAACGCGTCGTAGGCGGCGTAGCCGGTCGCGCTCGCCGCACCGCTGCGCGCAGGGGGCGAAAACACGGAGGAGGCAGGGCACATGTCATTTATGTGAATTCCGTTGTCCTTCAAAAATCGCGTGAGTACGCCTTGTGAGTCGCTTTGCAGTGCCTCGTATTGGCGCTGGCTGACAGGATCGTTTTCCAGGAACTGCACATCGGACGGCAACACCAGCAGATACACATACTCATCATCGGCTCCGAGGACATACTCGGCGATGCCGAGAATCTCGGGGACAGGC
>ERZ773181.1584-NODE-1584-length-17495-cov-3.018578_pt1 | contig 17495 bp, 15 predicted proteins | sample MGYA00581001_ERZ773181 | MGnify/ENA primary metagenome ERZ773181 (study PRJEB29015, sample SAMEA2737780) | human gut metagenome | biome: human gut; feature: human-associated habitat; material: faeces | place: China | collected 2012 ... | reverse complement strand
GGGACTTTATTTCAAAGCTCACTCATAATTCTTATTTTAATTTTTTCCGTAAATAAGAATATCATCTTAAAATTATCAAATTTTATTATAAATATTTTATACAAAACAAAAATAGTTAAAAACAAAGAAAATAAGATAAATTCTATAGAAACAACTCTGGATTCATTTGTAAAAACCAACAAAAATTTAAATAAAAATAAAAAAATCAATATTCAAATATACACGCTGACATTTTTGCAAATTACAGTTTTGTTTTTAATACCTCTTTTTGTATTTAAAGCATTTAACCATAGTTCCATGCCTATCCTCTCAATGATATGTATACAATCCACAATAAATACAATTTCTTCGTTTACGCCGTTCCCCGGAGCAGCAGGAACTTCAGAAAACAGTTTTGTGATATTATTTTCACTTTTCTTTACAATTCAAGAAATCGGAAAAGCTATGTTGCTTTCCCGATTTATAAGTTGTTATTTTACCATAATAGTAGGAATGGTATGTAACAAAATTTTATTTAAAAAATGAATTTTACGTGTTTAAATCAAAAAATCTATGATTCTCCTTAGGTGCTACATTTAACGAAACATCTTTATTAACTGATATACCGTTTTCGCTCAAACAGCACGTTGAAGTTTGAATTGCCAAATCCGGGACATTATTATGAGAACTAAGATGAGAAAGTATTACGTTTTTTGTACCATTTTCAACAAGAAAAGGTAAAAATTTTCCACTTGTATCATTAGACAAATGACCGCTATCAGACAAAATTCTTCTCTTTAAATAATACGGATAAGGACCGTTTTGAAGCATCATAACATCGTGATTGGATTCCAGAAAAACTGTTTTGCAGCCTTTCAACGCACTTTTTACTTCGCTGGAAATATATCCCAAATCTGTACAAACAGCAACTTTTTCCCCCGATTTATCCGTAAAAACATACCCAAACCCTTCGCAACAATCATGCGATATCGAAAAAGGTCTTACAGATATAAATTCTAAATCCGTTTCTTTCTTCTCCAACGTGCTAAACTGATTTTTTGAAGAAATCAAACCCTTGTCTTTTATTGCATTGATTGTGCCGTTAGAGGCATATACTTTTAAATTATATCTTAAAGAGAGAACTTTAAGAGCAGAAGTGTGGTCATTATGTTCATGAGTAATAAAAATTGAATCTATATTTTGCACATCAATATTATTTTCAGAAAGAATATTTTCTATCTGCTTAGTACTTCTCCCCGCGTCAACAAGTATACCCCTGTTATTTGAAAATTCTATATAAATCGAATTGCCACTACTTCCACTAAATAAAGGACATACTCTAATCATTTATATTCACATCGCAGACTATGCCGCAACAAAGTTCAAAAAATTTCATTACAAACCTGCCACTTCATTTTCTTTGCTCTCATAAGAAACTTTTTTTATGTCTGCTCCAAGCATGGAAAGCTTCGAAACTATATCTTCGTATCCTCTTTCGATGTGTTGAATTTCCTCTATAGTTGTCTCTCCGGTTGCTGCCAAACCTGCTATTATCAAAGCAGCTCCTGCACGCAAATCCGTTGCCTTTACGGGTGCTCCTTTTAACTCCGGCACGCCTTCAATAACTGCAATTTTACCATCTACCGAAATGCACGCACCCATACGATGAAGTTCTTCTACATACTTAAATCTGTTATCCCATACAGCTTCGTTCACCAAACTGGTTCCTTGAGCCATTGTTAAAAGAGTGGTTATTTGAGGCTGCATATCTGTAGGAAATCCGGGATGAGGCATAGTTTTTACATTGCATTTTTTCAAAGGTCCGTCGCAGTGAACTCTTATTGAATCACTCGATTCTTCCAATTTTATTCCTATTTCCTCGAGCTTAGCGGTTATGGATTCCAAGTGTTTCGGAATAACGTTTTCTACAATAACATCACCGCCGGTTGCTGCTGCAGCTACCATATATGTTCCGGCTTCAATCTGGTCGGGAATAATCGAATATGTTACCCCTTTCAAAGTTTTTACACCACGAACCTTTATAACATCGGTACCTGCACCTATAATATCCGCACCCATACAGTTTAAAAAGTTAGCCAAATCTACAATATGAGGCTCTTTAGCAGCGTTTTCTATAACTGTAACGCCTTCCGCTTTTACAGCGGCAAGCATCACATTTACCGTGGCTCCGACAGAAACTACGTCCAAATATATATGAGTACCTACTAATTTATCGCACTTAACTTTAACCATTCCATTTTCTAAGGAATAGTCTGCTCCAAGTGCAACGAAACCTTTTAAATGCTGGTCAATAGGACGCAATCCGAAATTACATCCTCCAGGTAAATAAACATACGCTTCAGAAAATTTTCCTAAAAGTACACCCAAAAGATAACAAGAAGCTCTCATATTTCTCATCAAATCGCAAGGAGCAGATGAAGATGACATCCTTCTGGGGTCAATTTCTATGGTATTTTTATTTATAAGTCTTATATCTGCACCCATATCGCTTAAAATTCTGCACATCAAGGTTATGTCCCTGATGTTAGGAACATTTTCAATTCTACAGACTCCGTCTGAAAGTGCAGCTGCGGGTAAAATAGCCACCGCTGCATTTTTGGCACCGCTTATCGATACCGTTCCTTTTAATTTTCGCCCTCCGGATATAACTATTTTATCCAAAGTGCAACACCTCTAATCTTTTAATTATATTTTTATTTGAATTTATTAGCACATTTAAAGTTAGTTTAACCCATAAAAATTTAAAATCTAATGTATTTTATGGAAATTTACAATTAAATCATCTATACTCTTCGTTTTCATCGTTTTCGTTTTCTTTGGAAGAAGTAGTTGAAGCTTTTTCTTTATAGTTATATGATTTTGATTTTTTGACATTTCCAGAAGAAGCATCAAAATCCACATCATATACTCGGTAAGGCATACTGTCTAAGTTTACATTTATAGTCTTCTTGCCGGTTGTACCTTTTACTTTTATGGTATAGGTTCCGTTATAAGAAGGCACAACTTTTTTACTGTCTTCAAGCACGCCGTTTACATAATAAGAAAGTGTAACTTCATGGTTTACGTCGGAAGGCAAATCAACTGTTATTTCAAAATTCTTTTCTCTTTTTACTCCTGAACTTATAGTCAGTTTAACAACAGAATCTTTTCCGACCGATATTCCCGGAAGAGGCTCCATGGAAATAACCGTGTCTTTAGGTTTATCACTGCTTTCAGAGCTTATATTATCTGAAACTTTAAGTCCTGCGGAAATTATATCGTTTTTAGCTGCTGTAAGCGATTTATTAAGAACATCCGGCACGATAACTTTTTCTTCTGCCGGACCTTTGCTTACATAAAGTCTTACCGTTGAATCAGCTGTAACTTTACTTCCCTCTTGAGGGTCTACATTGCATACGATTCCTTGTGCGGTTTCTTCATCCACAACCATCAAAACTTCTGTTTTTAAACCTACGTTTGAAATTTTAGACTTAGCTATATCTTCCGAAAGGCCTTTCACAACAGGAACAGTCACCAAAACTCCAGAGCTGTTAACTTTCAGTACTATAGTGGCACCTTCTTTGACTTTTTTGGAATTAGGAGAAGGCTCTTGGTCGATTATGACTCCCTCTTCTTTGGAGGAATCATAAACAGATTCGACTTTCCATACAAACTTATAGTCAGGATTATTCTGAACATCTGATAATTTCATTCCAATAAAATTCGGGACATCAACATCTTTTGCAGAATTTCTGCCGCAAGAACTAAACATCGAAGCAAAAATAAATATCAAAGCAAAAATTCCTACCGCAATTGCTATTCCTCCAACAATAACCCCTGCTTTAGATTGTTTTTTCTTTTCATCTTTGTGGTCATATTCATCGCCGTATGCATTTTTATTTTTACTTACTTTGTTTATATCATCAACATACTTTGTCGGGTTATCATCCAAGAAATATTTATAATTAAATTTTGACTCAGGATTATCTTTTATTTTGTCAATGTCCTTGAGCATTTCTTCAGCTGAACCATAACGATTCGAAGAAATTTTTTCCATAGCATGAAGAGTTATTTGTTCCAAGCCTTCAGGTATGTCCGGGTTTATCTCACGAAGCGGCTTTGGTTTGGCTTGCATTTGCATTATCGCTACCGAAACTGCATTATCGGCTTCAAACGGCAATTTCCCGGTAAGCATTTCATAGAGCATAACTCCGACTGAATATATATCGGCTTTTTCATCTATGACCCCGCCTTTTGCCTGCTCGGGGGAAATATAATGCACAGAGCCTATTGCTCTATCGGTCATTGTTTGGGTTTCATTTCTGGAAAATCTGGCAATACCAAAATCAGTTACTTTTATTGTGCCGTCTTTAAGCAACATTATATTTTGCGGCTTTATATCACGGTGTATGACGCCTTTACCGTGAGCATGAATCAAAGCCGACAAAATTTGGTGAACAAAATATATTGCGTCTTTCCACTCGATAACTTTCTGCTGAGAGATATATTCTTTTAAAGTAATTCCGTTTATATACTCCATAACTATATATTGAATCTTCGTACCAAAGCTTACATCATAAACTTTTACTATATTTGGGTGCGACAAAACAGCTATAGCTTTAGATTCATTTTTAAATCTTCGAATAAATTCTTTATTTCCTAAAAATTCATCCTTTAAAATTTTTATTGCAACAATTTTATCTTCCACAATATCGTAAGCTCTATAAACTACAGCCATACCGCCTACTCCGATGAGTTCCTGTATCTCGTAGCGAGCATCCAATCTTTTTCCGGTGTATTTATCCATTTTTTCTCCCCTATTCAAATTAATCTATAGGAATATTTTTTAAATTTTTACAATGGCCGCTGTAATATTATCGTTGCCTCCGCAAAGATTTGCCTCATTTACAAGTATAGAAGGCACAAGCGATATACTGTTTTCTGTGCAAGTTTTATATATCCTGTTCTTATCTAAATGATTCGTTAAACCGTCCGTACAAGATAAAACTATATCATCTTCTTCAACTTCACGCATAATATAATCTAAATCAATTGAAGAATTCACACCTAAAGCCCTTGTGATTATATTCTTTTGAGGATGGTTTTTAGCGTCTTGTTCAGTTATTTCTCCACTGTCAACCATTTGCTGAACAACAGAATGGTCTTTGGTAAGCTGAACAATATCTTTACTTCTTATCAAATAAGCTCTACTGTCGCCTGCATAAACTATTTGAAGAGTATCGCCCTTTGCTATGCACAGAACCACAGTAGTGCCCATACGACTAAGACTTTCATCCATTTTGGATTTTTCAAATATCATTGAATTTGCATTGTTTACAGCTTCATACATCTTGGATTTTATGTCTTCGGAACTGTCGTTTTCACTCAAAGATGAATTCAAATAATTTTCAATTACTTTCACAGCCATACGACTTGCTATATCTCCGCCGTTCGTACCGCCCATACCGTCACACACCAGAGTCCAAACAAAATTTTCGCTTACTTTTTTTACCATAACTGCATCTTGGTTGCTTGTTCGCACTTTACCAATATCGGTTTTGCTATAAATATCCATCAAATTTTTTGAACCTCCTTGTTTATGTATCTGCCCTTTAACTGTCCGCACGCCGCTTCGATGTCTTTGCCAAGCGTTCTGCGAACGGTGCTTTGTATTCCGTTGCTTTCCAAAATATTTTTAAACTTATATATATTATTAATCGGACTCTTTTGAAAAATTCCATCATTTTCCGATGTATTCAGAGGAATAAGATTTACATGACACAATGTTCCTTTTAGTAATTCAGAAAGCTCTTCGGCACACTTTTTCGTGTCGTTTAAATCTTTTATCATCGCATATTCAAATGAAATACGGCGTCCCGTACACCGAATATAATATTTACATGCCTCTATCAACTCTTCTATATTCCAGCGACGATTTATTCTCATTATTTTATTTCTGATTTCATCGTTTGAAGCATGAAGAGAAACTGATAAAGTAATTTGCATTTTTTCTTTTGCCAATTTATAAATTTTATCAACCACTCCGCACGTGGACAAAGAAATATGCCGCATTCCTATATTTAGTCCATCCGAGCAGGACACTAACTTTAAAAACTTGAGTACATTGTCGTAATTGTCCAGCGGTTCGCCCATTCCCATTAGGACAATATTTGAAATTTTAAGATTCATATCTTTCTGTATTTTTTCGATTTGAAGTAAAATTTCGGAAGGTTTGAGATTGCGTGAAAATCCGTTTTTACCTGTAGTACAAAAAACACATCCCATTTTACAACCTGCTTGAACCGAAAGACACACTGAATAGCCGTGTTTATATTTCATTAAAACAGATTCAATCAACTCTCCGTCACTTAGCTCAAAAAGATATTTTACGGTACCATCCTTGGATACCTTCTTGCTTTTGATACTAATGCTTGGAATAGAGTAATTACTTTTTAAAATTTCACGTAAATCCAAAGGAATATTCGTCATGTCGTCAAAGGATTCAACGCCTTTTGCAAGCCACAAATACACTTGCGAAGCCCTATACTTTTTTTGAGAAATATTTTCAAATTCAATAAATATTTCTTCTTTTGTCATGGATTTTATATCTTTAAGACACATCTATACAGATATTCACCTCCCAAGAAATAAAATATTCTAGTTGTATTATATATTAATGTAAAATGCTGTCAAGTTTAATGTTAAAAATATGTTATTTAGTCTGATTTTGTAAGATAAGTCATTATATTGCGGTAAAGAATTTCGGGAGATTTATAAAAATTATCACGTATAATCGAAGCTTCCATCATACTCGGAGCATAAAGCTTAAGCTCCAACATATCAAATTCTCCTCCGGAAATTTTACAAATAACATTATATCCCCAAGGACTTTTCTTAATCATTACTTTGTTTTCTTGTTCACTTTTAATGCGACTCATATATGACTCTACACTTTTTAAAGCTTTTTCGCGAACAGAACGCGGCAGCATATCGCTAAGCTCCTGAACTATCATTTTTCCACTTGGAGTAACCTCATATTCACCTGTTTCTTCAGAACTCAAAGCAATGTTGTTACTTGCTACCATTTCGGAAAACGCTTGACTTACATCAAAATAATTGGCTAACCCATAATTTTGAAGAATAGAAGTAATATCGCTTTTCTTAAGCGGAGCTTTCGATTTATCTATCAAAAAACAAATAAGAATTTTTATCTCCTGATGATTTGTAAGACCTCCCGGATGTATTCCTGCGGTAAAAGCATCTCGTTCCATATTTATCCTCCTTTTCGTTGTAAAACACTTAAAAATGTGTTATAATATCATTAGAGAAGCTTTGCGTTATGAGTTACTGTTTTACTGACTCAGAAAACTTAACTCCATATTTTCGTGAAGCTTTATTAACAGAATTTTCGATATCGTCTTTTAAAGCGTCACAATACTGATTTTGTGTATATATTTTAAAACTCAACAAAGTTTCATTATCGGAAATTTCAATATCTATTATGGGGGTGGGAATTTGTAAAATTTTATTATTAAGTATAAATTCTTTTTCGAAATAACGCTTAAGTTCTTTACACCTTTTAACACAAACACTTGATTTGTAAGTTTTTTCAACTACAGACATATCATATTCACTTTGACGAGTAATACTCGTAGCTACAAGTTTTGAATTCGGAATAATTATTGTTTTATTTTTATCTTCGGTTTGAAGAGTCGTAAACAACATTTCGATCTTAACAACAGAACCTTTACAGCTGTCCACTTCAATATAGTCTCCTATATGAATCGGTTTGTTAACAACAAGTATTATACCACTCATCAAATTGGAAAGGTTATCTTTAAGCGAAATTCCAACTGCTACAAGCGATGCTCCGATGGCAGTAAAAATTGAATTTACATTGATACCCAAATTACTTACTGCAGTAAGCACAAGTATAGTTCTAAGAAAAAATTTCATCAGTGAATATAAAAAAGAAGTAATTCCGCTGTCCGAAACTGTTTTCTGAAAAAACACAAGTCCAAGCTTACAAATATTATTTATAATCCACCAACCTATAATAAGTATAAAAATACTTTGCAGTAAAGCCAGCAGTCCGTTTGCGACAAAAGGTTGCCATGAATTAATAATTTTTACAAAATAATCCATTTTGTTTCACCTCTCGAAATCTATTATAGCATGAATTTTTAATTTAATAAATCCAAAAGGAGGATGACCCATGATTAAAACAAAAATAATCAAAAACTTCAAATATTTTTCAATTAATTTACTAGCATTAATGATTATGATTTTACCCATTTGCCATGCGATGGAATATAATATCCGTATTTCCGACGAGCAAGAAGCATATGAACCGAATTCATTCATTGCTGTGGGAATTGTAATCAAAAAAGAAGACTGCAAAAATACTTTAGAGCCATTTCGCTGCAATCTTTCTTTTAACGGAGAAAATTTAAGATACAAAAGAATCAATTGCAAAAACGAAGTAAAAAGAACAGATATAAAGTATGAAAAATCCGATAATCAGTTGAATCTGATATGTAATCCAAGAAAAACACGAAAATTACTTTTTAATAATGGAAAAAGTGAAATTTTTGAAGTGGTTTTTACAGTAAAAAACAAAGTTCTGACACAAACTTCGGATATTAAAGCCAAATTTACATCGTTAGACGGAAGCAACAGTTTTAATTCTCAAAATATTCAATTTAACATAAAGGGAAATCCGGGATTGGAAAATTGTAAATTAAATTCCTTAAAACTGTCTGCAGGTACACTATCGCCATCATTTTCACCAGATATATTCGACTATACCGCAATTGTGCCTAAAAATACGCAATCATTGGATGTTGAAGCTACTCCTATGATAGAAAATCTAGCGGTAAAAGTAAACAGAAAAAAGCTTTCTTTTAAAAACGGTTCACACGATATCGTTGTAACGGTTTCAAACAAAAGTCCAAGAGCAAAATCTGAATACAGAATAAAAGTTATACCCGAAAACACTGCAAACATTGCCTCTGTTCAAAATTCGAAATTAAAAAGTGAAAGCACATCTTTTCAAAACAAAAGCGATTCTTCGAACCCAAGCGGAGAAACATTTAAAGAAAATTTACAAATATCCCAAGCAAAGCCAAAGAAAGCATCGAATAAAACAAAATCAAAAGGTCGTAAAAGTAAAACAACAAAATCAAAGAAAACAGGGAGTAATTCCGAACAAAGCGATGAAACCGATGATGAAGAAGATGATGATAACGAAGAAAGCGACAATGAGGAAACTCTTGAAAACCAAATTTCATCAAATTCGGATGATGAAAATATTATAAAAATCTTTTCAACTCCTTGTACATATTGGATTGCAGCAACAGTAGCGGGAGCCGGTGCAGGTATATATTTTGTTTTAAAATTCATTAAATCAAAAAAGAAAATTGATAAAAATTCAGAAAATCATATTAACAAAAACTCTGAAAAGTAGTATAATTCCTCTGTTTAGTATTTTTAAATCATTAAACGGAGGTGAACACAGAAATTTTCTGTGAAAAATATGACAAATTATCTTATTAAAAAATTCATACCAAACTATAGGGATTCCAACAATCCTCAGGTGCGAGAAAAATTCGGCATGCTCAGCGGTATAATCGGAATAATATGCAATATTATATTGTTTGCAGGTAAGTTTTTTGCCGGGCTTATGACATCTTCAATAGCTGTAAGTGCAGACGCATTTAACAATCTTTCGGATGCTGTGTCTTCAATAATAACTTTAATATGCTTCAAACCTTCGGGAAATCCAGCAGACAAAAAACATCCTTTCGGATACGGAAGAATAGAGTATATATCAGGGCTTATCGTTTCCATAGCAATAATATTTACAGGAATAGAATTTACAAAATCTTCAGTAGAAAAAATATTCGAACCTGAAGCTGTTTCGTATGATTTGGTTTCAGTTGCAATTTTACTTGCTTCACTCGCAATAAAGTTGTGGATGGGACTTTTTAACAGAAAAATAGGAAATATAATAAACTCCACGGCAATGAAGGCCACCGCCTTCGACAGCATACTGGACGGCATAATAACAGTTACCATTTTAGCAGGGATGGCAGTGAATTACTTAACAGGAGTATCTGTAGACGCATATACAGGAATACTGGTTGCTTTGTTTATAATTTTTACGGGAGTAAGTATAATAAAAGAAACTATAAATCCACTTTTAGGACAATCTCCGAGTCCCGAACTTGTTAAAGAAATAAATGAAATAGTTCTTTCGAATCCGAATATTTTGGGAATTCACGAACTAACAGTTCACAATTACGGTCCCGGTAAAAGCGTTATTTCACTCCACGCAGAAATGCCTGCAAACAAAAACATCATGGAACTGCACGAATCGGCAGATTTAATAGAAAAAAAATTAAAAAACAAATTCGGATGTCCTGCAATAATTCATATGGACCCTATAGTTACCGACAATGAGGAAGTAACCGAGATAAGAGAAAAACTTTCTAAAATAGTAAAACTCATACACAAAGATTCAAAAATTTATGACCTTAGAATTGTACCCGGTTCGACTCCGACTTTAATATTCCATATTTCCGTTCCGTATGATGTAAAACAAAGTAACGATGAAATAGACAATGCAGTAACGCAAAGCGTTAAAGTATTGAATCCTGCATACAGATGTATAATAGACATCGACAGAACTTATTTTGAAGCAGACTCAGAGCAAATAAACAACAAGGAAAATAAATAATGGCAAAAGAATTTTCATATGAATACTTTATGGAAAAAGCTTTGGAAGAAGCAAAAAAATCAGAACTCGAAGAGGAAGTTCCCATAGGAGCCGTTGTAGTTTTTGAAAATCAAATCATTTCAACCGGCAGAAATAAACGTGAAACCACAAATAACGCACTTCATCACGCAGAAATAGAAGCAATTTATAAAGCGTGCAAAAAATTAAATCGTTGGAGACTCATCGGGTGCAGTATTTACGTAACGCTTGAACCATGTCCGATGTGTGCAGGTGCGATAATAAATTCAAGAATAGAAAAAGTAGTTTATGGAACCAGCGACCCAAAGGCAGGTTCGTGCGGAACTATAGTAAATCTTTTTGACCTCCCATATAATCACAAACCCATTGTTGTAAAAGATATACTAAAAACAGAATGTTCATCAATTTTAACTGAATTTTTTAAAAAATTAAGGAATCGGTAAAACCGATTCCTATTTATATGAGAATTATTCAAAAGCACTTATACGCGTTTTATTAAAACAATCTTTTACTGCATTGTTTTTTATTTTAAATTCAAAAATTCATCCGTAATATTTACGAACTCCTGAAATTTAAGTTGTTCGGCTCTGTAATTTGAATCTATATTACATATTTTCAAAACTTTCCCCACTTCATCTTTTGTAAAATTCAAACCGCTGCTTAAAGAATTAAGCAAATTTTTTCTTCTTTTTGAATATGTCGCCTTAACTACTTTGAAAAAAAACTTGGGGTTTTTAACTTTATCGGCATTTTGATTGCGTAAATCTATTCTTATAACGCAAGAATCAACATTCGGAGAAGGTATAAAACAATTCCTGTTTACGTCAAATAAAATCTCGGGAGTGCCATAATATCTTACCGCTAAACTTATTGCACCTGATTCACGAGTTCCAGGTTCGGCACAAATCCTCTGAGCAGCTTCTTTTTGAATCATAATCGTAAGAGAATTAAATCCGGGATTATTTTCCAAAATATACATTATTATATCCGAAGTAATATAGTACGGAAGATTTGCACAGATATTTACTTCACTATATTCAGAAAATTCATTTTTTAATATATCGTTTAAATCAATTTTTAAAATATCATCATTTATTACTTTTATATTATCAAAATCCGAGGTTGTTTCCGCTAAAATAGGAATCAAATGTTTGTCAATCTCGACAGAAACTACTTTTTTAAATCTTTTCGCAAGTTCTACAGTTAAAACTCCTATTCCCGGCCCTATTTCCAACACTGCAGAATCTGCATTTTGAGAACACATTTCAGCCATATTAGGACATATTTCGGGATTGGTTATAAAATTTTGTCCGAGAGATTTGGTAAATTTAAATTGATGATTTTTTAATAATTGCTTTATTTGAGAAATATCATATAAATTAAACATTAACATCTACCTTTTACATCTTAAATAATCCGATAAAAAATAAAATATGTTCTTCATTATACACTATATTGGTGTTCATAACAATTTTTAAAACACATAATTTCAAATATCTCTTATGACTTTAATCTATCAACAAGCGATGTATAACGAACTTTGGAGGAATTATTTTCTACAGCTCTAACAACAGCTTTTCGCTCTCCCACAAGTATACAAACCTTTTTCGCACGAGTTACAGCAGTGTAAAGCAGATTTCTTTCGAGCATAATATAATGCGATAAAGTCATAGGGATAATGACAATAGGATATTCCGCTCCTTGAGATTTATGAATAGTACAAGCATAGGAAAGTGAAATTTCTTCAAGTTCCGTAGAGGTGTATTTAATAATTTTTGAATCAAAATCAATTTCCAAAGTTTCCGAATCTTCGTCTACTGAATATATTGTTCCGATATCGCCGTTAAAAACATCTTTATCATAATTGTTCTTAATTTGCATGACTTTATCTCCAACTCTGTATTCAACTCCGCTGCGTTTAAGGCAATCGGTATTTGTGTTGAGTTTAGACTGCAAAAGTTTATTCAGATTATCAGTACCGAGCACTCCTTTTTTCATAGGACTCAAAACCTGTATAGATGATATAGGATTTACTTTATAATATTTTGGAAGACGCTCCGAACATAAATCTGCTATTAAATTTGCACATTTTTCTGCACTGTCTCTTTCTATGAAAAAGAAATCCGTATCACGCTTGGAATTTAAATTCGGTACCTCACCGTTATTTATTTTGTGAGAATTAAGAACTATATCTCCCGTTTTTGACTGGCGATAAATATTATTCAATTTTATAACAGGAACACACTCCGAATTAATAATATCTCTAAAAACGTTTCCCGCTCCTACTGAAGGGAGCTGATTTGCATCTCCTATCATAATCACAAAAGTGTTTTCATGTACAGCCTGAAGCAAACTGTACATCAGTCTTAAATCAATCATTGAACATTCGTCTATGATAAGCACATCTCCTGTGATTTTATCCATATCGTTTTTGGTAAATCCGACGCCTTTTTGAGCTTCTAAAAGTCTGTGAATGGTTTTGGCTTCCATTTTTGAGACTTCACTCAAACGTTTTGCTGCTCTTCCTGTAGGAGCTGCCAAAATAATTTCTTTTGAGCGATTTTTAAATATACTAATCACAGCTTTAGCGATAGTGGTCTTTCCTACCCCTGCTCCTCCCGTAATAACGGAAAAATTAGATGAAACCGCGGTTTTTATTGCTTCTTTCTGAATTTCGTCATAGTTAATATCATTTTCAAATTCGGCATTTTCAATTTCTGAATAAATTTCTTTATCCGAATATTTTTTAAACCTTGGAAAATCTCTGATAGCTTTTATTTTTTTAGCAAGACCTATTTCAGAATAAAAAAATATCGGAAGATAAATATTTTTCTGTACATCTGAAATAACATCTCGATTTTTAATTAAATCATCTAAAGTCATTACAATTTTATTTTCTTCAACATCTAAAATTTTAGAGCTTGTTGCAATAAGTTCTTCTGTCGGAAGATAGCAGTGACCTTCGGAAACAGCTAAATTTTCTAAAACATACAATGTTCCTGCTCGGCATCTTTCGTAAGATTCTTTATCAATTCCCAACTTAGAAGCTATTGTATCGGCAACTTTAAAACCAACTCCGGGAATATCATCTATTAAACGATAAGGATTTTCCTTTATATTTTTTACGCTCTCTGTTCCATAAATTTTAAATATCTTTCGTCCGAAAGAAGCTCCTACCCCCAAACTTTGCAAAAACATCATCAAACTTTTAATTTTTCTTTGTTCGCTCCAACTTTTAGTTATAGTTTCAACTTTTTTAGGACCAATCTTTGGAACTTTTAAAAGTTTTTTGGGTTCATTTTCAATAATGTCAAACGTTTTTACACCAAAAGTTTTAACTATAAGCTTTGCAAATTTTGGACCTATTCCCTCTATAATCCCACTTCCGAGATATCTTTCAATTTCATTCAAATCCTCTGGAAGAGATTCTTCCCAGGATCTTACATTAAATTGAAGACCAAATTTTTTATTTGATTTCCAGTACCCTTCAGCACTTATCATACTACCAACATTAACATCCATCGTATCGCCTACCAAAGTTACAAGTTCATAACTTGGACTGGTACTGATTTTAATCACACTAAAGTCTTTTTCCTCATCTTTATAAACTATACTTTCAACTATTCCGCTTATTCTATCCATTTAAATCACCAACGTTAACCGATATAATAAGATTCACAACATTTTACTGTCTGACGCCATAAATCAAGCACTATAAATTATATTATAGCATTTCTGTAAAACAATAAATATTAATAATAGTTCTCAAATGAAAATATTTACTATTTTTATTTTTTGTAATATAATAGAAGAGTAAATAAAATTTATCACGGAAAGAGAGAAAATAATGTATTTAAAAAAATTTTTCGCAATTAGTTTAAGCCTTGTTTGTTGTTTCGGCATCAGTAATTGTAAAGCAAGCGTTGAAAGCAGTGTTAATTCTGAAGTTTCAAAAAACAGCATTATAGAATTAAAATTAGAAGGAACCAAAAACACAAGAGATATAGGTGGATATGAAACAAGCGAAGGGAAAAAATTAAATCGCAATTTACTTTTTAGATCGGATAATACCAATAAATTAACCGACGCAGATATAAAAAAGTTAAAAGAAGAACATAATTTAAAATGCGTAATTGATTTAAGATGTAGCGGTGAAGTTAAACTTGCTCCCGATAAACTAAGGAATGTTGAAGGAATAAAATATTATAATATTCCGATAAGTTTTTCAAAAGGACAAATAAAAAGTTTGCTTAAAGGTAATACCGATTTAAGTAATCCATTAGTCGGATTTTTGAATCAAAAAGATGCGATTAAAAAAATTTTTGACACTATCTCAGATGCCATAACAACTACCGATTCCAAAAATACACATAATGCTGAAAATGGATCGATTTTGTTTCATTGCACAGGAGGAATGCACAGAACAGGAACTGTCGCAGCTTTATCACTGGAATTAAACGGAGTATCAAAAGAAAATATAATAAATGATTATTCTACTGTTTGTGGAAAGAAGAAAAACAGTAAGAATATAATAAATTTGATATTTGAACCAAAAGCTGAGCATATGAAAAAAATGCTTGAGTATATAGAATCTGAATTTGGAAACGTAGAAAAATATTTACTCAATTGTGGTATTTCGCAAGAAAATTTAAATAAAATTAAAAACGAATTTCAAAAATAAATATCTTAAAAACTAAATATTCTTTACAATAATAAGCAACCTCCAGCTAAGCTGGAGGCATTTCTTTAACGGTCTAAACCCTAATATTACCCACAAGCCACAAGTGCTTTTTAATCTGACAGCCATGCATTTGTTGCTCGTTACCCTTTAAAAGGGTATATCGGATCAAATTTGATCATTTCCTTTATCTGATTTTTTATGTATTACTTTATTGCTTTCGTGTTTTTTCTGCCATGTCCACAGGATAAAACTTTTATTTAAATTTAAAATTTTCTCATTATTCATATATCATCAAACTACTTTTTACTTTCAAAAATCCTACAAAACTTGATATACTCATCTTTAACGATATCTCCAAAAGCATATGTACATGATCGAGACATACTTTTGCATTCACTATATTTACTCCTTTCCATTTACATAACTCTCTTAGTTTTGCTCATATTTCTAATCTCTTATTCGCATAAAACACTTTCGTATGTGATAAACTGCGTGTATCATTCATTTTGAATGTCCTCCTTTTGATTTGCATTTTAGCAGTTTCCGGACCGCTAATCTTATTTTGCATCAAAAACAGTTTTTGTCCTTCTTACATCGCTTAAGCTACCACAGAACCACGCAACTATTGCGTGGTTTTCTACATACAAAAAGCAACCCTGCCATACTCTAATTTGTATGGTAGGGTGTTTCAATAAATGATACATAATCGGTAACCAAAACCACAGACATCTGAATTAATAGTACCATTAGACAATTTTTGCACTCACAACATTATTAAAACTTATATCATACCTCTCGGTATTACATATTAAAATACAACAATTTCAAGTAAAACAACAGTTAGAAAACTATACTATTAAAAACATATCCAATGTTTACAAAAAATAGCTGTCCTCTAAACAAAAATGAATCAAAAACATTAGATTATAAATTCCTTATTTAATATAATCATATATCGTATCAACATCACATTCTTTCGCACAAAAACATTCGTCACACTGCCTTTATTATAATCCAATCATTATATTGAAAAGTATCCAAAATCTACTAATGGTAGTCTCGCAGAAAAAAATAACGATTACTCCTATACTATTTGCTTTTTTACTCTACGGTGAAGTTTTCTAACTTTGTAACATATCATTGTAAAATCTACAATGCTTTTAACGGAGTTTTATTTTCTATCTTTAATTTGAACACTCGCACACATGGCTATTTTTCATATTCTTTTTCATACTTCAGAAACTAGTTTCTTTTTCTTCAGCATCGAAGTGTCAATCTTATTAGCATTAAATGCATTAGAATTTTCAAAATCAGTTATTTTGCTAATATCTTTAGGAATTTGTAACTTGGCTGTTAAGGATTTCATTTGACCTTCCAATTCGCTTTTTCTTTCCGCTGAAGTTTCATCACTACGTTGCTCTTCGTATAATTTATGAATTTCTCCCTTAACATCTAAACTATCTTTGGAATGTAATTGTATTTCAATATAGTAACCATAAGGAGTACAATAAACTGTATTTATTCCTTTATATGCGCTACTTTTAAGCCAAAAATTTTTGCGTCGTAAGCACACATAACCAATATCTCTTAGCTTTTTATCCCAATCAAAATAATTTTTAACTGTGTATTCTGGTTCAGTCATTGCAGTATATCTAATACAATCGTATATAGTATTTTTACAGACAAAAAGATCCAATAACTGATCAGCCAAAGTAGGATCGTTAGCATATTTCTCTCTTATATCAACTTCAATTTTCCTTTTTAATGATGTAAGCCCCTTAATTTTATACTTTAATCCTTCGCTATTTAATGCATTTCCAAACACTTTTTTCATGTCAGCAGTTATCAGAACTTCTACTATGCTAAGATTTGCATGAACTTCTTCTATAGTATCTCCACTCGTTCTTTGTTTTGTCATAATTTCTTTTTCGATTTCTTTTTGCTTCTTAACCCTCGACTCTACAAACGAATCTAAAAGATTTTGAATAGACTTCAATTCTCTTTTCCATTCCTTCAAATCAGATTAATTATCTCTATCTTTTTTCAACAAAGCTATTTCTTGTTTGTTATTAAAATATT
>ERZ773181.1571-NODE-1571-length-17616-cov-13.035306_pt1 | contig 17616 bp, 16 predicted proteins | sample MGYA00581001_ERZ773181 | MGnify/ENA primary metagenome ERZ773181 (study PRJEB29015, sample SAMEA2737780) | human gut metagenome | biome: human gut; feature: human-associated habitat; material: faeces | place: China | collected 2012 ... | reverse complement strand
GCGTCGTCCAGCACCGTCAGGTTCCGCAGACCCAGAAAGTCCATTTTCAGCAGGCCCAGCTCCTCCAGCGTGGTCATGACATACTGGCACACCACAGCGTCGTCGTTCCGCGCCAGCGGCACATATTCATACACCGGACGCTTGGTGATGACCACACCAGCCGCGTGGGTAGATGCGTGGCGGGGCATCCCCTCCAGCGCCATGGCGGTGTCGATAAGCTTCTTTACCCGTGGATCGTCCCGGTATAGGTCAGCCAGCTGCTTGCTGAGCTTCAGCGCATCCTGCAGCGTGATATGCAGTGCGCCCGGTCCCGCCGGTACCAGCTTGGCCACCACGTCCACCTCGGCGTAGGTCATGTTCAGGGCGCGGCCCACATCCCGGATGGCGGCGCGAGCCGCCATGGTGCCGAAGGTGACGATCTGTGCCACATGGTCGTCGCCGTACTTCCGGCGAACGTAGTCTACCACCTCGCCCCGGCGGGTGTCGCCAAAGTCCATATCAATATCGGGCATGGATACCCGCTCCGGGTTGAGAAAACGCTCGAAGTACAGGTCGTACTTCATGGGGTCGATATCCGTGATCTCCAGGCAGTAGGACACCATGGAGCCTGCGGCGGAGCCGCGCCCCGGCCCTACCGGGATATCCACGCTTTTCGCGTAGCGCACAAAGTCGGACACGATGAGGAAGTAATCGGTGAACCCCATCTTTTCGATCATGTCCAGCTCATAGTCCAGCTGCTTGCGATAGTCTGGCCGGCTGCCGCCGTACCGCTTGACAAACCCCTCATCACACAGCTTCCGCAGATACGAGGGTGAATCGTAGCCCTCCGGCAGCTGGAACTCCGGCAGGTGGTATTTGCCGAACGTAAATTCCAGTTGGCACATATCCGCAATGCGCTGGGTGTTGGCTACCGCCTCCGGATACCCGGCGAACAGCGCCTCCATCTCCTCCGTGGAACGCAGATAGAAATTCTGCGGCTCGTAGCGCATCCGGTTGGCGTCGTCCACGGTCTTGCCCGTCTGGATGCACAGCAGCACGTCGTGGCTCTCGGCATCCTCCCTGCGCAGGTAGTGGGCGTCGTTGGTACACACCAGCGGGATGTCCGTCTCGGTGTGGAGGCGCAAAAGCTGCCGGTTCACCTCAGTCTGGTCGGCGATGCCGTGATCCTGCAATTCCAGATAGAAGCTGTCCTCTCCGAAAATCTCCCGCATGGTCAGGGCATACGCCTTCGCCCCGTCGTAGTCGCCATTCACCAGCCGGCGGGGGATCTCGCCTGCCAGACAGGCCGACAGGGCGATCAGTCCCTCGGAATGCTGGCGCAGCAGCTCCATGTCGATACGGGGCTTGATGTAGAAGCCCTCGGTAAACGCCTGACTGACCATATAGGACAGGTTGCGATAGCCCGTCTCGTTTTTGCACAGCAGCACCAGATGGCGGGACTCCGCATCGAACTCATGCTGCTTATCGAAGCGCGTGCGCCGCGCCACATAGACCTCGCAGCCGATGATGGGATGAATGCCCTCCTTTTTACAGGCGCGGTAAAAGTCGATGGCGCCATACATCACGCCGTGGTCCGTAATGGCCACCGCGTTCTGCCCCATCTCCTTGACCAGCGCCGGAAGATCCCGTATCCGGCAGGCACCGTCCAGCAGACTGTACTCCGTATGGACGTGCAGATGTACGAATCCCATGCTATCCCCTATCCCTCTGTGTTATTTACAAAGCTCGTCCAGCATATCGCACAGCAGCTCCGTACCGGATACCACCAGCATCCGGCAGTGGTGCGTCACACCCAGCTCCCGCGCCATACCCGTGGCGTCCAGTTCCTTCTCCGCCAGCAGCTCGCGGCAGTCCAGCTTGTGGAACCGTGCCGTGAACCGCCGCTGAAAATCCTGTGTCAGCTCTGTGGAGCGCTTTTTCCCCGCAGGGCCATTCTCCAGCGTGCTGGGATACACCATACCCAGTACCACAGCCGCCGCATTGACCACGCCGCACGCGCCGCCATAGCGCAGTCCGCCGCCGAAGCCGCTGGCCACCGCCATGCTCTGCGCCTCCGTCAGTCCTGTTACGTCCGTAAAGGCCAGCAGCACGCTTTGGCCGCAGTTCAGGCCCTTTTCGTGGCATTCCTTGGCCCGCAGGCACCGTTCTCTTTTTGTCATAGCTCGTTTGCCTCCTCCATGAGTTTACGCATCCGATGATTGATGCAGGATTTTGTCACCGGCGGGTCGCATCGCTCCGCCAGCTGTGTCAGCGACAGCTCCGGATATGCCAGACGCAGCGCCGCTGTCTGCCGCAATTTCTCAGGCAGCAGCTCCCACCGCCGGCTCTCCCGCAGCCTTTCGATGGCGGATACCTGCTCCTGTGCCGCGTCCAGCGTTTTATTCACATTGGCCATGTCGCAGTTCATGGCGCGGTTGGCGCCGTTACGGATCTCCTTGTCCACCTTGGCGGTCATGATATCCATGGCAGCCGCCGGTGCGCCGATCTTCGTCAGCAGATCCTCGATATGCTCCGACTGCTTGAAATAGATGAGATAGTTCACGCCGCGCTGTACCGAGCGGGGCAAAAAGCCCATCTCCTCCAATAGGCGGGACACCTCGCGGCTGGCCTGTTTGTGGTTGGTGGCCAGCTCCATGTGGTACCGTTTTTCCGGATCAGTTACACTGCCGCCTGCCAAAAATGCCCCCCGCAGGAACGCCGTCCGGCAGCAGTCGTCCTCCAATAGCCCGAAGTTGACGTGCAGCACCATGATCTGACGGGGGTCGTACCCCAGCGTATTGATGATCCGCGCCAGCTTGTCCCGGTCGGTGATGCGGAAGATCAGCTTTCCCCGCCCGTCCTTCTCCGGCAGCTGGTCGAATTTCAGGGAAAATGCCTTGTGGAACAGCTTGGGCAGCCGTGCGGCAAACTCCGGATTCTCTGTGATGATCCGTACCTCCGACGGCGTGAACGTATTGCAGTACAGCAGCACGCCGTAGGCCTCCGCCCGGGCGCAGCACTGCCGGGATAGCTGTGTCCGGCATATCTCATTCTTTGCCTTGTACGCAAATGAGCTCATCGTCGCCTCTCCTTACCGTGAAATATCCCGGTGGCTCTCGGACACCGGATACCCCAAGCCGCCGATATAGTTGGCCAGATGGTGCGCCATCGCCGCAGAACGATGCCGCCCGCCGGTGCAGCCTACGGCGATGACCAATTCCGTCCTTCCCTCCTGCAAGTACTGGGGCAGCAGAAACGCCAGCAGCGGCTCCAGACGCTCCAGAAACCGCCCCGCCGCTTCCGACGCGAACACATACTCCCGCACCGGCTCGTCCAGCCCCGTCAGGGCCTTCAGCTCCGGCACATAGTAGGGGTTGGGCAGGAACCGCACGTCGAATACCAGATCCGCCTCCAGGGGCAGACCGTTCTTAAAGCCAAAGGACATGACGCTGACATTCAGCGCCTGCCGGGTGTCGCCGCCGCCGAACAGCGTCAAAAGCTCGCTGCGCAGCTTGGAGGTGGAAAATGCTGTGGTGTCCAGCACAAAATCCGCATACTCCCGCACCGGCGCCAGCAGCTCCCGCTCACGCCGGACGGCCTCCTCAATGGAAATGCCCTCCGCGCACAGCGGATGGCTGCGCCGTGTCTCCTTGTAGCGGCTGATAATGACCCGCGTATCTGCCTCCAGAAAAAGCATACGGCACCGGACACCGTCCCGGCGGCGCAGCTTGTCCAGCACGTCGATGAGCCGCTGGAACGGCTCGCCCGCCCGGACATCGTACACCAGCGCTACCCGGTCATAGCGACCGCCGGAGGCCGTGCAGAAATTGGCAAATTTCAGCATCATCTCCGCGGGCAGATTGTCCACGATATAGTAGCCGATATCCTCCAGAAAAGTGGCGGCACGGGATTTTCCGCTGCCGGAAAGTCCTGAAATAATGAGTATCTCCACGTTTCGCTCCTCAGTGTATCACCTTGACCTCCGGCTCCAGCCGGACGCCCTTTTCCTCCCATACGCGCTGCTGCACCTGCGCCATCAGCGCCAAGACGTCTGCACAGGTAGCGCCGCCGCGGTTGATGACGAAGCCCGCGTGCTTCTCCGATACCTGCGCGCCGCCTATCGTCAGCCCCTTTAGACCGCACTGGTCGATGAGTGCGGCGGCAAAATACCCCTCCGGGCGCTTGAAGGTGCTCCCCGCGCTGGGATATTCCAAGGGCTGTGAAGTCTTCCTCCTTGCCATCAGTTCGTCCATTTTTTCCCGGATCGCGGCGCTCTCGCCGGCCTCCAGGGTGAAGACAGTCCGCAGCACCACCGCATCGGGGCAGTCTGTCAGCAGGCTGTGCCGGTACGAGAGGGCCAGCTCCTCATTGGTAAGCGTCTGGATGCCCTCCTCCGGGAACAGCACTGTCGCCTTGCGCACCACCTGCCGCATCTCGCCGCCGTAGGCGCCTGCGTTCATACACACCGCACCGCCCACGCTGCCAGGGATGCCGTGGGCAAACTCCAGCCCCGACAGGCCGCGCTGCTGGGCGAATACCGCCACCCGCGACAGGGACGCGCCGGCCTCCGCTGCAACGCGGCCCTCCGCGTCCAGCGTCACACCGGACATATCCCGTGTGTTCACCACCAGACGGTCTACTCCCTCATCGGGAAACAGCAAGTTCGTGCCGTTGCCGATGACCAGCGGCCGCGCCCCGCAGGTGCGCGCCGCCTCGATCAGCAGCACCATCTGGCTGCCGTCCTTGGGAAATGCCATGCGCCGCGCCGGGCCGCCGATGCGGAACGACGTGTGTCTGGACAGCGGCGCGTCGTGCTCGTATGTCATATCCGGCAGGTAATCCGCCGTCCATTGATCCAATGCCTCGTACCAGCTCATACTTCCTCCTGAAAGGTTCTCAGATCCGTTTTTTCTTCCCCAGCAGCGCCGCGCCGATGATGCCGGCCTGATTGCCCAGCACCGCCTTGACGATGCGGGTGCGCCGGTTTTTGGCACAGGGGATGCTCTCCCGCTCCACACAGCGCTGTACCGGCAGCAGAAGCTGCTCGTCGGCCTCGTTGCTGACGCCGCCGCCGATGGCCAGCGCGTCCGGCTGGAACACATTGACCACGTTTACGATGCCGCAGGCCAGATAGCTTACATATTCGTCGCAGATACGCTGCCCCACAGGGTCGCCCTGCCGCGCCGCGATAAACGCGGACTGGCCGGACACATGGCCGTCGTTTTCCGCCACCACGCGTGCCAGAATACTATCCGGATGGGCGGCCACAGCCTCCGCTGTCATGCGCTTCAGCGCGGAGGCAGAGGCATACTGCTCCCAGCAGCCGTGCCGCCCGCAGGGACAGGGCAGGCCGTTCAGCTGGATCACCGTGTGTCCCACCTCGCCCGCCATGCCGTTGCCGCCGTGGTAGATCTTACCGTTATGGATGATGCCCGCGCCCACACCGGTACCCAACGTGATGGTCACAAAGCGCTTGCTGTCCCGGCCTGCGCCTACATAGTATTCCGCCAGCGCCGCGCAGTTAGCGTCGTTCTCAATATACAGCGGAATGGACAGGTAGTGATGGAATAGCTTCCGCAGCGGCACATTCCGCAGCGGCAGGTTGCAGGTGTAGCCAATAGAGCCGGAGCGGATCTCCACCGTTCCGGGCACGCCGACGCCCACGGAGGCGATCTCGTCCAGCGGTACGCCGGCGCTCTTGGCAAGCTCCTGCGTCATGGCCACAATGGTCCACGCCAGAGACTGCTGATCCGTGATGGACGCCACCTTCATTTTCTGTATGGCGAGAAGCTGTCCGTTTTCATCCGCCAGTCCCGCCTTCAGGTTTGTGCCGCCGATATCTACACCCACATACTTCATTGCTTTGCCCTGTTCTCCTTTATCATGGCATCCATCTTGCTGTCAAACTGCGTCACGAAATCCCGCGCCGAATTATACCCATACTTCATCTGCCGGTTCTTCATGGTGGCGATCTCCACGATGCCCGCCAGATTTCGGCCTGGCCGCACGGGGATGGTGACGATGGGCAGCTCCACCTCCAGCATCTCGTACTTCTCCTCGCCCAGCCCCAGCCGGTCGTAGAATTTACCGTCCACCCACTGCTCCAGCTGGATGACAAGGTCGATCTCCGTGTCAAACTGCACAGCGCCCATGCCGAACAGCTGCTGTACGTCGATAACGCCTACGCCGCGGATCTCGATGTAGTGGCGGATCAGCTCCGGTGCTGTGCCAAACAGGTTGTTGGAGATGCGGCGGATCTCCACGGCGTCGTCCGCCACCAGACGGTGGCCGCGCTTGAGCAGCTCGATAGCCGTCTCGCTTTTGCCGATACCGGAATCACCCAAAATCAAGACACCCTGACCGTAAATGTTCATCAGCACGCCGTGGCGGGCGATCTGAGGCGCCATGGCACGGTTCAGATAGTCGATGAGCTTACTGGTCACATCCACCGTGGACTCCGCCGAGCGCAGCAGCGTGCGGTCGTGCTTGTTTGCCATCTGCACCAGCTCCGGCGGCGCCTCCATATCTCTGGCGACGATCATGGCGGGGAACGGATAGCTCAGCAGCTTGTTGAATACCCGCGTCCGCTCAGCCTCCGTCATCCGCTCCAGAAACTGCATTTCGCCCCGGCCCAGAATTTGCAGGCGCTTATCGTCAAAATAATCGTAAAAACCCACCAGCTGCAAAGCCGGTCGGTTCACATCCGAAATGGTCACAACGGTGTTGTCAAAATCCCGGCCCTTGTGCAGGATCTCCATGCCGAAGGTCTCCACCATATTCTTCAGACTGGCCGGTGTGCGCTTGACTTTTTCCATAAAGCTTCCTCCTGTGAGGCGCCTGCCGCAGACGGCGGCAAATACGCATAATAACCATTTCATATTATATCTTGTATCCCTTTGTTACGCAACACTTTCCCCTTCCAAAAAAATTTCGTTTTTTTGTCAAATAGTGCTTGCAATTCATGACATTATCTGTTATTATATTAACTGCTTGCGGTGCAAGCGACCCGTATGTTATGACAGCAAGGAGGTGCAACGGATGGCTAAGTGCGAATTTTGCGACAAGGGCGTGAGCTTTGGCATCAAGGTCTCTCACTCTCATCGGCGTTCCAATCGCCCCTGGAAGCCCAATGTCAAGCGCGTGAAGGCAGTGATCAACGGCACGCCTCGCCATGTATATGTTTGTACCCGGTGCCTGCGTTCCGGCAAAGTTACCCGCGCGATCTGAGTTGATCAGCGCCTGAACTGTACAGACAAGCGCCCTGCGGAGTTTTCCGCGGGGCGTTCTTCTTTTCCTTGTCAGCGTAAAAAGCACAGCGCGATTCTTTAGCCGCGCTGTGCTTTTCCTATTTCTGCGTCTTTTACAGCTCTGGGTCCCAGATGCGGCGCTTTCCGTCATCTGCCGCTGTTTTCCCCTCAGTTTCTTCGGTTGGCGTTGGCTCGACCACGCCCTGTCGGGCAAAGCCCAGATAGCGTGTACCCTGAAACGTCAGCTCACCAAAGTCACCCTCGGCCAGCATACCGTACTCCCGGCCGCCGACGTGCAGCTCCATCCGGTCGCCGCTGGCCACCTGAAAGGTGGCGTAATAGGTGGTGGAGGAGGTGGTGTGTATACCGTGGGCGCCGGTGGCGTCACCGGCGTTGTTGTGGTGGTGTACGGAGGTATTCTGCCGCTTGGACACCACGGTGGCCTCCACCGTCAGGCGCGGCGAATGATTGTTCTTACTCCATGTGCTGATGCCCCGCACGGCTGTAACGATAAATAGCACCAGTATAACGCCGAACATCAGAACGAACATAACATCGAATGCGCTGAAACCAAACCCAAATCCCATCGCGTGTCTCCTTTCGTCGGTCAAACTGTCTTTCTATCCTGAATTATATCCCATCGCCGCCGGTATGTCCATCAACTTCAGGTTGCCTGTACAGGAACCGGCGCAACTTTACGTTTACAAGGGCTTATTCCTTGGTCAGATGCCCCATGGCAGCCCGCAGCATCAGCTTTTTTGTGCCCACGGTGTCGAAGGCTACCTCAATGAGCGCATCGTTGCCCATGACCCGGACGGACAGCACCATACCCTGTCCGAAGGCATCGTGGCGCACGCTCTCACCCGGCGCCAGCTGCATCAGCCCGCCGGAGGGCGCTGCCTTCCGGACGCCGCCTGTCGCCGTTTGCAGCGGCTTTGCGGCGGGGGCGGCAGATGCGTGGGACGTGGTGACCGGTGCAGCGCGGCGGCTCTGTCCGCTGCCGTATCCGCCGTAGCTGCCGTACTTCTCCCCGTATCCGCCGTATTGGCCCGCGTAACCGTCGCCAAAGCCGTCGCCCCAGCCGATGTCGCTCTCCGCACTGCGGGGCTGCGGCTTGCTGAGCCACTCCATGTTCTCCTCCGGTATCTCCTTCAAGAAGCGGGAGGGCATAGCAGGAGCCGTGCGACCAAACAGCATACGCTGCCGTGCGTTGGTCAGCGTCAGCGTCTCCTTGGCGCGGGTCATGGCCACATAGCATAGACGCCGCTCCTCCTCCATCTCCTCCGCGTCGCCCATGGCGCGATTTCCGGGGAAGAGTCCGTCCTCCATGCCCACCACATAGACGTGGGGAAATTCCAGACCCTTGGCGGCGTGCATGGTCATCATGGTCACGCAGTTGTCGCTGTCGGACTGGCTGTCCAGATCGGTATACAGCGCCACCTCATCCAGAAAGCCCGCCAGCGTCGGCTCACCCTCCGCATTTTCCAGATAGCCCTGAATGCTGGATTTCAGCTCCTCCACGTTCTCCAGACGGCCGCGGCTCTCCACATCATCCTTTTCCCGCAGGGCGGCGGTGTAGCCGCTCTTGTCGCAGACCAGATCGTAAAACGCCATGAGGTCGGAGTCCGGCAGCTGCCGGCGCAGGGACTCGATCATATCTGTAAAGGCAAGGAGCTTGCCGGCTGCATTTTTCAATTCCGGATAGTCTGCCGCGTGGAGAAGCACCTCATAGAGGGAGCTTCCCTGCTCGGTGGCGAGGAGCTGCGCCTTGTCTACGGTGGTCTGCCCGATCTTGCGGGAGGGTATGTTGATGATGCGCCGCAGACGCAGGTCGTCGGTGGTGTTGCTGATGACGCACAGATACGCCAGCATATCCTTGACCTCAGCGCGGTCAAAGAACTTCATGCCGCCGTAGATCTTGTAGGGTACGCCGTTGCGCTTGAACGCATATTCCAGCGCGTTGGACTGGGCGTTCATCCGGTAAAGCACAGCGTTGTCCTTCCAGCTCTCGCCCCGGCGGTAGCCGGTCATCATCTGCCCCACCACATAATTGGCCTCGTCGCTCTCGTTAAAAGCGGTTTTGACAATGACCTTCTCCCCCGCCCCGTTCTCCGTCCACAGGGTCTTTCCCTTGCGCCCTTCATTGTGGCGGATGACGGCGTTGGCCGCGTCCAGAATGTTCTGCGTGGAGCGGTAATTCTGCTCCAGCCGGATGGTGCGGGCGCCCTTGTACTCCTTTTCAAAGCTGAGGATGTTGCTGATGTCCGCGCCGCGGAAACGGTAAATGCTCTGGTCGTCGTCGCCCACCACGCAGATATTATGCCGCTCGTTGGTCAGAAGACTGGCCAGCAGGTATTGCAGGTGGTTGGTGTCCTGATACTCGTCGATGAGGATATAGCGGAATTTGTTCTGGTAGTACGCCCGCACATCCGGACAGTCCTGCAGCAGCCGGACGGTGTGCAGGATGATGTCATCGAAGTCCAGCGCATTGGCATCCCGCAGTTTTCTATTGTAAAGTGCATACACTTTACCGATCCTGATGCGCCGCCAATCGTTGATGGCCTGCCACTGCTGGATAAACGCCTCCGGCGACTGCATATCGTCCTTTGCGCGGGAAATAACGCTCAGGATATCTCTGGGCGGAAACGCCTTTTCGTCCAGCGACAGTTCCTTGAGGATATCCTTGATGACCCGCTTGCTGTCATCCGTATCGTAGATGGTGAAGCTGCGGTCAAAGCCGAGGCGGTCAATATCCCGGCGCAGAATACGCACACAGGCGGAGTGGAACGTGGACGCCCACACATCCTGCGCCACATTCTCCCCCAGCATACGGCCCAGCCGTTCCTTCAGCTCGTTGGCGGCCTTGTTGGTAAAGGTGATGGCCAACACCTCCCACGGGCGGGCGGGCTCCACGGCGCATAGGTACTGCATCAGCGGACGCTGCTCCTCGTCGGGCGCTTTGGCGTATTCCTCCAGAAAAGCCGCCACATCCTCTGTCACGGGGATGGGGATATCCGTACTGTCACTGCCCCGCCCATAGCGCAGCAGATTGGCCACACGGTTAATAAGAACCGTGGTCTTACCGGATCCGGCGCCTGCCAGCAGCAGCAGCGGCCCCTCCGTGGTCAGCACGCCCTCCCGCTGGCGTGGGTTCAGCTTTTGAAAGTCGGCGGCAATGGCAGCACGCCGCGCCTCGATAAATCGTCTCTCCAGTTCCGTCATGCAGAAGCCTCGCTTTTCTCTTTCTTGCCCTCTATTTTAATACACCTTTAGCCCGCGGTCAACCGTTACCGAAAAATAAGTAGAATTTTTGTTCGATTTATGTTGACAAGAACGCCTGTTCGATTTATAATGCGAATAGAACATGAGTTTGATATGGAGGTAGCTCTTATGACAACGATCGGATTACTCATCACTCTGCTGGGCGCAGGTTCCATTGCTGCCAACGTGATGCGTCTCATCGACTGCATCGACCATCCGGCCCCCCGCCGCAGACATCGCACGGCGTAATAGCATGGATGTTCTGGAGAAGCTGACGATCCTGACGGACGCCGCCAAGTACGATGCGGCCTGCACCTCCAGCGGTGTGCAGCGCGGATCCAGACCCGGCATGGTCGGCAACACCACCTCCTCCATCGCCGGATGCTGCCACAGCTTTTCGGCGGATGGCCGCTGCATCACGCTGCTGAAGGTACTGATGACCAACGTCTGCGCCTTTGACTGCAAATATTGCATCAATCGGCGCAGCAACGACACGCGGCGGGCGGCGTTCACGCCGCGGGAGCTGGCGGAGCTGACCATCGGCTTTTACCGGAGGAATTACATCGAAGGGTTGTTTCTCTCCAGCGGTGTACTGCGCAGCCCGGACTATACTACCGAGCAGATGATACGGGCGCTTCGCATCCTGCGGGAGGAGTACCGGTTCAACGGCTACATCCACGCCAAGGCCATTCCCGGCACGTCCCCGGAGCTGGTGGAGCAGTTGGGCCTGCTGGCGGACCGTCTCAGCGTCAACATCGAGCTGCCGTCGCAAACCGGCCTGCAGACGCTGGCGCCGGATAAGACAAAAGACGCGATCCTGCGGCCCATGGGACAGATACGGGACGGCGTGCGCCAGAGCAAGGCGGAGCTTGCCAAGTACAGGCACGCGCCGGTGTTTGCCCCGGCCGGGCAAAGCACGCAGCTCATCGTGGGCGCCACCGGCGATGATGACCGGCACATCCTCCGATTGACGGAGTCGCTGTACGAGAAGTACCGGCTCAAGCGGGTGTTTTACTCGGCATATGTGCCGGTGGTGGAGAACCGCCTCCTCCCTGCTCTCGACACAAAACCGCCGCTGCTGCGGGAGCATCGGCTGTATCAGGCGGACTGGCTGCTGCGCTTCTACGGCTTCCGGGCCGCGGAGCTGCTGGACGATGCGCACCCTAACTTCGACTGTCGGCTCGATCCGAAATCCAGTTGGGCAGTGACACATCTGGAGCAGTTCCCGGTGGAGATCATGCGGGCGGATCTGGAGACGCTGCTGCGGGTGCCGGGCATCGGCCCGGTCAGTGCGCGGCGCATCCTGTCAGCCCGGCGGCAGAGCCATCTCCGCTTCGAGGATTTGAAAAAACTGGGCGTCGTTGTGAAGCGCGCACAGTTTTTTATCACCTGCGGCGGCAGAATGCGGCAGGGACTGCACTTCTCACCGGACACGCTGCCGGTACAGCTGGCGCAGATGGAACGGGGCTTTCTTCCAGAGAACTGCACAGAACAGCTGTCACTATTTGACGATGCGGGGTGAACGACTTGGATGTGATCTATCAATACGACGGGACGTTCGCGGGGTTTTTGTGCTGTATTTACGATAGCTATGTCTATAAGGAATCCCCCGTCGGCTTTTCTTCCGACGAGGGATTCTTGTCTCTGTACGAGGTGCGCACTGTACCCACCAGCGCCGCACACAGCAAGCGGGTGTATCAGGGGATCTTTTCCCGGTCGGCACAGGCGGCGAAGGTGCTGCGGAGAGCTTTCCTGACCTGCATGGAGGACAAGGAACTGCATCTCTACGCATTTGCCCGTAAGGTGCTGCGGGAGGGCGGCGGCTTCATGGGGGATCTGTCCGATCCGGTGTACTATCCGCTGCACAAGTCTCTCCGGCACATGAGCGGCGAGCTGGAAAAGCTCCGGGGTTTTGTGCGTTTTTCGGATTATCACGGTGTGCTTGGCGCGGTGATTGAGCCGAAAAACCGTGTTCTGCCGCTGCTGCGCTATCATTTCTGCGCGCGCTATGCAAACGAGACATTTTTCATTTTTGACAAAACCAACCGCGAGGTTCTGTTCCACGCGCAGGGGCGCGCCCGCATCGTGCCGATGGAACATTTGGAGCTGGCGGCGCCGGATGAGGCGGAGCTCCAGTACAGACAGCTCTGGAAAACCTTCTTCGAAACGGTAGCCATCAAGGAACGGCGAAACCCGCGCTGCCAGAACACGTTTCTCCCCAAGCGCTATCGCGGCGTCATGACGGAGTTTTTGCCGCTGGATGACGGCGGCGCCATGCCCTCCCGACCGGAACAGCCGCGGCTGTGGTCCTGAGTGCATCCTGCCTGTCAATCGCTCAGCAGCTCCCGCAGCTTCTGCAAGCTGCGGCGCTCCATGCGGGATACCTGCACCTGCGAAACGTGGAGCAGCCGGGCGGTCTGCTCCTGCGTCAAGCCCTTGAAAAACCGGAGAAGGATGGTCTTTTTCTCCTGCTCCGGCAGGTGGTCGATGGCCTCTCGCAGGGCGAGCCGCTCCACCATCCCCGCCTCCGGCTCCTCCGTACCCAGCAGAGATTCCAGCGTCAGTCCCTCCGCCGTCTCCTGCTGTAAGGATTCCGGTGCCACAACCGCCAGTTCGATGTGGGCGATCTCCTCCACGGTGAGGCCAGTCTCCTCCGCCAATTCGGAGAGCCGCGGCGCACAGCCCAGACGATTTTGCAGGCGCTCCTTGGCTGCCCAGAGCATTTGCCCCTTCTCCCGCAGGGTGCGTCCGACTTTTATTGGGCCGTCATCCCGCAGAAAGCGGCGTATCTCCCCTGCGATCTTGGGTACGGCGTAGGTGGAAAACTGTGTTCCGTATGTGAGGTCAAACCCCTTTACAGCCTTGATAAATCCAATACATCCCAGCTGATACAGGTCATCCGTCTCCACACCGCAGCCGCGATAGCGCTTGACGATCGACCAGATCAGGCCGTTATTTTCCAGGAGCATCTGCTGGCAGGCGTCATCGTCCCCCTGCTGCGCCCGCTCCAACAGTGCCATGCGATCCTCCGCCGTCATCGCGACACCAGACGCGGCGCGATGCGCTTTCGCATCTGGACAGTGGTACCCTTGCCTGCTATCGAACGAACGATGAGCTTGTCCATGAAGCTCTCCATGATGGTGAAGCCCATCCCGCTCCGCTCGCTGCCACCGGTGGTAAACAGCGGGCGGCGTGCCTCCTCTACATCGGCGATACCGCGGCCCCAGTCGCGAACGGTGATCTCCAGCACATTTCCCTTGAGCAGCTTCATCTTCATGACGATCTTTCCCAACGTATCCGGATAGGCGTGGACGATGGCGTTTGTCACCGCTTCGCTGACGGCGGTCTTGATGTCGCCCATCTCGTCCAATGTCGGGTCAAGCTGCAGCGCAAAGCCCGCCGCGGCGGAGCGTGCAAAGCTCTCGTTGCTGCTGCGGCTGAGAAATTCGATGGTCACATAGTTTTCGGCGCGTGTCATATGTACTCTCCTCCTATCTTTTCAGGCGATGGTCATCATTCGCCCAATACCCGCCGCCTCGAACACCTTCCGGGGCTGCGGCGCTACATGGCGCAGCGTCACGCTGCCCCCCAACTCCCGCATACGCTGCCAGCCCCGCAGCGCCACGGCGATGCCGGAGCTGTCCATAAACGTGACGTCCGTGAAATTCAGGATCAGCACCATCGGCAGCGTCTTCTGTATGTCCTGCTCCAAGCGGAGCAGCAGTCCCTGTGCGCCGTGATGATCCAGCTCCCCCTTCAGAAAGAACTCCAAACAGTTCCCCTCATGTCTGGTCAACACTTCCATATCCAATGCTCCTTCGTAAAAAAATAATCACCGCAGATCATTGATCTACGGTGATTATAGTGTATTTATGCAGTTTTTACTGTCGAATCACGCCTGTCAGGTCAGGAAATTCAGATCTGCATGGCAGCGGCGGACTCATCCAGCTTGGCAATGAGGGCGCGGGCCTTCTCCGCCTTTTCACGCTCGGCGTTGACGACATTCTCCGGCGCACGGGAGGTGAAGGACTCGTTAGCCAGCTTTGCCTCGATACGCTGGAGATTCTCCTCCGCCTTCTTACGCTCGGCGGCGATGCGCGCCAGCTCCTTGGCGATATCCACCAACTCCGCCATGGGCATATAGATGGTGGCATCGTGGGTCGCCACCGTCACCATACCGGTCAGGTCGGCGGGCGCGGCGGTCTGTACCGTCAGCTCGCTGGCGTAGGCCATGCGGGTGATGAAATGCGCACCCAGCCGGTAGTTTTCCGGCTCGGCTGCCACGATGACCACCTGTGCCTTGCGGCTGGGCGGCACGTTCATCTCGGCGCGGCGGGCGCGGATAGCGGAGATGGCGTCCTTCACCGCCTCCATGGCGGCTTCCGCCTCCGGGAAGTGCAGCGCGTCCTGATACTCCGGCCACTTGGCGGTAATCAGATAGTCGCCCTCGTGGGGCAGCGCCTGCCAGATCTCCTCGGTGATGAAGGGCATGAACGGATGCAGCAGCTCCATGATCCGCAGCAGCACATAGCACAGCACGTTCTCGGCGGCCAGCTTAGCAGCCTCATCCTCGCCGTTGAGACGGGTCTTGGTCAGCTCGATATACCAGTCGCAGTAGGTGTCCCAGATGAAATCGTAGATCTTGGCGGAGGCCACACCCAGCTCATACGCCTCCAGATTGTCGGTGACCTCGCGGATCAGCATATTCAGACGGCTGAGCACCCACTTGTCCTCCAGCTCCAGCTTCTCCGGCAGCTGCACCTTGTCAATGGACAGGTTCATCATCACGAAGCGGCTGGCATTCCAGATCTTATTGGCGAAGTTGCGCATAGCCTCGCACTTCTCCACAAAGAAACGCATATCATTGCCGGGGCTGTTGCCGGTGATGAGGTTGAAGCGCAGAGCATCGGCACCGTACTTCTCCGCCATCTCCAGCGGGTCGATGCCGTTGCCCAGGGACTTGGACATCTTGCGGCCCTTGTCGTCGCGGACAAGACCGTGGATGAACACCGTCTTGAACGGTTCCTTCTTCATCTGCTCCATGCCGGAGAAGATCATGCGCGCCACCCAGAAGAAGATGATGTCGTAGCCGGTGACCATAACGGAGGTAGGATACCAGTAGTTCAGGTCAGCGGCATCCAGATCGGGCCAGCCCATGGTGGAGAAGGGCCACAGAGCCGAGCTGAACCAAGTATCCAGCACATCCTCCTCGCGGGTCAGATGGGTGCAGCCGCACTTCTCGCACTTGGTGGGGTCGGTACGGCTCACGTTGATGTGGCCGCACTCGTCGCAGTACCAGGCGGGGATCTGGTGACCCCACCAGAGCTGACGGGAAATGCACCAGTCGTGGACATTCTCCATCCAATTGATATAGGTCTTGGTGAAGCGCTCCGGCACGAAGTTGATGGTGCCGTCCTCCACCACGCGGATGGCCTCCTTGGCCAGCGGCGCCATCTTCACGAACCACTGGGCAGAGATCAGCGGCTCCACGTCGTTGTGGCAGCGGTAGCAGGTGCCCACGTTGTGGGAGTAGGGCTCGGCCTTGACCAGATAGCCCTCGGCCTCCAGATCGGCCACGATGGCCTTGCGGCACTCGTAGCGATCCATGCCCTCGTACTTGCCGCCGTTCTCGTTGATCTTACCGTCGTCGGCGATGCAGCGGATGACCTCCAGATGGTGGCGCAGGCCCACCTCAAAGTCGTTGGGGTCGTGAGCCGGGGTCATCTTCACGGCGCCGGTGCCGAAGCCGATCTCGCAGTACTCGTCGCCCACAATGGGGATCTCGCGGCCCACCAGCGGCAGGATGCAGGTCTTGCCGATGAGGTGCTTGAACTTCTCATCCTCCGGGTTGACCGCCACACCGGTATCGCCCAGCATGGTCTCCGGACGGGTGGTGGCGATGATGATATCGCCGCTGCCGTCGCTCAGCGGGTAGCGAACGTACCACAGGTGGCCAGGCTTGTCCACATACTCCACCTCGGCGTCAGACAGCGCTGTCAGGCAGTTGGGGCACCAGTTGATGATGCGGCTGCCCTTGTAGATCAGGCCCTTGTCGTACAGCTCGCAGAACGTCTCGCGGACAGCGCGGGAGCATCCCTCGTCCATGGTGAAGCGGCTGCGATCCCAATCGCAGGACGCACCCATCTTCTTCTGCTGCTCCACAATACGGTCGCCGTACTTCTCCTTCCACGCCCAGACGCGCTCCAAAAACTTCTCGCGGCCCAGATCGTAGCGGGTCAGCCCCTCCTTGGTACGCAGTTCCTCCTCCACTTTGATCTGGGTGGCGATGCCGGCGTGGTCTGTGCCGGGGAGCCACAGCGCTTCATAGCCCTGCATCCGCTTAAAGCGGGTCAGGATGTCCTGCAGTGTGCAGTCCAGCGCGTGCCCCATGTGGAGCTGGCCGGTGACGTTGGGGGGCGGCATGACGATGGAAAACGGCTTCTTGTCCGGATCGGGCTTGGCCTTGAAGCAGCCGCCGTCCATCCACATCTGGTAGATCCGGGACTCCACGTCCCGCGGATCGTACACCTTCGGCAGTTCTTTCATATGCTTTCTCCTTTTTGAGTATTTGGCAAAACAAAAAGTCCGCTCCGTTTTGCCATAGCAAAACAGGGCGAACATATACGTCCGTGGTACCACCTGTATTCGGGAAAGCTCCCGCACTCATGGGTGCAGCTACACCCCGTCCCGATAACGGTGGACATCCGTCGCGGCCTACTGCTCGTTCAGCCCGAAGCTCCGAGACGACTTGGGCGGGGCGTCACGGGCGCTTACACCTGCCGCGCCCTCTCTTGGCATCCGCTGACCGCTTACTGCTTCTCATCATCGCTGTTTTCGTATGGTGGGAGTATACTATATCTGCGAAAAAATGTCAAGACCGTTCTCTTTATCGGAAAACGGGGAGCGGATGACCGCTCCCCGTTCGTATTTGCTCTGCGTTGTATCACCGCTTGTTGGAGCGGATCCAAATACCCTGCTTCTCCGCGTTGGCGATCAGCTCATCGCGGAACATGGGGTGGGCGATGCTGACCAGCTTCTCCGCACGCTCCCACGTGGAGCAGCCCACCAGATTGACGCCGCCGTACTCGGTGACGATGTAGTACGCCAGGCTGCGGGGGTCGGTGACGAT
>ERZ773181.1569-NODE-1569-length-17658-cov-3.563654_pt1 | contig 17658 bp, 33 predicted proteins | sample MGYA00581001_ERZ773181 | MGnify/ENA primary metagenome ERZ773181 (study PRJEB29015, sample SAMEA2737780) | human gut metagenome | biome: human gut; feature: human-associated habitat; material: faeces | place: China | collected 2012 ... | reverse complement strand
TATTATTTTCGTAAATAAAATAATAAAAATCAAAAAAAGCTTGATTTTTCAAGGAATATATGTTATTATTTTTCAGTACGACTGCAAATGATATGCGTTGAAGCGGGAGGTTGCGGCAGGAATGTCGGTTTTTCCGTGGAGTATGTCCGATTTTAAACCGGGCGAAAGTTTTAAATTATTTAATTCGAATGTACATAGTGTCTCTGTGTGTTTGTTTTAAATGAAATATACTTTTAATTATCCGGGTTAAACTGCATAGTTTATCCGTTTTTATTTACCCAAAGTGTGAAACACCCGGGTGAGTGGATAGTTAAAAGCACGCCCACCACTAATTAAGCAAGGAGGCGATTTAATGGCAGTCAAAGAAAAAATCAGAATCAGAATCAAAGGTTATGATCCAAAGCTTGTTGACGCAGCTTCTGCAAAAGTAGTTCAAACAGCTACCAGAACGGGTTCTAAAGTATCGGGTCCGGTACCGTTACCGACCGAAAAGCAAGTCGTAACAATTCTCCGTTCAGTGCACGTTAACAAAGACAGCCGTGAGCAATTCGAAATGAGAACTCACAAGAGGCTCGTTGATATCTTAAGGCCATCAAACAAAACCGTTGATGCTCTGATGAATCTTGAACTCCCTGCAGGTGTTGAAATAGAAATCAAACTCTAATTCAACGAACACGCAGTTGGGGTCATGTTGGCGGTAAACGTCAACCAATAACCTAAATAGGAGGAAGAAAATGAAAAAAGCAATTCTCGGAAAAAAAATTGGAATGACTCAAATTTTTGATGAAAATGGCAAAGTTATTCCCGTAACCGTAATTGAAGCCGGTCCATGTGTTGTTTCTCAGAAAAAATCTGTTGAAACAGATGGCTATGATGCGGTTCAAATCGGATTTGGCGACACAAGACCAAAATTAGTCAATAAACCTATGAAAGGCCATTTTGACAAATCCAACGTAGCACCAAAAAAAGTCCTTAAAGAATGTCGCTTTGAAGACGTCAGTGCATTTAATGTCGGAGATATAATTAAATCCGATATATTCGCGGCAGGCGAAAAAGTTGACGTAATCGGTACAAGCAAAGGTAAAGGATATGCCGGTGTAATTAAACGCTGGAATTTCGGAAGACTTAAAGAGACTCACGGTACAGGTCCAACTGTACGTAAAGGTGGTTCCATCGGAGCATGTTCAGATCCTTCAAGAGTATTCAAAGGAAAGAAAATGTCCGGACATCTCGGAGCCGAAAGAGTAACAGTTCAAAATTTAGTTGTTGCTAAAGTGGACGCCGAAAATAATTTAATAGCGATAAAAGGTGCAGTACCTGGCCCGAACGGCGGAACCGTACTTATTCGCGACAGCGTTAAAGCGTAAGGAAGGAGGAATTGTGATGCCTAAAATAGCAGTACTTGATATGGCAGGTAAAGAAGTAGGAACAGCGGAACTTCCGGAATCAATTTTCGGAATAGAGCCGAATATGTCTGTTATGCACGATGTTGTAGTAAATCATCTTGCCAATTTGCGTCAGGGAACTCAAAGTGCACTTACTCGTTCAGAAGTTTCCGGCGGCGGAAGAAAACCTTGGAGACAAAAAGGAACAGGTCATGCTCGTCAAGGTTCAATAAGAGCTCCGCAGTGGAGACACGGTGGTATTGTATTTGCACCGAAACCACGTAGCTACAAATATGTTCTTAATAAAAAAGTCAGACGTTTGGCACTTAAATCTGCATTTTCCAGTAAATTGCTTGACAGCAATATAATCGTTTTGGATTCCATCCAAATGGAAGAATACAAAACAAAAACAGTTGTAAACATGCTTGATGCAATCGGAGCAAATACCAAATCTCTCATAGTTTTGCCGGAAATGGAAGATAAAATTATTAAATCCGCAAGAAATATTCCGGGAGTAAAAACTTGTCAAGTCGGCGGCTTAAATGTATATGACATTTTAAATGCCGGAAAATTGGTAATTCTCAAAGATTCGATAAGCAAAATTGAGGAGGTGTATGCATAATGTTATCGCATGATATAATCATTCGCCCAATTATTACCGAAAAAACCATGGGTGGTATGCCGAACAAAAAATACACCTTCAAAGTAGCAAAGAGTGCCGGAAAAATTGAAATCGCAAAAGCAGTTGAAGAAGTTTTTAAAGTAAAAGTTGAAAAAGTCAATACCGTAAACGTAAGAGGAAGACTTCGTCGCCGCGGAAGAACTCAAGGCTACACTCCCAATTGGAAAAAAGCTTATGTTATCTTGAAAAAAGACAGCAAAGGAATTGAATTTTTTGAGGGAATGGTTTAATATTCAAAGCCTTAAATCTTTTGATTTTGTTTTTAATTTAATGGCAACGATTTGCAATATTTCTTTAATAGTGTAGAGCGTTTTTGATAAAAGCTTTCTATATTTTGGAATGGGAATTGCACTTCTTTGCAGTAGTCTTTTCAATTTAAATAATTATTTTATAAATAAAAAAAGCAGTGTAAGGAGGAGTCAGCCTCCGCAAAGCTAAATAATCAAGGAGAGTGAAATAATTTGGCAATAAAAAACCACAAACCGACTACCCCTTCAAGAAGAAATATGTCGGTTACAGATTATTCCGAGTTATCAAAAAACGGTCCGGAAAGAAGCTTACTTTGTTCTTTGAATAAAAAAGCCGGACGCAACAGTTACGGTCGTATTACCGTTCGTCACAGAGGCGGCGGAAACAGAAGAAAATACCGCATTATAGATTTCAAAAGACAAAAATTTGATGTTGTCGGTAAAGTTTTAACACTTGAATATGACCCGAACCGTTCATCTCATATCGCACTTGTTCAATATGAAGACGGAGAAAAAAGATATATCATAGCTCCTCAAGGTCTTAAAGTCGGACAGGAAATAATGGCCGGTGAAGCAGCTGATATCAAAACAGGAAATGCACTTCCTTTGAACAACATTCCTGTAGGTACTTTTATTCATAACGTAGAACTTTATCCCGGAAAAGGAGCACAACTTGCAAGAGCAGCCGGAAATATGGCTCAGCTCATGGCAAAAGAAGGAAAAATGGCTCTTTTGAGACTTCCGTCAGGAGAACTCAGAAATGTTCCTGCAGAATGTATGGCAACAATCGGTCAAGTAGGAAATATAGACCATGAAAACGTTAAAATCGGTAAAGCCGGACGTAAACGTAACATGGGTTGGAGACCTACAGTACGCGGTTCTGTCATGAACCCATGCGATCACCCGCACGGTGGTGGTGAAGGTAAATCTCCAGTTGGACGTCCAGGACCTACTACACCTTGGGGCAAACCTGCACTTGGATACAAGACCAGAGCTAAGAAAAAAGCTTCTAATAAGTATATTGTTAAACGCAGAAACGGCAAATAATCGGGAAAGGAGATTGATATTGTGAGCAGAAGTTTGAAAAAAGCACCTTTTGTTTTAGCCTCTTTGATGAAAAAAGTACTTGGACAAAACGAAAAAGGTGAAAAGAAAATAATTAAAACATGGAGCAGGTCATCGACAATTTTCCCGGAGTTTGTAGGACACACATTTGCTGTTCATGACGGTCGCAAACATGTACCGGTGTACGTCACGGAAGATATGGTTGGACATAAACTCGGTGAATTTGCACCAACAAGAACATTTAAAGGTCATGCCGGATCAAAAACAACGGGTAAAAAATAATCTGCGAAAGGAGTTGTAATAATGGAAGCAAGGGCTCATTTAAGATACGCTCGAATTTCACCGAGAAAAGTTTCCATAGTGCTTGATTTAATTCGCAATAAGCCGGCAGATTACGCAATGGCAGTGCTTGAACACACTCCAAAATCTGCGTGTGAATATCTTAAAAAATTGCTTAAATCAGCAATGGCTAACGCGGTGAATAATTATCAGATGGATGTATCGCGTCTTTATGTTTCTGAATGTTTTGTATGCCCGGGACCGATTCTCAAAAGAATTAGACCCGTATCAAAAGGAAGAGCATACAGAATCGAAAAAAGAAGCTCTCATGTTACTATAGTTTTAAAGGAAAAAGATTAGCAGAAAAGGAGGTTAACTATGGGGCAAAAAGTAAACGCACACGGTTTTCGTGTAGGAATAATTAACAATTGGGATTCACGTTGGTTTGTTAAGAAAAAAGATTTTGCTGATGCGTTGGTTGAAGATTTCAAAATTCGTAAAGTTCTCCTTAAGAAGCTCAAAGCTGCCGGAGTACCAAAAATCGAAATAGAAAGAGACAGTTCCAAAGTTCGCATCAATATTCATTGTGCCAAACCCGGTATTGTAATCGGTAAAGGCGGCGTAGAAATAGAAAAATTAAAAGTTTTCTGCGAAGAATTGATAAAAAAACCTGTAGTTATTAATATTGTCGAAATTAAGAATGCAGATATGAATGCTAAGCTTGTCGCTGAAAGCATTGCCGCTCAGCTTGAAAAAAGAGTTTCATTCAGACGTGCTCTTAAACAAGCTATGGGTCGTTCGATGAAAGCCGGAGCAAAAGGTATTAAAACACAAGTTTCGGGAAGACTCGGAGGAGCTGAAATCGCAAGAACTGAGCATTATCATGAGGGAACCATTCCGCTCCAGACAATCAGAGCAAATATAGATTATGGTTTTGCTCAAGCTGCAACTACTTATGGAATCATCGGAGTTAAAGTCTGGATTTACAAAGGCGAAGTTTTGATGAATTCTCCAAAGAAAGAAACAGCGAAAGGGGGCAATAAAGATGCTGTTGCCGAAAAGAACTAAACACAGAAAAGTACACCGCGGAAGAATGACCGGACGTGCACGTAGAGGAAATACCGTATCACACGGCGATTTCGGACTGCAAGCTTTAGAACCCTGCTGGATTACTTCAAACCAAATAGAAGCCGCTCGTGTTGCTATGACAAGATTTTGCAAAAGAGCAGGTAAAGTTTGGATAAAAATATTCCCGGATAAACCGGTATCTAAAAAACCCGCCGAAACCCGCATGGGTAAAGGTAAAGGTTCACCGGAATTTTGGGTAGCCGTAGTCAAACCCGACAGAATTATGTTTGAAATCGGCGATGTTCCTGAAGAAATCGCAAGGGAAGCAATGCGTTTGGCCGCAAATAAATTACCGGTTAAATGTAAATTTGTAAAAAAACAAATAGAACAGGTAGAACAAATAATACAAGTAGAACAAAAAGAAACGGATGGTGAGGTGTAATGAAGATTTCGGAGATCAAATCTTTGACAAACGAAGACCTCAAAATTAAGCTTAAAGACCTTAAATCCGAACTTTTTAATCTTAGATTTCAGTTCGCTGTAAATCAACTCGAAAACCCCATGCGTATTAAGGCGGTTAAAAAAGATATAGCGAGAGTTCTAACAGTTCTTCGCGAAAATAGCATTAATGCGTAAGGGAAGGAGGAAACAGTATGAGCCAGAGAAATATGAGAAAAGTTAAAGTCGGAAGAGTTGTCAGTGACAAAATGGATAAAACCATAGTAGTAGCCATTGAAGATAGTGTAAAACATCCGCTTTACAAAAAAATCATTAAACGTACACTCAGACTAAAGGCACACGATGAGAACAATGAGTGCGGCAATGGAGACTATGTAAGAATTATGGAAACAAGACCTCTTTCAAAAGAAAAATGTTGGAGACTTGTAAACATTTTGGAAAAAGCTCAATAATTAAGGTCAAATATAGAAATTTTCAGTTGAGAGGAGAATGAACTGTGATACAGCCTCAAACTCGTTTAAGAATTGGCGACAACACCGGTGCAAAAGAAATCATGTGTATTCGAGTTCTTGGCGGAACCGGTAGAAAATTTGCCGGTATTGGTGATGTAATAGTGGCTTCTGTTAAAAAAGCATCACCCGGCGGCGTTGTCAAAAAAGGCGATGTAGTTAAAGCGGTAGTTGTTCGCAGCGTGAATAGAGTTCGTCGTGAAGACGGTTCTTATATTTGTTTTGACGAAAACTCAGCCGTTATAATTAAAGATGATAAAAATCCGAAGGGCACACGTATTTTTGGACCTGTCGCAAGGGAATTACGCGAACACGGATATACCAAAATACTGAGTCTTGCTCCGGAAGTTCTCTAACAGGAGGTGTTTACTGTTGTTTAAAAAAAGTAGAAATAAAGCAGCTCTTTCCGGCAATGGCCACGTTCATGTTAAAACAGGTGATACGGTTGTTGTATTAAGCGGAAAAGACCGTGGAAAACAAGGAAAAGTTGTTGCAGTCAGCCCTAAAGAAGGTAAGTTGATTGTTGAAGGTGTTAACATCGTTTCAAAACATGTTAAGCCCCGCAAAGCAGGTCAGGAGGGCGGTATAGTTAAGACCGAAGGTGCTATGTATGCATCAAAAGTTCAGCTAGTATGCCCTCATTGCGGTAAACGTACGCGTGTCGCTCATAAATTTATGAACGACGGCAAGAAAAAACGCGGCTGTAAAAAGTGCGGCGAGGTACTGTAAGGAGGATATGAATGGCTAGACTTAAAGATTTTTACAAAGAAAAGGTTGTGCCGCAACTTCAAGACAAGTTTCATTACAAAAATGTAATGGAAATACCTAAAATTGAAAAAATCGTCATAAATGTTGGTGCCGGAGAAGCTAAAGATAATTCTAAAGTTATCACTTCTATTGTTGAAGATTTGGCAACTATAACAGGACAAAAACCTGTTGTTTGTACAGCGAGAAAATCCGTTGCGAACTTTAAAATTCGTGAAGGAATGAAAATCGGTGCGAAAGTTACACTTCGTAGTGAAATAATGTACGAATTTTTAGATAGATTTTTTAATTTGGCTCTTCCACGCGTAAGAGACTTCAGAGGAATTAATCCTAACTCTTTCGACGGAAAAGGCAACTACAACATGGGTGTAAAAGAACAACTTATATTCCCGGAAATAGAATACGATAAAATCGATAAAATCCGCGGAATGGATATTTCAATTTCAACGACGGCAAAGACCGACGAAGAAGCAAGAGAATTATTAAAATTAATGGGTGCACCATTTGCGAAATAAGGAGGGAATATTGTGGCTAAAACGTCATTGAAAGTAAAACAGAGCCGTAAACCAAAATTTTCAACTCGTGAGTACTCCAGATGCAGAATATGCGGAAGGCCGCATGGTTACCTTCGCAAATTTGGTATATGCCGTATTTGTTTTAGGGAACTTGCATACAAAGGGGAAATTCCGGGCGTAAGAAAAGCCAGCTGGTAAAACAGAGTAGAGGAGGTAAACAATACTATGCAAATCACCGATACTATTGCAGATTTGCTTACAAGAATTCGAAATGCTGTATCTGCAAAGCACGAAACGGTAGAAATTCCTGCGTCTAACATGAAAAAAGCAATTACTCAAATATTGCTCGACGAGGGATACATCAAAAAATTTGTTGTGTCTGAAGATGGAAAACAAGGCGTTATAAAGATTTTCCTTAAGTACACAGACAATAAAAAATCAGTAATTACAGGACTTAGAAGAGTTTCCAAACCGGGTCTTAGAATCTACAGTGATGTCGAGAATATGCCAAAGGTTATGAAAGGTCTTGGAGTTGCAATCATTTCTACGTCGAAAGGCGTAATGACTGACCGCAGAGCACGTAAAGAAAACGTGGGCGGAGAAGTACTTGCATTCATATGGTAAAGGGGGGACATAAATGTCCAGAATTGGAAGAAAACCTATAAATATTCCCGCCGGTGTTGAAGTTTCTCTTAACGACGGCGTAATAACAGTTAAAGGCTCTAAGGGTACTCTTACCCAAAAGATTCACCGCAACATGAAAGTTGATATAAATGACGGAGTAATCACCGCTATAAGACCTAACGATTTGAAACAAAACAGAGCTCTTCACGGTCTTACTCGTTCTCTTATTCAAAACATGATTGAAGGTGTTTCAAACGGATTCAAGAAAGAGTTGGAAGTAAACGGTGTTGGATATCGTGTTCAAAAACAAGGCAGTAATCTTGTCATGAATTTGGGATATTCTCATCAGGTTATAGTTCCTGAAATTGAAGGAATTAAAATTGAAACTCAAGGTAATAAAATTACCATTCTTGGAATCGATAAACAAAAAGTAGGACAGTTCGCAGCAGAAGTTCGTGAGAAACGTCCGCCTGAACCTTACAAAGGTAAAGGAATTAAGTATGTGGACGAAGTAATTCGCCGCAAAGAAGGTAAAACAGGTAAAAAATAATTAGGAGTGTGAATCAACATGGTAAACAAGGCTGATAAAAACTTAGCCCGTTTAAAACGCCATAAAAGAGTGCGTGGAAAAGTAATGGGCACAGCTATTCGCCCCCGCATGAATGTGTTCCGCTCCAGGAGCAACATTTATGCTCAAATAATTGACGATATTGCAGGAGTAACTTTAGTTTCAGCTTCATCTCTCGACAAAGAAATCGAAGGTTACGGCGGAAACAAAGAAGCTGCAAAAAAAGTCGGACAGCTTATTGCAAAACGTGCACTCGACAAGAAAATCGAAAGCATCGTTTTTGACCGCGGAGGATATATTTTCCATGGTCGTGTCAAAGAATTAGCAGAAGGCGCCAGAGAAGGCGGACTTAAATTTTAAGGTATAAAGGAGGGAAATACTTTTGGCTAGAATTGATGGATCGGTCCTTGACCTCAAAGAAAGACTTGTCGCAATTAACAGAGTTTCAAAAACCGTTAAAGGCGGACGTATATTTAAGTTTTCCGCTCTTATAGTTGTCGGCGACGGAAAAGGAACCGTAGGATTCGGAATAGGAAAATCCGGTGAAGTTCCGGATGCTATAAGAAAAGGAATCGAAGATGCTAAGAAAAACTTAATCAGAGTTCCTTTAAAAGGAGACACCATTCCTCATGAAATAATCGGTGAATTCGGAGCAGGCAGAGTTCTTATGAAACCGGCTGCACCCGGTACCGGAGTTATAGCCGGAGGTCCTGTACGTGCAGTTGTTGAATCTGCAGGAATTAAAGATATTCGTACTAAAGCTCTTCGCTCGAATAATCCGTGCAACGTTGTAAGAGCTACGATTGAAGGCTTAAAGTCTTTACGCAGTGCTGAAAAAGTTGCTGAAATTCGCGGTAAAACCGTAGAAGAAATACTTAGATAGGAGGCTGGCATTTATGTCATGTTTAAAAATAGAACTTAAAAAAAGTTTAGCCGGCCGCTTAAAAAAACAAATCGCGACCGCTGAATCTTTAGGACTCAGAAGAATAAATGACGTAACAACACAGCCTGACAATGAAGCAACTCGCGGAAAAATCGTTGTTATCGGACATTTAGTAGAAGTAACTGAGTGCTAAATGTGAATTTGTAAACAATTTTAGGAGGTGAATCAAATGGAATTACAAGATTTAGTATCTGTTAAAGGCTCAAGAAAAGCTCCTAAACGTGTTGGCCGTGGCCATGGTTCGGGATGGGGAAAAACAGCCGGTAAAGGCCATAAAGGTCAAAATGCCAGATCAGGCGGCGGTGTTCGCCCGGGATTTGAAGGAGGTCAAATGCCTCTTCAAAGAAGAATTCCAAAAAGAGGATTTAACAACATATTTGCTAAAAAGGTAGTATCCGTTAATGTCGGTGACCTTGAAAAATTTGGAGAAGGTTCTGTCGTAGGTGTTAATGAACTCATTAATATGGGACTCATTAAACGCAGTTTCGATAAAGTAAAAATTTTAGGAAACGGCGAACTTACAAAAAATTTAACAGTAAAAGCACAGATGTTTTCGAAATCTGCGGTTCAAAAGATTGAATCCGCAGGCGGGAAGGCTGAGGTGATCTAATTGATTAAGACTCTTATAAATTCTTGGAAAGTTCCTGAGCTTAGAAAGAAACTATTGTTTACTGTATTTATAATAATTGTTTTCAGAATAGGTTCTGTAATACCGGTTCCGTTCTTGAACGTTGAAGCGTTAGCCGGAATGATGGGCAGTATGGGAGACGGCGGAATTCTTACTTATTTGGACACTTTGTCAGGAGGAGCTTTTGCTCAAGCAACATTATTTGCAATGTCCGTTTCTCCTTACATCAACGCGTCTATCATAATACAGCTTATGACAGTTGTACTTCCGTATCTTGAATCTCTCCAAAAAGAGGGAGAAGAAGGGCGTAAAAAACTTACTGCGATTACTCGTTACTTGACGATTTTCCTTGGACTTATGCAAGGTACTGCGTTTTATATTTATCTTAGAAACAGCAGTTACGCAGGTGAGTCGATAGTAAGATATACCCAAGGCACTGAAGGATTGTTTGTTGCAGTTGTAATAGTGCTATCTTTTACGGCCGGTACAGCTCTTATGATGTGGCTCGGTGAACAAATAAATGTAAAAGGTGTAGGCAACGGAGTATCGATACTTATGTTTGCGGGTATTGTTGCAAGAATGCCCAATCTTATCGCAAAACTTAGTGCATATTTCATGCTCGCAGTTGAAGAGCCGTCTGAATTTGGTAAATTCTATGTATTTGTACCGTTGTATGTAATAATGTTCCTTTTCATGATGTGGATAATTGTTTATATGAACGATGCAGAACGTCGAATTCCTATTCAATACGCTCAGCGTACAGTAGGCAGAAAAATGTATGCCGGACAAAATACTCATATTCCGCTTAAAGTAGGAATCGCAGGAGTAATGCCAATTATTTTTGCTACATCTATATTGGCAGTTCCAAATTTTGTAAACTTCTTTGCAAGGCCGACCGGTGTATGGAAAATAATTTTAGATTCTCTTTCAGTTAACGGTTTAGTTTATACCATTGTCTACTTCTTCTTGATTATAATGTTTGCATATTTTTATGTGTCAATTACGTATAATCCAATAGAAATGGCTAATAACTTGCGTCAAAGCAATGGGGTTATACCTGGTATAAGACCGGGAAAACCAACATCCGATTATTTTGCAAGAGCACTTTCAAAAGTGACTTTTATAGGAGCTTTGTTCCTTGCTTTTATAGCACTTTTCCCGATTGGTTTTTCCGCATTTACAGGAATGCATAATTTGTCAATGATGGGTACATCGATTATAATTATGGTTGGTGTTGCTCTCGAAACAGTCAAACAGATGGAATCTCAGCTTATGATGAGACATTATAAGGGATTCCTTGATTAAAGATTTTTGCCTGAAATTGTTAGGTTTTAAAAGGAGTTTAAAAAATGAACATAATTTTTTTGGGAGCCCCGGGAGCTGGGAAAGGTACGCAGGCAGCGTATATATCCAAACATTTTAAAATCCCGACGATTTCAACGGGAGAAATTATAAGACAGACGTTGAAAAGCGGCTCAGAGCTGGGAGAAAAGTTGAAATCCTATATAGAAAAAGGACATCTTGTACCCGATGAAACGGTTATTGAAATAGTTCAAAAAAGAATTTCCGAAGATGATTGTAAAAGCGGATTTATTCTTGATGGATTTCCAAGAACTGTTGCTCAGGCCGAAGCCTTGGACGATTCCGGAATAGCTATAGACAAAATTGTTGATATTGAAGTCGATGATGAAGTTATTTATGAAAGAATGGCAGGGCGTCGTGTTTGCAGCAAATGTGGCAAAACTTACAATATTCATTTGAATATCGTTCCCGAAGTTGAGGGACTGTGCGACGTTTGCTCAAGCGACCTGATTCAACGTGCGGATGATAAGATCGAAACAGTAAAAGAGCGTCTTAAAGTTTACTATGACCAAACCCATGTCTTGAAAGATTATTACGACAAAAAGGGTAAAAGATTGGTTATAAACGGGCATCAATCCCCCGAAAAAATCACTGATGATATCATTAAAGCATTAGAGGCATAAAGATGATAATTTTAAAAACATGTCATGAAATTGATTTAATGAAAGAATCAGGTAAGATTTGTGCAAGAGCTCTTAAGTTTGCCGGAGAAGCCGTTGAGCCCGGAGTTACTACCGAATACATCGACGAGGTGGTTCGCAAATATCTTAAGTCTCAAGGAGCCACTTCTTCTTCTCTGGGTTACGGCGGTTTTCCGAAAAACTGCTGTATTTCGGTAAATAATCAAGTCATCCACGGCATACCTAATAAAAGGCAGGTTTTGAAAAACGGCGATATAGTCAGTATAGATATATGCTCAAAGTTTAGAGGATATCATACCGATAACGCTTATACCTTTGCTTGCGGTTCGGTAAGTGATAATGCCAAGCGTTTAATGGATTCAACTCGCGAAAGCCTTTACGAAGGTATTAAGGCCGCAAAAGTAGGCTCCAGAATCGGAGATATAGGGTACGCTGTCGAAAGGTATGTCAAAGCACGCGGTTACTCGGTAATTCGCGATTTTGTGGGTCACGGAGTAGGTGCGCAGTTGCATGAAGATCCTTCGATTCCAAATTACGGTCGTCCGGGTCACGGACCTCGCATCGTTGCCGGAATGACACTAGCCATAGAACCTATGGTTAATGAAGGAATCGAAAAAGTATCGGTTTTGGACGACGGATGGACGGTTTTAACAGCTGACGGAAAATTATCCGCACATTTTGAACACACTGTAGCTGTTACGTCTGACGGTCCCGTAATAATTACCAATCCCGATTAAAGGAAGTAAAGTATGAAATTGGAAAAAGGTACAGTTGTATATTCTTTGGCAGGTCACGACAAGGGAGATTTTCAAGTTGTTGTTGAATTTGATGATAAATACGCCAAAGTTTGTGACGGGAAGTATCGTCCTCTTGAAAGACCGAAAAAAAAGAAATTGATTCATATTAAGGTAACTAACACTGTTTTGAGTGAGGACAGTTTGAAAACCAATAAATCCATAAGAGTATCGCTAAAACCTTTTATGGATTCAGTTAAAAAATCAAAATAAATAACTGAAGAGGTGGTGGAGCGAGCAAACCGATTCTCTTGATTTTATTTGAGAGTATCCGGCTCCGTAAATATGTCAAAAGATGATGTTATAGAGCTTGAAGGCATAGTTAAGGAAGCACTTCCTAACACTATGTTCAACGTTGAACTTCCTAACGGAAAAGTTATTCTTGCACATATATCCGGCAAACTCAGAATGAATTATATTAAGATTTTGCCCGGAGATAAGGTAACCGTTGAAATGTCACCGTATGATTTGACAAAAGGAAGAATTACGTGGCGTGAAAAAAATTCCGGTAACCAAAAAGTCACCAATAGTAGTATAGGTGAAAAAACACTGGAATCCGGCAAGGAGGCGAATAGTAATGAAAGTCAGACCTTCCGTGAAAAGAATGTGTGATAAATGTAAAGTTATAAAAAGGCACGGCAAGATACAGGTAATATGCGAAAATCCAAAGCATAAACAAAGACAAGGATAATTTAAATAATAATTTTGGAGGTGGGTTAATAAATGGCCCGTATATCAGGCGTCGATTTGCCAAGAGATAAACGAATTGAAATCGGTCTTACCTATATATTCGGTATAGGAAGAACTACAGCAAAAAAAATAATCGCTAAAACTCAAGTAAATCCTGATACAAGAGTCAGGGATTTAACTGAAGAAGACGTAGCAAAACTCAGAAGTTGTATAGATAACGGCTATACAGTAGAGGGTGATCTTAGAAGCGAAATAGCTTTTAATATTAAAAGACTTATTGAAATCGGATGTTACCGTGGAATTCGTCATAGAAAAGGTTTACCGGTTCGCGGACAAAGATCTAAAACAAATGCAAGAACAAGAAAAGGCCCCAGAAAAACCATGGCAAATAAGAAAGGTTAAGTTGAAGGAGGAATAGTTTAAATGGCAGTTAAAAATGGTGCTAGAAACTCTGCACCTCGCAGACGTCGCGACAGAAAAAACATCGAACGCGGAGCAGCACATATACAATCTACATTTAATAATACGATTGTGACAATAACAGACACAGAAGGTAACGGTATTTCATGGGCGAGTGCAGGAGGACTTGGTTTTAAAGGTTCTAAAAAGTCAACTCCGTTTGCAGCTCAAATGGCTGCAGAAACTGCTGCAAAAGCAGCAATGGAACACGGTTTGAAATCTGCTGAAGTATATGTTAAAGGCCCGGGGTCAGGACGTGAAGCTGCAATTCGTGCACTTCAAGCAGCGGGACTCGAAGTAACAATGATTAAGGACGTAACTCCGATTCCTCACAACGGATGCCGTCCGCCAAAAAGAAGACGCGTTTAATAAATAGTAAGTTTAGGAGGTGTAATTTAGTAAAATGGCAAGATATACAGGTGCTGTGTGCAGACTCTGCCGCAGAGAAGGACAAAAGTTATTTTTAAAGGGAGAAAGATGTTATACAGGTAAATGTGCTATTGCACGTCGCCCTTATGCTCCCGGTCAACACGGACAAGGAGGACGTAAGAAGATTTCTGAATACGGACTTCAGTTAAGAGCAAAACAAAGAGCAAGACGTTATTACGGCGTTTTGGAACATCAGTTCGCGGATTATTTTGATTTAGCCACAAAAATGAAAGAAGGTAAAAAAGGTGAAAACCTTCTTGCAATTTTGGAATCCCGTTTGGATAATATAGTTTATCGTTTGGGATGGGCAAGTTCAAGAGCAGAAGCAAGACAGCTTGTTGTTCACGAACACTTTAACATCAATGGTAAAAAAGTTAATATTCCTTCGATCCTTGTAAGAACCGAGGATGTTGTTAGCATAGACGAAAAATCGCGTAACAGTGTTAAAATTAAATCATTACTCGAAGCAAACTCTTCGAGACCGGTTCCGAAGTGGCTTGAATCAAACAACGAAAAGTTTGAAGCTAAGAAAATAGCTATGCCGTCAAGAGAAGACATTGATCTTGATGTTGAAGAAACATTAATCGTCGAATTGTACTCCAAATAGTAATGTCGCCTGATTTTACTTTGGCGGTATTCAGTTTTAGTGAATAAAGCCTTAGCTCTCAGAATATTAAGGAGGATTTGATGATTGAGATAGAAAAACCACGGATTAGTATTCAAGGAATATCCGAGGATAAAACTTACGGTAAATTTGTTGTCGAACCACTGGAAAGAGGTTTTGGTAATACTCTGGGGAACAGTTTGAGAAGAATATTGCTTTCATCTCTTCCCGGCGTTGCTCCCAATAGTATAAAAATTGACGGCGTTATGCACGAGTTTTCCACTATTGACGGAGTTAAGGAAGATGTAACCGAAATAGTTTTAAACATAAAAAATATTCTTGCAAAACTTAATTGTGAAGAAGAAAAAACAGTTGAAATCGATGCCAAAGGCCCATGTGAGGTTACTGCAGGTATGATAATTCACGATAGTGATGTAGAAATCATAAACAGTGAACAACATATAGCGACTCTTGGTGAAGGTGCAAAACTGCGTATGGACATAACTTTGGATAAGGGCAGAGGATATGTTTCTGCCGAACGTCACAAAGCCAACGGAGCTAATAATGCTATCGGTGTTTTGCCGGTGGATTCAATTTATACTCCTGTTGTAAAGGTCAATTATTCGGTTGAAAACACTCGTGTGGGTCAAATAACGGATTTTGATAAGCTTTCTCTTGAAGTTTGGACAAACGGAGTAATTACTGCTGAAGAAGCGGTTTCTCTCGCGGCTAAAATACTTATTGAACACTTCAATTTGTTTTTGAGTCTTTCGGACGTTGCCGAGAGAACCAATTTAATGGTAGAAAAATCTGATAGTAAAATAACCAAAAATTTGGATGTTACCATAGATGAATTGGAACTTTCTGTAAGGTCATACAATTGCCTTAAAAGAGCAGGAATAAATACAGTTCAAGATCTTACCAGCAAAACCGAAGAAGAAATGATGAAAGTTCGAAATCTCGGACGTAAATCTTTGGACGAAGTTATAGAAAAACTGCACTCAATGGGACTTGATTTAAGCAGTCCGACAGAATAAACATTTAAAAGGGAGGTAAAAATAAATGTCAGGTAAAAGAAAACTCGGCAGAGCTACATCTCACAGAATTGCTATGCTTAGAGCTTTAGTTACGTTTTTATTTGAAAACGGTAAAATAGAAACAACCGTCACAAGAGCCAAAGAAGTACGTTCCTTGGCTGAAAAAATGATTACAACCGCAAAAGTTAACGATCTTCACAATAAACGTATGATTATGGCGTTTATAACCAAAAAAGAGGTTACCAGAAATCTTTTTGAAACAATTGCTCCGAAGTACGTTGACAGGAACGGCGGTTATACGAGAATAACAAAACTCGGCCCCAGACGCGGAGACGGTGCAGAAATGGCTATTATTGAACTTATATAATTAAAGTTTTAATATTGTTTTTCGTCCTTACCGAAGGCATTGTCCTTGGTTGGGGCGAATTTTTTGTTGTTTATTTCTTGCGAAACGTCAAAAATAAAACCTATACGAATCATACAAAAATATAAGATATTTATAGTTTTTGATGGCGATTATTTTTGAAGATATTTGCACATAAAAATAATGTAATTATTTTACATTTTATATCTTTAGAATTGTAATTGGTTTTTTATAAGAAAAAAATTAATCATTTGACATTGTTTATGTATTAATGATATAATATTTCAAGTGAATGTTTTATTTATAACTATTTGAGATAAATTAAACAAATTTATTGAAATTTAAGTAGGAGGATTGTAATGAAAAAGGATTTAATATCTCTGCTCCAAAGCGAAGAATTTTTAGCAAAACTAAACGACTCTTCCACTCCTGAGGAAGTTTGTGAAATTTTTTCAAAAGAAGGTTACGAAATATCTAATGAAAAAGCCAAGGTTGTTATGGATGCCTTGAAAGTCGCCAATAAGAGAATCAGAAACAACGAAGAAGTTTCTGATGAAGAACTTGAGGAAATTGCCGGCGGAATCGGAAAAAAAGATATTGTGAGGATAAGAATATTCGAAGAAATAATAGTTTCTTCAGATATATCCGATGAACCAGATATGAAAAAACCTTTGCCGCCTATTCCGAGTATTATCTGGCGTTGAAAGAACGAGATCAAAAGCAGAAAACCGTAGACAGTTATCGTGATCTGCTGGTTCGTATCAATGAGGAAATTGGCTTTCTAAAATTGTCCGACGTGAATTGTGAGCACCTGAATCGTTTCTATATTAAGCTGGCTCAGAAAGGGCAAAACAAGAAAACGGGTGAAGGTCTTTCCCCCAAAACAATCGTGGAGCACCACCGATTGATCCACAGCATTTTTGCACAGGCCATGAAGGAAGGACTGGTTAAATTCAACCCAGCCGAAACAGCTTCCCCACCCTCAGTAAAAAAGAAGGAAGCAAGCTTTTTTGAAGCCGAAGACGTAGAGCGGATCATGAAGTGCTTGGAACAAGAACCTCTCAAATGGCGATGCATCACCCTCCTAATGATTGCAACCGGCGCACGCCGTGGTGAGATCATGGGGTTGAAATGGTCTGCGATTGATTTCAAAAAAGATGAGATCAAGATTTGCGCAAACCTGTTGTATTCGAAGCAGCGCGGCATTTACGAAGACACCCCGAAAACCGGTGAGATTCGCTATGTATGTGTCGATCACTCTGTTATGCAGTTGTTGGCGCAGTACCGCAAGGAACAGACTATCATGCGTTTACGAATGGGTGAACGATGGGTCAATACCGGTTACTGCTTCACTCGTGAAAACGGAGAGCCAATGCACCCAGATAGCATTACCAGTTGGCTGAACAAATTCTCTAAAAAGTATGGACTTCCGCATATCAATCCGCATAAATTTCGGCACACTCAGGCCAGCATTCTCATTAACGAGGGCGTTGACGTTGTCACGGTCGCAAAGCGGTTAGGTCACAAACAGGTAACGACC
>ERZ773181.1559-NODE-1559-length-17759-cov-14.464867_pt1 | contig 17759 bp, 15 predicted proteins | sample MGYA00581001_ERZ773181 | MGnify/ENA primary metagenome ERZ773181 (study PRJEB29015, sample SAMEA2737780) | human gut metagenome | biome: human gut; feature: human-associated habitat; material: faeces | place: China | collected 2012 ... | reverse complement strand
TTATTTTGTGACCACTATTTTCTAAATAGAAAACCACCAATTTTTCTATAAACCCAAAAAATGTTGTATATAGGGAGCCTTACGGCATTGCCCTTGCAGGAATGGCAGCCTATCGCGGCTGCTCTGTCCGCTCCGCCGGGGCGGAGACGTCCGGGGTCTGGGGGTCTGTGTCCTCCGGCGGCACGGCCTTGCCGCGGCGGGCTGTCCGCTTGCCGGGCTTGTCCCCGTCCTTGTCGTCGGCGAACACGTCGGGCAGGAACACCAGCAGCAACAGCACCGCTGCGCCGGACAGCGCCACATACATACCGGGCGGGTGCTGGATGTAGTCCGCCACGTAGCCCAGATAGGGGATGGTGAAGACCGGCGTGCCGATGACATTCTTATAATGTACAAGGCCGCCGTCCTCGGCGTCGTTGGCGTCGCCCTTGGTGCGGAAGCGGATGACGGAGGCGTCCTCCTCGTCCGGGACGATACCCACCACGCGGTGGGTGGCGACGGTGTTCTCGTCCAGCATAAAGGTGATGGGCTGCCCCTCCTTGATGGTGTAGGGGTCGACCTTCTTGACATAGATCAGCGAGCCGGTGTGATAGGTGGGTTCCATGGAGCCGGACAGTACGGTGAAGACCTGCAAGCCCACCAGTCTTGCGCCCACCAGCAGGAGCGCCAGGATCACCACCAGCGCCACCAGAATACTGCTGACAACGTTCCACGCTTTCTTGATCGATCGGTTCATGTTATGTGCTTGTTCCCTCTCTTTTTAAGTACTCATCCCGGATGTGGGGCTCCACGAAGTAGTAGATCTGCCAGAACGTCCAGTAGGTGGTGTCGTCGTTGTCCTCTATCTCGCCGTTGAGCACCCGCAGGGCGAAAACCAGCATGGTGTCGAAGATCTGGTGTACCACCATGTCCACGTTGGTGCCCGGCTTAAACGCACCGCTGCCCCAGCGGATCAGCCCGCGGTAATAGCGCATATGTTTTTCGTAGGCGAACTCCTGACACTCCGCCGAGTAGTAGTAGCGGCAGTAGAACTTGCAGTTGTCCTTGTTGGTCAGGATGTATTGCCATGTCTGCTTCCACAGTGTGAAGGCGTAGTCCCGCCACGAAAGCCCCAGCTGGCGGGAGTCCATCATGAGCTGGCGCAGAAATTTGGCGAACCGCACGTCCTCCTGATGGAACGCCATGCTGAGCATCTCGTTCTTGCCGCGGAAGCATTTATATATGTATGCCTCGTTCAAGCCCGCCTCGGCCGCGATGGCCTTTGTGGTGGCCTTGGACAAGCCATCCCGCGCCACGACGCGGACGGCGCTGCTGATAAATGCCTGCTGCAGGTTTGCCTGTTGCTGTAGATTTGCCTGTTGTTGATTCGGATGCTCCAAGCATACCCCTCCATCAAGAATAAGTGATTGCTTACACGGATTTTGAAAAAGTAGCAAATCGTCGTGGGCGACAGCCCTGGCGATTTGCCGATGGGGTGGGAGTCAGCCTCGTAAGCGGTGCTTTGGGGGTGGCATCCACACTTTTTATCATGACTTCCATAAGTCGCCGTTATTATAGCATAGCCCCTTGGAAATTCCAACCTCTGAACCGATATCTTAACACTTTTTTAATAAATCTTAACACGGCCCTAACGGCCAAAATGGGAGTTTTTTCCACGCGAATTGGAAAGTATTTCCGGGCTAAAAAGCGCAAATATCCCGCAGCCACGCGGCTTTGCGGCTCCGGGCGCGAGAAGTAAAAAAGCAGCATTCCCATCAGGAATGCTGCTTTTTTGGAGCTTGTGGCCGGATTCGAACCGGCGACCGGTGGTTGTGGGTAAGGAGAATATTAACTAACTTCCTCCAACGGGTTATCAATACTAATACCACTTTGTATTGCAGCAGTTCGAATTACTTTAGACTTTTCAGCGATTCCAGAAGTTGCTGTCAACGCATACATATTGGATATTTCAATAGACTCCGCTTCTGCATTCACTTTGCGCGTGAGTGCTTCAGTATACGCAGTTTCCGCCTTGATTTTTTCAGTATTAGCCTCAATTTGTTGTATTTCAGCTTCCGCTTTTTTCCTGGCACTATGATCATTTAGTAACTCGTTTCCCTTAGTGAGAATTGCCATGATGCCAGTATTTGTTTTGCCATCATTTGAGGTGGTTTTCCCGATAATTGCTCGGATAGTGCATATAGCGGTAATAACCGACGTTGGAACATAGGGGAGAATGATTTCAAGAAAGCCCGGTGACCCGACAGCTGTTTTAACTACGATGCTTCCGCTTTGGTCAGGAACCCCATAATATTCTGAAACTAAACTATGAATAGCCAGAATAGATGTCTGCAAATCAATATTGTCTTTTGCACGATAATCAGATTCTGTCTTTTTCACAAGTGTTAAATGTAAAGCGTCCTCCGACACATAACAAGGGTGAAGGTTGCGATAAATCATCTCTGCGTATTCTGTTATGTCAGAAATAGTTTGCTGTGCTCGTAAAACGCGGAGCAAATAAACATCAGTCCATAAATCAATCTGTTTAAGCCATTTTACAGAACGCTTATGTTTATACTCACATCGCTCATATTCATCATCCGGATATTGGTGAACAATTTCAGACGCGATATTCCCTAATACTCCAACTGCGATTCGTTTTCCACCCATGGCCGGAATTACCACCAAATCTCCAGCTTGCATTTTATTATAGAATGTTTCCATCTGCCCAAGAATCAAGCCAGGGCGCTTTTCTTCTGGGTACAACTCCGAAACGTCCTCTTTTTTGTCATCGTAACTTCGTTTATCGTTGCTCACTAAAGGAGCAGGAATCAAATCCCACCCTAACGCTATATAATGATTAATATAAAAATCGCAGTAAAAAATACCAGATTGTGTTCTAAAAAACCAAATATGAGATCCATCACCTATGACAGGTAATCCAAATCCCTTGGCAATTTCCTTTACACCGTTGTTTTCCAGTTGCATGATATCCCCCCAATTCCACCAATGAACACATCTGATATTATGTGTTATTGTTAAATATAACATTTTTCTCCTGTTTTTGCAACAAAGGAACGGATATAAAAACACTGGGATATCAGAATATAAAAATGCAGGGAGGACCCGTTGCAGACGACATTGGTATGGTGGGAAAAATTCTGTTTCGCCATGGGCAATTTGGCCAAACGGCAGGGGTGGGAGTAGTACATAGTGGCAGATGTGACGTCCCTTTCCAATAGAACAGGCCAACGCGCCGAGACAGGAATTTAAACTTCAAACTCGATTACTTCTTGTGAGACAACATCTATCAATAATGCAAGAAAACTGCGGATCGAATTATTGGAGTGTTCGTTCCACTACTGGATCTTCCAATATTTGGGTATCTATTATTTCATTTCCACCCCTGATTAGCTAATCCTTCTCTAAAAAGCACTGGACTATATTGTGAAAAAGGTAAGTGCTCAATAATCACCCGGTAAAAAGAAGAAGCCCGAGGGCCTCGCGTCAGAGGTCCTCGGGTGAAATCTTTTTTGTAGGAAGGGTACAGTTCTTGCGGACCGCAGCAGCCCACGGCATGAACAGATCCAGTTTGTCGGAAGCCGGATTTTTGCCCAGATAAGGCAGCTCAGTCAACAGGAGTTTCAGGTATGTGTATGGATCCAGGCCATTTGCTTTGGCCGTCTCAACAATGGAGTACACAATCGCGCTGGAATCTGCGCCCTTGGGTGTATCGCAGAACAGCCATGCTTTACGGCCTTGGACAAACGGGCGAATTGCGTTTTCAGCCAGGTTATTTGAGATATCTACCCCGCCATGTTCCAAAAACGCATTCAGGAATTTCTTCTGGTTCTTAGCATATGTCACGGCATCAGCCAATTTGCTGCCCGGCGCCGGATTCAATGTATCAAGCCACCACCAATAAGCCTCAAGCAAAGGTTCTGCCTCTACCTGACACGCTGTTTTACGTATTACATCACTCATTTTGGAAAATTTCTTCTCCAGAGCAAAGAGTTTATTGCAATAGTCGTAGCCCCAGGCTGCCTTGGAGGTTTCTTTCGTTGCCCCCTTCGGCATCGCCTCACGCCAATATCGCCGCATATGACTCCAGCATCCGCAGCGGATCACGCCGTCCACCTGGTTGTATCCGGCATAGCCGTCTGTTACCAGGCAGCCAGAGAAACCCTTCAGGAACACTGCCGCGTGCTTGCCGCTGCGGTCCGGCTGGTATTCGAAGTATCGAATCGGTTTGCCGCTGCGGTCATTGTTGGCGTACACCCACATACGAGACTCGCTCGTGGCGGCCTTTCCGTCCTCCTTCAGCACCTGTACCACTGTCTCATCTGCATGAATTACGGAACACTCCAAAAGGGTCTTTTTCATACGTCGGTACAGTGGTTTCAGCCAGGTCTGGGCACACTGGATCACCCAGTTGGACATCGTAGCCCGGGAAAGGCAAATCCCCTCCCGTTCCCAGATCTTTTCTTGCCGTGCCAAAGGCAGTCCGTCCACATACTTTTGCGTCATTACATTTGCCACTGTAGACGCGGATGCCAGAGAGTGCTTCATCAGCATGGGGGGCGTCACCGTCGTAACGATATTGGCATAGCCAGTCTTCGTCTCACAGCTTTTGCACGCATAGCTGCAGCTGTAATACTCCACCACATAGCATTGACGGGGGATGACTTCCAGTCGCCGGGAAACCAGCTTCTTTCCAATCATCTCATACTTTCCGCCGCACTTATCGCAGATAAGTTCATCGTCGGAAAGCGTGATCAAAACCTCTTTCACCGGAAGATTTGCCGTCAGTTCATCTACGGTGCGCTTGGCCTTGCGGGCGTGTTCAGGAATAACAATGGTGTTCTCTGTCGGTTCAACAGCCTTATGATCCTGTTCTGCTTCTGCTTCATTGAACAGCCCCAGCTGAGTTCCGCCCTGCATGACGTACTTGGTCCTTTCGCTGGATTGGCCGAAACGAGCCCTTTGCGCATTCAAAAGCAGTTCATTCATGCGGTCCAGTTTCTGACGCAGCTGTGCGTTTTCTTCAGCCAGATCATGGGCAACTTTCTTCAGTTCTTCCAACTCATTTTTATCAATGACAACCGTATTTTTGCCCATAGATCTCACCTGCTTTTGTGTCTTTTATTATAACACAAAGGTGCCGAAAAGTACAGTATTTTCAATGGCTTCGCGCTCAAAACATGCCCTTTTTCGGAGCCTTCCGAATGGCTTTTGGTTGGTCTATTTTCAAACCCTCCATCAGCCATCGAAAGGTCTGTGGATCCAATAACCGCAGCTGCGCTTCACTTCTGGGCCATTGAAATGAGCCGTTGTTTAACCGCTTATACAACAGGATATATCAAGTATAACGCCTTGATACGGTCTGTGCGCCTTCCGCAAAACAGGAACAGGCTTTCTTCACTCAGCTCCTGGCCAAATTGTTGGGTCACGATTGCAGCTAAACCTTCTATTCCGCGGCGCAGGTCCGTATATCCACACGCAACGTAATAGTTCCGTACTCGACTTAGATCTAACATAGTTGCTGTAAGGCCCGAAGAATGGCTGCCACCGCTTCCGCGTCCGTGTTTACCGGCAGTCTCAAATCTGCCTGCCCAATCTGGATTCGAAGTATATCCTCGCTTTTGGGAACAGCCGCTTCAAGATGCACCAGGTGCGGTGATGCTGTTTCCGCAACCGTTTCCCGCAATTTCTTCAGCCAGTAGTAATATTGCCGTTCGGATATTCCATTTTGTCTACAGAACTCTCGCTTGCTCAACCCACTGTTTTGCCCCGCCTGGATGATCTGGCTCCATTCTTGCAGCCGGTACTCATCCCGGATTGCTAACACATCTTCCATTTCTTACACGCACTCCCCTCGCATTCGAAAACTTACACGCAGTTTTTGTTGACTACGTATCATTTTCTCATACTTACTTGACCTTGGAAATGCGGGTGATTATTGAGCACTTACTGAAAAAGCCTCACGCTTATACAACTTTAATGTATTTATGTAAAATAGGTCCGCTTTGCAGGTTTAGCAAAGCGGACCTATTTTATATAATTATAAGAAGCGCGCGATATTTAGTCAAAACCTGCTGCACAAATATTTTCCAGGCTGGATACTCTTAATCTTCGTAATTTTTTGCATCGCTTGTCCTAAACAAACCCGTTACTGCGCATACAAAATAGACTACCAGTAGCATCATTGCATGGAAATTGTACGGTATAAAATTTAGGACGCTAAAGTTGGAAGGCAATAGACCTGTTGCAGCTGCAAGTCCAAACATAGCCAGCACGCAATCATTCCAAGGAAGCAGTGCTCCAACGGAGCAAGCGGTTCCATCCAGAAAGTTGGCGCCTCTGTGGCGATCAATATTGTTCTTCTTAAACAGCTCATAAACAAAAGGTCCGGCAATGATAATTGATACAGTTCCACTTACAGCAAAGACAACAATGACAGCAATCAAAGTCATTACGGTTAGTTCGGTAGCCCTGGGTGTTTTACACAAGCCATGCAGTTTCTTCAGGAGAATGTCGTATACACCAGATGCGCTTAAAAAACCGTTAAGAATCATAACAAACATGTTAAAAATAACGACTGTCACCATACCGGACATACCAACAACTACAGGGCCATCCATGCTCACCATTTTATCGATGGAGATGAACCCAAAAATAAGGTTCAGAATTGCTGCAACAAGGTTACATGCCAATAAAACGGGAACCAATTCTGCCTTTCGGAGCATCATAATAATCATTGCCAGAGGGACAATCAACATTACAAGGGTTTTAGCGTACTCGGCGTTTGCCTCAACCGTGATGCCGACAGGATTTGTAGTCATAACTCCAGAAATGACAAAGAGGATAGCAGCGAATAAGGCGGCAATCAGCGAATACTTTATTCTTGATTTTACTACGTCGCTTACTTTAGCATGCATGGAAGTAGAAGATGCGATGGTAGTATCTGAAATGGGAGCCAAGTTGTCACCAAACATCGCTCCACTGAGGATAGCACCCAGCATAACACTAGGGCTGCATCCCATATTTACAGCCAGAGGAAACATAATGGGGGTAACTGTCGCTATAGTCGCATACTGCGTGCCGCAAGCGGTTGAGATTACAACGCAAACAAGGAAAGTTGCAACGGGGAAAATTGCGCTGTTGACATCTAAAACTGTGCACATCCAAATCAAGCCATTAATTAGCCCACTTTGCCTTAACAATTGGGAAAGCACACCGGCCAACAGAAAAATAATGGTCAACGTGCCAAACAAAGGATTTGTCAGGGCGTTAATGGCTATATGATGCACATCGTTCTTCCTTTTTGCCAAAAATAGCGCCACTATCATCGCAACTATGCCAGCAGTCCAATAATACTCAATCCCACTCCTTCCAGAGATGGTTAAAAGCAGAATGGTCAAAATCATACTAAAGAACGGAAGAATTGCGCCAAAAATCCCACCATAGAATTCAATTTTTTTGTTTTTCTCCATGTTGCTGTCTCCTTATAGATTTCTCCCCAATGAGGGGCCTGTCTTACGCTATTGATTTTCCGCTTGATCAAACATATATTCTTGGAACTCGTTTGTTAAAGTTACAAATAATTTCAGCTTCTACCTCTCCCGTCAATTGGGCAATGTATGAAGCTGGAATCAGCATATTCCCATCGTATCCCAGCAAGATAGCTGTATCACCAATCTTCACGTCCGTGTCATCTACTGCAACCATGGTGTAATCCATACAAATTTTCCCAATTGTATTGCAGTATTTTCCATTCACTAATACCCGAGATTTGTTTGTAAGCGTTCCTCTGTATCCATCAGCATATCCAATAGACAGTAACGCAACGCGCATGTCTTTTGACGCTCGGAATAGACAGCCATAACTTATGTACTCCCCCTTTTTAAGCGTATGCAAGTGAATTACCCGAGCCTTTACTGTCATTGCTTGGCGCAAGGGATACTTAACCAAGTCAAAGTTTGGAGCCGTAATACCGAAGAGGAGGACACCTATTCGCACCATATCCAGTTGCATTTCCGGGAAATTTACCGCAGCCAAAGAGCCACAGATATGTTTGATTCCCACATCAACTTCATCTTGTTGGAGCCTTTGGATTAGTCTGTCGAACCGGCTGTACTGCAGTTTGGTGAACTCTACATTAAATTGAGATTCAAAATTCGGACAGGCAAAATGTGAAAAAATACCAGTAACATTGACGTGCTTCATCGCCTTAATGGCCTTTATCTTTTGTACAATTTCCTCCAAATTGTCATCTCGCAATAACATCCCTGCGCGATTCAACCCGGTATCAATTTTTACATGAATATCAACTACAGTGTCTTTTCCGACCCTTTCCAAATACGAGTTCATCTCTTCTATGTGCTCGAAGGAAACGCCAGATACAGTGATATGCCGTTCAGCAGCAGATATAACATCGCATAAAGGAACCCTACTGAACATCAGAATGGGTGTTTTCACGCCGGCAGCTCGGACGTTCACTGCTTCTGGGAATGTGGCGACTCCAATCCAGTCAACACCACATTCTTCTAAAACTTGAGCGGCACACACGATATCATGTCCATAGCCATCCGCTTTCAAGATTCCCATAACTGACGCCTGTGGGGCAATTTTGGATTTAACAATCGCATAATTGTGTAGGATTGCCTCCTTTGAGACTTCCGCCCACGCTCTATCCGTATTTTCCATCCTTAAGTCCTTTCTATCTCCTTTGCTCACTCTTGCAAAAATCCACTAATCGCGTCAGTCCCTCTGCGATTTCCTCTGTCGAGGAAGCAAGCGAGACCCTCAAATAACTCTGTCCCCAATTGCCAAAAGCACTGCCTGGAGCAACAGCGACATGCTTCTCTTGAAGAAACCTTTCTGCAAATGTGGTTGAGTCATTGGTATGCACATTGATCCAGAGATAAAATGCGCCATTTGGGGCAAGATACTCCATTTCCGCATCATCAAGAATCTTCATTGCAACGATCCTGTGTGCAGCATATTCCTTTCTCATGTCATCCACACAAGTCTGATCTCCCATAATGGCTACAGTTGCTGCGTGTTGTAATGCGCCAGGGACAGAGGAAACATACGCTTCCTGAAGCTTTTTCATCTGGTCTATCAGATTTGAATCGGCAACGACATAACCAATTCTCCACCCCGTCATCGCATATGACTTTGACATCGTATATGCACCGATAACTCGAGTTCCAGCCGAATCAAGTGTTAGGGGACTGACATGCTTTTTGTCATAAGTGATATCTTCATATGCTTCATCGCTAAGGATATACAAATCGTGTTTCTCTGCAAAATTATAGAGATCTCTCAGTGTTTCTTTGTCAAACATAATGCCTAAAGGGTTTGACGGGGAGTTTACGATCAAGATCTTCGTTTCCTGGTTGACAAGAGACTCAAGTTCCTGTATGTCGGGACGGAAGCTGTTTTTTTCCGTCAAAGAATAACATAACGGACTAATATTAGCAATTGTGCACATGGTCTGATAGTTAGGCCATGCTGGGTCAGGAATCAGGATGCTGTCGCCTGCATCGCAAATTGTGCGAATCGTCGCATTAATGACTTCTACTCCGCCAACACCGACCAGGATGTTTTCTTTTGAGATACTCCGATTGATTCTTTTACTGACACGGTTTGCAATAGCAGTTCTTAGTTCATCCGTGCCTGCGTTAGGTGTATATTTTGTGTCACCACTTCTCAGTGCTCGGCAGGCAGCTTCAACAATGTGCTGCGGTGTCTCAAATTGTGGCTCTCCAATTTCAAGGTGAATTACATCGCTCATTTTTTGCGCGATTTCCAGAATGCGTCGTATTCCGGATCTGGGTTGTCTGAGGACGCTTTGCGAAATATTCATAGTAATAACTCCTTGTGCTGTTGCAATGTAGTAGTTGTTAAAGCCCCTCTCTAAGGGCAGCGAGTTAAGAAAAAAGTCACGGTCTAATCAGCTGTTCCTAACGCAGGATATCAACGTGGGAAACTCAATAACTGCCATGTATATGCTTGGAGCTTCAATGAATTTGCTCTGACATTTCCCGCAGTTCCGCCTGCTTTCCGGCAGCCCCCTTGACCAGCAGATCCAGCTCGCTGCCCACGGAATAGAAGGTGAAGCCCTGCCGCATACAGGCCTCCAACAGCACCCGGTTTCCTGTGATGATTCCGGAGGGCTTCCCTGCCCCGGCGGCAGCGCCGGACACCCGGGCCACAGCCTCCAGCACTGGGGCGGACGTCACCTGCCCCGGCAAGCCGTAGTCCGCTGCCAGGTCGTTGGGGCCGATGAACAGGCTGTCGATCCCCGGCACAGCCGCAATTTCCTCCGCATGGGCCACGGCTTCCCGGGTCTCGATCTGTACGCACACGTTCACCCGCCGGTTGGCGGCAGCCAGGTACGCATTCAGGTCGGAAACTCCGTATCCAGTGTGGGCCCGGGTGGTGGAGATGCCCCGGGCACCCAGGGGCGTATACTTTGCGTAACGCACGATCTCCCGGGCCTGTTCGGCGGTGTTGACCATGGGCACCAGAATGCCGTCCGCTCCCATGTCCAGCACCTTGGTGATGTACTCCCGGCTCACCCCGGGCACACGAATGATGATTGGCAGCCCGATCCCATTTGCCACGGCGATCAGCCCAGCCAGCTGCGTGAAGTCAAAATATCCGTGCTCGTCGTCCACAATGACAAAATCGCTGCCTGCCCGCCGGAAGATCCGGACAATGTTGGGGTTCCCGAATTCCGACAGCATAATGCCGAATTGCCTCTTTTTCGTTTCCGTCAAACCGCTCCTCCCGTTTGTTGTTCCGCATGGATCCGCTCGGCAATATGCAGCAGACCCATCAATACCTCGTCCTCGCTCTCCGGCAGACAGCAGGGACATTCCAATGCTGCCTCGATGCTCTCCCGCAGACGGGTGTTCTTCCGGGCCGCGCCGCCCATGCAGACGACCCGCTCCGGTCTTCTCCGCAGCAGACGTTCAAAGCCTGCGCGGTACGACTCCGCCATGGATTCATACGCTGCTGCAAACAGCGTGCCAACGGTGAGGTTCTCCGGATCAATATGGGAGATGCTTCCCCCGTCAAACCTGTCATAGGTGGGATAGAAAGACAGATCCACCGTCAGCCGCTGCGGCGGGACAGGCGGCAGGGCCGCGATCCCGGCAAACACCCCGGCGTCGTCCATATCCTGGTGGTATATACTGCGTCCCACGTCCCGGATCAGCCCTGTCAGCACCTGCAATGCCCGGCCTCCGGGCATATTGGACAGCACCTTGATATAGCCGCCGTCCCAGTAGGGCCGCACCTCATAGCTGCCGTAGTCCGGTGTTGGGGAAAAAGTAATCAGCTGAGAGGCCGTGGCGATGTTGATGACAGCCGCTGACCCGTCCGCGCCGCTGCCCAGCAGCGATGCCTGCTGGTCGCCGTAGTCCGGATAGAACGTCACCGTGTGCCCGCCGACGGTGCACTGACCGCAGGGAGCATAGTCCTCCTGCACGATCTGCGGAAGCCGCAGGCCGGACAGGCCGAATCGCTGAAACAATGGCAGGTCCCATTGCTTCTTTTCCACGTCCGCAAATCCCAGAGGGGCGGCGTTGGTGATGTGGCAGCAATTGCGGCCGGTCAGTTGGTGAAGAATGTAAGAACCCAGGGTGAATATCTCCAGGTCCGCATCCAGCCGCCCCTCCTGATGGAGTTTAGCGAATAGGTTGCACACGCCCAGCGAGGGCTTGCAATATACCCCGCAGCGGCGCATTTCCTCCGGCGGCACCCGGCTTTTCATATAGTCCAGGTACGATACTCCGTCCTCCATGTCCTCCAGGCAGCGGGAGTCCTGCCAGGAAATATAGCGGTCCTCCGCCACGAAGCCGTGCATCTGGGTGGATAGGATCACGCCAATATCCTGCTGGCATGCACGAACCGTTTCCTCGATCAACCGGGTGACCAGGCGAACGTATTGCCGCGCATCACAGACAAAGTGCCGCGGGTGATCCGCAGGCAGAGACCCCGGCGAGGAGACGGTCCGCACCTGGGTAACGGTATGTGTCTGCGGAGAAAGCAGGCCGCACTTCAAAAATGTGCTGCCAATGTCGATGCCAAGAAACTGCACGCTCTCACCTCCTGCCTATACTCTAACGCCCGGAATTAAAAATGTCAACATTTTTTATTAAGTTCAACATATTTATGTATCAGTTAACAAACATTTTTGATGTTGACTGTGAATATTGCCAAACCGGAAAAGAATTTTCTGCTTGCAATAATTGTTTGCAAAATGGTAAAATGTTGACCAGGAGGTGAATGCTTTGGAGGCTGAAAAGAAAAAGGTGTCCGCGGTGGACGTCATCCTGCAGGATATGCGCGAGCGCATTTTTCTGAATGATTTTGACACATCGCGGCCTATTACTGAGGCGGAGATCTCGGAGCTGTACGACACGTCCAGAAGCAATATCCGCATCGTTCTGCAGACGCTGGAAAGTGAGGGCCTTGTCATCATCACCGACACGGGCCGGAAATATGTGCGGAATGTGGACCGCAAATTTGTGGATGACCTGTATCTGACCCGGGGGATGCTGGAAAAGCAGGCGGTGGATATCTGCATCCATCAGGAAATCGACTATTCCATTCTGGCCACGGCCTTTTCCGCGTTTTACAGTCTGTATTCCTATTCCGGCAACGAGCTGTTCGAAATGCGGAGCAAGGTCAACACCGACTTTCACCGTGCCATCATTCTGGCCACAGGAAACATCCCGCTGATCCGGGCATGGACCACCATCGAGCCGATGATCCGCTGCGTTGCCAAGTTCAACTATATCCAGCTGAAGGAGGCCCAGACCAACGATTACCTGATTGAGTCCCACCAGGTGCTGATGGACATCATTTTCCGGAAGGATTCTGCCGCCACCGAGCGTATCATTGAGCACATCGGTGTTGCTGTAGGCGAGACGCTTGATGCGCTGAGAAAGAAATAGCATTCTCCATCACTTGATTGGGTTCTTTAAATGCATGGCGGACATTTTACAGAAGACTTAATCTGCTTTTTGACTTACTACAACCGTCGTATCAAGGTAAAACCGAACGGGCTTGCTGCCTGCTATTCGCAGACAACAAGTCCGTTCGATTGCTTAAATAATTTCTAATAAAACATTGCCTAACTTTTTGGGAGGCATTCCGTTTTGATTTGCCCTCTTTCCATCTTACCTGGAGCAGTCAGTCGATTTTTACTGCTGTTATTCCTCCCCGCTCCAGACATACGCCGTATAGCGTCCGCCGCTGAGTTTGATGATCTCGCCGTTCTTCAGCAGCTCTGCCAGCGCCCGCTGGACGGTGATCTGGCTGATATCCGGGCACTTGGCCATAATCTCGCTCTTGGTGATCTTGCCTAGGTGGTTTTTGATGATCTCCCGCACCCGGTCGGGCTTGGACAAGCCCTTGGTGGTCAGCAGCTCGATCCGGCTCTCAAAATTCCGGTATGCCGCCGCCAGAATGCCCAGCATATAGGTGACAAAGGGGGCATAGTCGTTGGTTCCCTCGTGCCAGTTGCAGGAGCTCGCCTGCAAAGCCTCGTAATAGGTTTCCTTGGTGTCGGAGATCAGCTTTTCGATGCTGATATACTTGCCCACGGTGTAGCCGGAGCGGTACAGAAGCAGCAGTGTCAGGAGCCTGCTCATGCGGCCATTGCCATCGTTAAAAGGGTGGATGCAGAGAAAGTCCAGAATGAAAATCGGAATCAGCAGCAGCGGGTCAAGCTCGGTGTCCTGCACGGCTGTCTGGAAGGCGTCGCACAGCGCGGAGATAGCCCTCGGCGTTTCCCACGCGGGGACAGGCCGAAAGCGGACGATCTGCTGACCGTCCGGCAATTCCTCAGCAATCACGTTGTCCGAGTTCTTGAAGCTACCGCCGATGGACTTGCCGCTGAACTTGTACAGATCCCGGTGAAGCTGCAAAATGACCGACGGCTTCGGCTGGATATAATCGTGGCTCTCGTGGATCGCCGCCAGCACGTCACGGTATCCGGCGATCTCCTTTTCGCTGCGGGTCTGGGGGATGGTCTTCTCCCGGACAATTTTCCGCAGCCGGTCATCCGTGGTGATAATGCCCTCGATGCGGTTGGACGCCTCGGTGCTCTGAATTCTCGCAACCTCCAGAAGATTGGACAGCGCATCCGCTTTGGCCTCGATGAACAAATTCTGCTGCCCCTTGTATTCGTGAATCTGCGTCAGGTAGGCCACGACCTCCGGCGTCAGGAGCTTATTGTATTCTGTTTTGAAGTTGAACGCTCTCATGCAATACCCTCATTCGGATTTTAATTTCATCAAATCTCATTTAATGATGCAATTGTAGTATACCCGTAAATTGCATCACTGTCAATCGCAATTTTCTCATTTTTGCAATAATAATAAAATTGAAATCCGGCTACGCCGTCTGGACATCCCGCTGCGTTGGCGCAGCCTTGATGACCTCACCCTCGCAGCCGCCCTCGGCTTTCCTGCTGATCAGTCCGATAAATTTATAGTAAATATCCACCTGCTGCGTTTTAACGCCGTCCGGTCCGACTACTTTTTCATGCACCACGATCTTCTCAATCAGCTCGTTAAGGATATACGGTGTCAGTTCCTGAATGTTCGTGTACTTCCAAATCAGAGGGATGAATTGCTGGATGTTGTTGTAGACCTCATCGTTCTCGGCAATCTCCGCCGCCAACTCCTCCCGCCTGCTGCGCAGCTCGATCTGTTCCCGCTCGTACTTGGGAGCCATTGCCTGATACCGTTCCTCGCTGATTTTCTCCAGCGCCACGTCTTCATAGAGTTTGTTGAGAATTTTTGTCAGCTCATCCAAGCGTTTATCCACCTTTTTCAGTTCGCGGCGGCAGCGCTCAACATCCGCTTTTTGCCGTTCCTCCTTGACTGCCATCAGCATGTCCATGTAGTCCTGCACATGGCGGCAGGCTTCCAGCGCATTGCGGCGAATATCCTCCAGTACCAGACGGTTCAATGTCACCCATCCGATGGCGTGGGAGGTACAGCGTTCTTTGCCGTAGTTTTTGTATACCCAGCAGGAGAAGCCGGTGTACCGTCCCTTTCTCTTATCGTAGCTGACGTTCAGCGATGAGCCGCAGTCAGCGCACTTCACCAGTCCCGCAAAGGGCTGAATTTCGCCGGTGCCGTTTTCCCTGCGCCGTGCTTTCATCATCTGATGCACGGTGTCCCATAGCTCCTGTGTGATGATGGCATCGTGCGTATGCTCCGCAACCACCCACTCCGACTCGTCTGCCGCAATGCGGTGCTTATCGAAGAAGCCTTTGGTTTTGGTTCGACCGAACACCACCTTGCCGAGATACACGGGGTTGTCCAGAATCATCCGCACGGAGGTAGCATGCCAGTCAAAAGGTTTTCGCCAGTAATCGCTGTTTTTGTAGTAGTCAGGATTGTTCTGATTGAAGTACGCCTGGGGATTGAGGATCTTTCGTTCCCGCAGGATCTTCGTCATGCGCACATACCCGATTCCGTCAGCGAACATTTGGAAAATGCTTTTCACCACTTCGGCGGCTTCCGGATCGACGATCAGGTGATGCCGGTCATTGGGATCTTTGAGATAGCCGAAGGGTGCGCGGCTGCCGATAAACATTCCACTTCCAGCCCGCGCCCGATGTGCTGCTTTGGTCTTAGTGGATGCCTGCCGCGCGTAGAGCGAATTGATGACATTAGTCATCGGCAGCATCAGATTACTCCGTTTTCTTTATGCCGGTCGGCTTTCCGGCTGTGCCTCATCCGCCTTGATCACCTCGCCGGTGCAGCCGCCATTACGCCGTTGGTTGATGCAGCCGACGAATTTATAGTAGATGTCCACCTGCTGGGTCTTAACACCATCCGGCCCGACCGCCTTTTCATGTACCACGATCCTCTCGATCAGCTCGTTGAGGATGTAGGGCGTCAGCTCTGTAATGCCGGTATATTTCCAGATGAGGGGCAGGAACTGTTCGATATTTTCGTAGACCTTATCGCTCTTTGAAATCTCTGCTGCCAGCTCCTCCCGCTGCCCTTGGAGGGCGGCCTGCTCCCGTTCGTATTTCGGAGCCATGGCCTGATACCGCTCCTCGCTGATTTTCTCTAATGCCGCATCCTCATAGAGCTTGTTCAGGATCTTGGACAACTCGCCAATACGCTTGTCCACCCGTTTCAGTTCCCGCTTGTATCGGTCAACCTCCGCCTTTTGCTTCTCCGTGTGGAGCGAGACCAGCATCTCCATGTAATCCTGTGCTGACCGCCGCGCCTCCACTGCATTGCGGCGAATATCCTCCAGCACCAGTTGGTTCAGCGTTTTCCATCCGATGGCGTGGGAGGTGCAGCGGGATTTTCCGTAGTTTTTGTATACCCAGCAGGAGAAGCCCGTATATCGCCCCTTACGTTTGTCGTAGCTGGCATTCAGCGATGAGCCGCAATCCGCGCACTTCACCAGTCCTGCGAAGGGCTGTACCTCGCCGCTGGCATTTTCGCGCCGCTTGGCGCGCATCATCTGATGCACTGTGTCCCACAGCTCCTGTGTGACCAACGCCTCGTGCGTGTTGTCCACTACGATCCACTCGGACTCGTCCGTTTCCACACGCCGTTTGTCGAAGAAGCCCTTTGTCTTGCTGCGGCCGAAAACCACCTTTCCCAGATACACTGGGTTCTCGAGGATGGTGCGGATGGAGCTGGCGTGCCAGTCAAAGGGCTTGCGCCAGTAGTCACTCTTATAGTAATTCGGATTGTTTTGGTTGAAGTAGGCCTGCGGGTTGAGAACTCCCTTTTCCCGCAGGATCTTTGTCATCCGCACATAGCCGATGCCGTCAGCGAACATACGGAAAATGTCCCGCACCACATCCGCTGCCGGTGGGTCGACGATCAGGTGGTGACGGTCATTGGGGTCTTTCTGATAGCCGAACGGCGCACGGCTGCCCATAAACATTCCGCTTCTTGCCCTGGCCTGGTGCGCGGCTCTTGTTTTGGTGGATGCCTGCCGCGCATAGAACGAGTTGATAACATTGGTGAAGGGCAGCACCAGATTGTCCAGCCCCTTGGCGGAGTCAATGCTCTCCGCCACCGAGATGAAGCGGACATTTTTCTGCTCGAAGTAGTGTTCAATGTACATACCCATCTGTGCGTACTCTCTGCCGAAGCGAGAGAGGTCTTTCACAATGACCGTGTTTACTTTTCCGCTTTCGATGTCCTCCAACATTCGCTGGAACTCCGGACGCTCAAAGTTTGTACCACTCCAGCCGTCATCACAGTAGTAGTCCGCGATGCTGATATGCTGTTCTTTGCAGTATTGTGTCAGCAATGTGCGCTGTGTCTGAATGCTGCCGGATTCGCCCACGCTGCCATCGTCTTGACTAAGCCGACAGTAGACCGCCGCTTTTTCTTCCATAGCTTTCACTCCTTTCGCCACACACAATACCCTTAGTCGCCGTCAATAGCTATATCCACATCTGACGAAGAAGCATTCGTAACTTCGTGCAGATCGCATGAACGAAAGGCATCGGCGAGCATCTCTCCCAGCTTGTCACAGACCTCTTTGTCACCGCTGTAGTGGCTGACCGTCACATATCGGACGCCTCGAATGACGGTCACATTTTTCAAACAGTCTCCCTCGTATAAAAACATGATGTACCTCCAATCGTCACTCTTGTGAGTCGCTGATCACATCCCGCAGCGAGATCGTGCCGCGTGTGCTGGTGACCTCGCGGACACTGCCGCCGCGCAGCTTGTTGTACTCCTCGCGTGTCATGTCCACGTCTGCGGCCA
>ERZ773181.1557-NODE-1557-length-17768-cov-7.268052_pt1 | contig 17768 bp, 17 predicted proteins | sample MGYA00581001_ERZ773181 | MGnify/ENA primary metagenome ERZ773181 (study PRJEB29015, sample SAMEA2737780) | human gut metagenome | biome: human gut; feature: human-associated habitat; material: faeces | place: China | collected 2012 ... | reverse complement strand
GAATATTCGGTCCTTTTTTATTAAGCTGAAACTTCTTTATCCGTTACAGCTCCTTATTATGTTCTTTGCGTGTATATCTGATTCTAATTTATCGTCTGTGATGATCATGTCAAAATCATCAATATTGGCAATTTTTGACATATATTTTTTATTAAATTTTGTATGGTCTGCCATACAAATTTTTTTGTTTGAAGAAGCAAGAATGGCTTTTTTGACAAGTGCATCACTCATGCTAGGGATAGATACACCATAGTCTAAATCGATTCCTAAAACAGAGATAAAAGCTTTATCAATATAATAATTTTGAAAGAATTGAATCGTATTTTCAGATAATGCTGCTTGTGTAATAGGATTATAGGTTCCTGGAGCCATAATGATTTTAGCTTTTGTATTACGATCAACGTATTGAAGAATCTTCCAAAAGTTAGTGAATATTGTGATCTTTTTATGGTGGATTCTTTTAAAGAGTTCAAGGCAGGTTGTACCACAATCTAAATAGATGGAGTCTTTATCATGAATGAGTGTACTTGCGTATATTGCGATTTCTTTTTTATCGGATTGAGAAATGCCTTCTTTGATTTCAAAAGCCGGTTCTGTAGATATAGACTCGTTTAATGTAGCTCCTCCATAGCTTTTTGTGGCAAGGCCTTGATTTTCAAGCATATCTAAATCTCTTCGAATCGTCATTAAGGAAACTGCGTATACTTTAGCTAATTCATTAACTTGGACAGTTTTATCTTTTTTTAATTTTGCATAGATTTCATATCTTCTTTGTGTTGTGTTCATAATTCTATTAAAGCACAAAAAAGAACATAAAGAAACATGTTTTATTGTGTTTATTTAAGATAATTTGTTTGATGTGAAATGGATGTTGAAACGGATTTTATCTAGTGTTAGGATACATATGAACTTAAGGAGGATCTATCATGGAATTGATTATTGATTCATCAAATATTGAACAAATTAAAGAATTAAACGATTTACTAACAATTACTGGGGTTACGACAAATCCTACAATTCTTACAAAATCAGGTAGAGAAGCAATGGATGTTGTAAAAGATTTATGCGAAGTGTTGAGCGAAGATCAATTGTTGTTTATTCAAACTGTACAAACTTCTTTCGAGGGAATCATGGAAGAGGCTAAAATGATTTCTTCCATTCGTAATAAAAATATGTATGTGAAGATTCCTGTTACACATGAAGGATTAAGAGCTATCAAGGAATGTAAAAAATTAGGCATTCACACATTGGCTACAGCCATCTATACTGCAGATCAAGCATTTTTGGCAGCTATGAATGGAGCTGAATATTTAGCACCTTATACAAATCGTATGTGTAATTATGGGTATGGTGTACAAGATGTTAAAGACTTGATTGAAATGTTAAGAGTGAATCATATGCCGGCTAAAGTGATTGCGGCAAGCTTTAAAAATACATATCAAGTACATGAATTGATCAAGGCAGGTATTCAAGCTGTGACTGTTCCTTGTGATGTTTTATATCAAATGATTGATCATCCAGGAACAAAGATTGCGGTTGGTGAATTTAGTGTGAATTGGCAAAGAGCTTATAATCGTAACACATTCGAAAAGTAGAGAAAATCTACTTTTTTCTTTTTCAAAAAATATTAGCACTTAAGTGTTGACAGTGCCAAAAAGAGTGTTATACTATCATTAGCAATCATAAAGAGTGAGTGCTAAGTACAAGGAGGTGCTTATTTATGAATATCGAACAAATGTCAGAGCGTTTACAGAAAATTTTAATGGATGCGATCAATTTAGCGAAATCCAACCAACATCCTAGTGTGGATACAGTGGACATGTTGGAAACTATTTTTAAGGATGATGTATTGGATGGTTTATTTGAGCGTATTGGCTTAGATAAAGTGCGTGCTTTACAGATGGTCCAACAAGAATCAAATCGTGTCGCAAAGAGCTCGACAAGTAATATAAATTTATCAAATGAAGTTCAAAAATCGTTTGAGGATGCGCAAAACTGGGCAAGTCAACATGATGAGACTTATTTATCAGTGGCTAGTGTATTCTTAGCTTTATTATTTAATCGTTCTTATATTTCTAAAGAATTGGTTAGAACTTTTAATTTGAATAAGGATACTTGTTTTAAAGCTGAACTAGAGCGTCGTAACGGAAAGAAATTTGATACGCCAAATTCAGAAGAGAATGTAGAAGCTTTAAAGAAATATGGTCGTGATCTAGTTCAAGATGTGCGCGATGGTAAGATTGATCCAATCATTGGTCGTGATGATGAGATTCGTCGTGTTATGCAGATTTTGTCGCGTAAGACAAAGAATAATCCCGTTTTAATTGGTGAGCCAGGTGTTGGTAAAACAGCCGTTGTTGAAGGTATTGCTTGGCGTATTATGAAGGGGGATGTACCTGAGTCTTTAAAAGAGAAAAGATTGATTGAATTAGACATGGGATCTTTGATTGCGGGTGCTAAGTATCGTGGTGAATTTGAGGAGCGTTTAAAATCCATTTTGGATGAAGTGAAAAAATCGGATGGACAAATTATCTTATTTATCGATGAAATTCATAACTTGGTTGGTGCTGGTAAAACAGAAGGTAGCATGGATGCGGCTAACTTATTAAAGCCAATGTTAGCTCGTGGTGAACTTCATTGTATTGGTGCAACAACATTTAATGAATACCGTAAGTATATCGAAAAGGATGCAGCTTTAGAGCGTCGTTTCCAAAAAGTGCAAGTTGCACAACCTAGTGTTGAAGATACAATTAGTATTTTGCGTGGATTGAAAGATCGTTTTGAAAGCTATCATGGTGTGCGTATTTTGGATGAAGCTTTAATCGCGGCTGCCACAATGTCGGATCGTTATATTACAGATCGTTTCTTGCCAGATAAAGCGATTGATTTGGTAGATGAGGCCTGTGCTACATTAAAAGTTGAAATGGAAAGTATGCCTCAAGAATTGGATGAATTACAGCGTAAGATCTTGCAGCTTCAAATTGAAAAGACTTCACTTCAAAAAGAAGAAGATAAAAGAGCGGTTGAGCGTCGAGAAGAAATTGAAGGTGAATTGGCTTCTTTACAATCAAAACGTGATGAGATGCATTCTAAGTGGGAAGATGAAAAGCGTGGTTTGGCCAATGAAAAAGAAGATAAACAACGTTTGGAGAAGGCTCGTTTAGATTTGGAACAAGCTCGTAATGAAGCTCGTTATGAAGATGCAGCTAAACTTCAATATGGAATGATTCCAGAATTAGAGGCTCGTATTCAAAAAGAACAGGCAAGTCAAAAAGAGGATGCATTAATTCAAGAAACGGTAAATGAGGAATTGATTGCGAAAATCGTTTCTAGATGGACAGGTGTTGAAGTTACGCGTTTGGTTGCGAGTGAAAGAGAAAAATTGTTGAATTTGAAAGCAGAACTTGAAAGACGTGTAGTTGGTCAGGATGAAGCTCTTGAACTTGTAACGGATGCGATCTTGCGTTCAAAAGCACAGATTCAAGATGAAAATCGTCCAATTGGATCTTTCATGTTCTTAGGCCCTACAGGTGTTGGTAAAACAGAAGTTGCCAAAGCTTTGGCAGAACAGTTATTTGATGATGAAAGACACATTGTGCGTATTGATATGAGTGAGTATATGGAAAAGCACAGTGTGGCACGATTAATTGGTGCACCTCCAGGATATGTAGGTTATGATGAAGGTGGTCAATTGACCGAGGCAGTTCGTCGTAATCCATATAGTATTGTCTTATTTGATGAAATTGAAAAGGCACATCCAGATGTATTTAATGTTCTACTTCAAATCTTGGATGATGGTCGTATTACCGATTCGAAAGGTGTTACTGTTGATTTTAAGAATACAATTATTATCTTAACGTCAAATTTAGGTAGTCAATATGCCTTTGAATCTGGCAATATCCATGAAAAATATATGGAAGAAGTAAAACGTCACTTTAAACCGGAATTTATTAATCGTATTGATGAAATTATTGTGTTTAATGCATTAAATGATTCAGCCTTTATTAAGATTGCCCATAAATTTGTTGGTTTACTACAAAAACGTTTGGCAGATCGTGACATTATATTAAATGTAAGTGATGCCGTATACAATCAGATTGCCAAGATGGGTGTAGATCCTGTGTATGGGGCTCGTCCTATGAAGCGTTATATTCAAAGAAATCTTGAAACACAGATTGCCAAGGAAATGATTAAAACAGGTGCTATGCAAGGAGATGTAATCCATGTAGATTGTCAAGATGGCGAGTATACATTTGATATTCAAGGAAGATAGTGAATTATCTTCCTTTCTTTTTGTGTTTAGGCGTATAATAGAGAAAGGAAGTGATAGTATGTCTTTAAAAGATTGGATTCAAGAAAGTAATAATATAGTATTTTTTGGTGGAGCTGGTGTGTCTACAGAAAGTAACATACCAGATTTTCGTAGTGATAATGGATTGTATAAAAAGAAATATCCTTATCCTGCTGAAATTATGTTGTCACATAGTTTTTATTTAAGTCATCCAAAAGAGTTTTTTGATTTTTATTTTAATCAGATGATTTATTCAGACGCAAAGCCGAATAAGGCGCATCTTGCTCTTTCAAAACTAGAGCAGATGGGTAAATTAAAGGCTATCGTTACGCAAAATATTGATGGTTTACATCAGATGGCGGGTTCTAAACATGTATATGAGCTTCATGGAAGTGTACTAAGAAATACGTGCACACATTGTCAAGCTAAGTATTCTTTAGAGGATATGATGAAGTATAGGGATAGTGATGGTATTCCTAGATGTCCCAAGTGTGGTGCCATTATTAAGCCAGATGTAGTCTTATATGAAGAAGGCTTAGATGAATATACTTTGTATTCAGCCATTCATGCGATTGAAAAGGCAGATCTTTTAATTGTAGGTGGAACAAGCTTGGTTGTATATCCTGCAGCAGGCTTGATTAATTATTTCCATGGTAAACATTTGGTGTTAATAAATAGAGACAGTACGAACATGGATTCAAAGGCGGATCTTGTGATTCATGATTCAATTGGAAAAGTTTTAGATGATTCACTATGTGAAGTTTATGTGAAATAAACACTAAACTTGAAATTTAAACACAAATCAACTAAAATTTTATCATGTCAGAAAAAAGCAAGAGATCTTTTATCCGTGATGGATTATATAACATAAATCGAACAATGCAGCTTGATCCTGCAGCCCATTCTAAATGGGAAGTGTTTTGGCTATATCCGCACATCAAAGCGATTGGCCTGCATCGAATTGCCCATTGGTTTTGGGTGCACAATCATACATTTATTGCCCGCTGGGTAAGTAACAAGGCTAGACATTGGACGGGTATTGAAATTCATCCTGGTGCTGTGATTGGTCGAGGATTGATGATTGATCATGGTATGGGTGTTGTGATTGGTGAAACGGCAATTATTGGTGATGATTGTCAGCTTTATCATGGCGTTACACTAGGTGGAACAGGTAAGCAACATGTAAAAAGACATCCTACTTTAGAAGATGGTGTATATATTGGTTGTGGGGCCAAATGTTTAGGAAATATCACTTTAAAAAAGGGTTGTCGTGTAGGGGCCAATGCGGTACTTTTAAAAGATGTACCTGAAGGTGCTACAGCCGTGGGTATTCCTGCAAGAATTATAGAGAAGAAATAGGTGGTTATATGTGGAAATATCGTTGTAAATCCCATTTAATAGCGATGAGTGTCGCTTTTGTGGTTGGCTTAGCCTTGAGTGCAGTTGTATTTTCAAGTGGAGTGGATTTAAATTCAGATATGTTTTCAAGTGCATTAAGTCAAGCTCCAGGTGTAAATACAGAAGCATTGAATCAAGTTTTGACCTATCTACAAAATAATATGTGGATTTTATATCTTGGGGATGCCCTATTGATTTCGGGGATTATAAATATTATTTATATTGGTCAATATGTAACGGCTCGTTTCAATATAAGTCCATGGATCATAATGTTTTTAATATTTTTCTTACCAGAATATATGATTTATATTGGAACTCTACTTGTGATTCCTGCCTTTATTGTTTGTATTTATGGAATGTTGAGTTTACGCTCTAGTATTTCTAAAGAGCGTAGAGAATTTAATTTTTCAAATGATGATGAATTGGTTCGTATGTATAAGATCCATCATAATTTAGATGAGTCTTATAAAGAACTCGCAAAGACATGTCGTAAAAATGTTCGTAAATTAAATGGAATCTATGCCTTAGGTATTGTTGCCTTATTGGTGATTTTAATTTTGATCAATAATATGTTGCTTCTAGCTGTATTGTTGATGTTCTATTTATTTGCGTTTAATCTTGTTTTAAGATATCGTGCAGTATCTCTTCTTCCAATCACAAGGTTATTATATGAAGATTGTGATCCAGAAGCGTGTGCGAGTGCTATTATTTACTATTGTACAAATTCAAAAGGACATACGCGTTTAAAACAACATACATTACTTGCGCAATGCTTGATTTATTTAAATGATCCAGAATTAGCTCAAGATGTATTGATTTCATATCCTAGAAAGGATGCTGCAAGTTCTTTACAATATTGGTCATTGATGTCTTATATTGATTATATGTTAAAAGATGAAGATGGATTATCTCGTTGTAAAGAAGAAGCACAAAGTATTCGTCTACATTATGGACGTGCTGGTATCATGATTCAAAGTGAAGAAATGGCAGCTATTGAAAATAAGATTCATTTAATGGATGGCGATTTTAACACATGTAAGAAGTATTATTTACAAGGGCTTCAAAGGGCAAATTTTCCATTTCAACAAGTGGATTCATGTTACTATATCGCTTTAATTTCCTTTGTGGAAGAAGATTATAAATTGGCTCGTATGTATTTTGAAAAGGTTCTTGAGATCGGTAATCGTATGTATTTTGTAGAGAAAGCTAAAAACTATTTAGCTAAAATTGATAAGATTTATCCTGAACCAACCAATGATGTAGTAGAATAGTTGTAGTAAAAGAAAAATAAATCTCACAAAAGCTTGTGACATGGCCAAACATAAATGTGAACACAAAACTCAATCCGGTATTGATGAAAAACAGGATTGAGTTTTTATTTAGATTTATAGGAATATAGAAAAACCATTCCATAATGAATGAAGCGACAAATAGGATGGATAGCCATACGTGTAGATCTTTTAAAATTGTAATATTGTTATATGGAATTGAAGATGAAAGAATCATGCCAAGACAAATTAGGGCATGATTTTTTTTATTGTATTTCACATCCTGTTTTTCCCAGATTTTCTTTGAATAATAATAAAAGCCAAAAGCTGAACTAAGTGCCCACAAAAATAAATAGATGGGGTGATTTAACTGATTTCCAATATAGGTTTGATTGTCGTAAAATACGTCGATCCAGAAAAAAGGAAGAATATTGAGTATAGTTTGGATTAAATAAACGTGAATATAAGTTAAAGATTTCATCATTGTTTCATTTTAGACAAAAAAGTGCGAAAAATCAAAAAAATAATGAAAGTTTTCTCGAAAAACCTCTTTTAAAAACGTTTAAGAATATGGAGGTGATGAAATGACCGAATGGATTGAACAAGATAAAAAGGATGAAAATCACTTGTATGTACATTTAAAAGATCCAAGTTTATTAGATTTATCCATCTTTGATCGAATGTCAAATGATGATTTTTGTCTTCCTTGTATGCTGACAAATGAAAAAAGTGCATCCATTGTTTATGCGACAGAAGGCTATATTCCTTTACATGATTTTTTGAGTCAATATGTGTTTGAAAATGAGGAAGGATATATTTTCTTGCATCTACTTTTTGAACAGGCTATCGCATCCAATCGAAATAAACCTGTTTTATTTGATCCGGATTATGTATTTGTTTCTGGCTTTGGCGATCGGTTTGCGTTTGTGGTTGTCCCTATACAAATCTCGAATTGGATGTTTCAAAAAGATATGTCTGAAAAATGGGTTGAGTATATCGCAAAGACTATGCAAACGACAACCGCATTTGAAATTCCTGGCTTTTTATTGAAATTTTTAAAGAGTGCAGAATTCAGTTTGCCAAATCTTGTCTTAGGACTTGATAATATCCGAACGCTTTATTATCCAAAAAAATTCTCTTTTTTCAAACACAGGCGTATACAGACATTTAAAGTCAAAGAACCCATACAAGCTTTTCATAGAAATTATGCTGTTGAATCTAGTTCGGAAGATAAAACGCAACTCTTACAAGTTCAAGTTAACTTTTCTGCTTATTTAGTGATTGAACAAGATACATACGCTTTATCAAATGAAATTAATTTAGTGGGAAGAGCTATGATTTGTGATGTCAGACTTCAAGATATAAGTGTCTCTTTAAAACATGCCAAGATTGTTTGTGAAAATGACAGGTATTATATTCAAGATTTAAAGAGCACGAATAAAACGTATTTAAATGGAAAAGAAGTCAAGCGAAAGATGCGTTTAAAAAATGGAATGAAAGTACGATTTGGTGATGTTGAATGTGAATTTAAAGAAGGATAGATACAAGATTTTAGAGTCTTACAATTCAAATGTATATCGTGTTCAAGATGAGTTGAGTACTTGTATTTATATATTAAAAGTATGTCAAAACTATGAAACAAAGCGATATAAGCATCAATTTAAAACAGAAATCGATGTGCTTTCAAAGTTGAATTCGTTTCTTGCGCCTAGTTTAGTCACGTGTTTCGAAGATGAGATGGCTCAATATTTTGTTGAAACATATATTCCAGGAATGAATGCCAAACAATTTATGAAACGATATAAAGGCTTTATTAAAAGGTATCGCTTGTTGTTGGATATTTTGATTGTTTTACAAGCTTTGCATGAAATTGGATATCTCTATATTGATTTGAAATTAGAAAATATTATTTATTATCAGAATCGTTTTTATTTAATCGATTTTAATGCATGTATTGAGAATCATTCACGAGTTGCGATCATGGCCTCTAAATCCAATTGTGCCCCCGAATTAATGAATCTTAATGAAAAGGATATTCGTTGTGATATCTATGCGCTTGGCTCTTTGGTTTATGAGCTTTTTGGATTTTGGATGATGCCCATTGTGTTTTTGTGTCATCAAAAACAAGAAAGAAGAATTTCTCATTTATCTACTTTTAAGACAATGATTGTTTTACATATGTTCATTCACATCTTGGTTGTACTTTCTTTATGTATTCTGTCTGTCTTCTTAATTTTAAAAAGTACAAGTCCAAAAAATGTGTTTGATGCCTACTATTATCATCATAATATTGCCTTGTTTGAAAAGGCATATCATGAATCGGATCAAAAAGATCGTTTATATACATGGGTTTTAAATGGTTGGATCTTAGATGATGTATACCAAAATGAACAAGCATCTATATTTTTGATGAAGGAGGCGATTTCTACGAGTGATGCGACATTGATTCAATATGTATATGATCGTGTGTCTTTAAAAAAGGGGTCAAAACTGGAAACTTTCGTTATGATGTATTTAAAACCCAACGCAAATCGTGTGAATCGATGTATGACTTTGGCAAATGATGGCAACATGTTATTAAAAGATAAGCTTGATATATATAACCAGTGTTTACAAATCGCAATTCATGAAGAGTTTAAGATTTCATTAACGCCTGTGCGTACTTGGTTAGAGAGTGTGGATGAATCACAGCTATTGAAGTATACAAAAGAATTTGAAGATTTAGGATGTAATTACTTAGAATATTTACTTTTATTACGAAATAAGGAGGGTGAGATCATGGAAGTACCTGTGGTGTTTGTTGATCATTTAAAAAGTAATCGATGGAATGATATATACGCGTTTTGGAGGAGTTTATGATCTGGATGCAGGATGTAGCTTATACTGACTATATTTATTGGCAGGAAACAAATTCGTTTATCAATGGTGTAGCTTCATCGAGTCAAAATATAGAATTGTTTTTTGACAAGAAAGTAGACCGGGATTCTAGTTTAGTTATTTATGATGGAAAACAAGTGGATCTAAGTCACGACCATATTTATATTGATGTTCAAAAAGAAGGTGTTACACAACTTGTTTATATATTAAAAGATGTGGATGGTTATGCCTTAGAACAAGGTGAAAAATCTATTCTTTTAGATACAACGATTCCAGATGTTGTAGTTAAGGTAAAAGATCATAATATTATGGATGTTTTGCCTTTAGAAAATAAAGAAACCATTCATGTTGAAATCTTAGAAGAAAATATAGAGAGTATAGAAGTTTATTTAGATGATGAGAAATTGGATTGTGAAGGCAAAGAATTTGATTTAGATGTGACAAATCAAAATCATATATTAAGAATTCTTTGTAGAGATGTTGCGGGTAATGAGGTAGAACGAAAAATTGATATATTGCCAATCGTTTTTCCTGAATGCGAATTAAAGGACACGTTATATACAAAAGAGAACAAGATGGATCTTAAATTTGATGGAATCTGTGAAACACCATTTTATTTGAAGGTATATTGTGATGAAAATTTCTGTTATTCGCTGGATTTAGAACATGCAGATTCTCTATCTGTTGATTTTACTTCAAATGGAACGTATACGTTTGTTCTAGAACATAAGGAATATCCGCAAATCAAAAAAGCGTTAGAAGGATCGATTGTATATTCGAATATTCAGCCTATCATCACTTTACAGCCATCGAGTAAAGTTTCGAATGAAGATGTATTTGTAGGTTTGAATTGGTATGTTCCATATATAAAGAAAGCGTATGTGGATGTAGAGTTAGATGGAATCAAAGATCGTCATCCGTTTAATGAAGAGATTTGTTTAAAGGCTGTAGAAAATAAAGATTTATTCTATAAAATCTTTGCGTATGCTTTAGATGCCTTTGGAAATGAAGTTACAGATATGGTTGTTGTACGAATTGATCGAAGGTCTCCATCTACAAGTTTGTATCTTAATAATGAACAGGTGTTGGATAAAAAAATAATTAAGAAATTACCTAAGTTTGAATTTTTGATGGATGACAATAGCGCAAATATGCGTGTCGAATATTACATAAATGGTGTCTTGATGGATATGGATCTTGAAAAAGTATTCAATCGTATGCTTAAAGATGATGTGTTAAAGGTCAAAACATACACTCATGATGCATTGTCAAATCTTGAAATAAAAGAATATGAATTTGTGTTTAGTCCAGATAAGAAAGTAGAAATGGTTTCCAAAAGTGAACAGATCTTGCGTAGCGATGAAGTGGCAACATTTGAACGAATATGGAGTGTAAATGAAAAGAATGAATTGGTCTTAGAAAAAAACACAAAAGTACTGACTTCAAAATCGAAACCGAAGATTCATTATGTGCGAAAAAAGAATAAAGTACAAATTTTTTCCGAAGATCAGATTGAATTTTGTTTGGTGAATGGAAATAAGGTTGCAATTTCAAAAGATGTATTGGGACATGATTTTGTGGAAATATCTTTAAGAAAATCAAAAACGACAATTGAAGTCAAAGCTAAAAATGATACGGGTGTTACTACAATCAAAAAATCAGAAGTCAAAAAACAAGCCATTAAAAAATCATTTATCTATAAGATTTGGATATGGATCAAGCGATTCTTTAAAATATGATTAAGTTATGGATATATACAAAGGATCATTGCGAGTGGTTTGATGTAGATTCTATTCATGAATATGAAGATTTTCGGATTGAGAAAAGGACAAATGGAATTTGTATCTTTAATAAACAAAATAAAAAGGTATTACGATTCCATGAATCCTGTATCTTGGACCATACAACTTTCGTTCTTGATGAAAAACAGAGTACACAGTGTCATTTTCCAATAGCGAATTCTATTCAAGTGGGAAGAAGCAATTTATGTGATGTTTCGTTGTGTGCAAGTGGAGTGTCTAGGCTTCATTTTCAAATTGAAAAGGATGTATTGACAGATTTAGACAGTTTAAATGGTACATATGTAAATTCAAAGCGCGTATATTCAACTCAGTTAAGTATTCAGGATGAAATTGTGATTGCGAATATTCGTATGATTTATTTTAAAAAGTATCTGCTTGTAGATATGGTGGATAATCCTTTTGAAAATAAGGATTTAAAACGAGAAGAACCCATGTTCTATCCATCCAATTTAAATGTTCAATTACCAACTCTACAAAAGTGGGATATACAGATGCCTCAAATCCATCGTGTAGTTTGTAAACAGAGTCTTTTTAGTGCCATTGGTCCATCGTGTATGATCGCAAGTTCTGGTTTTATTTCTTCAATTTTGATTGGTTATCTTCAAAAACAAAGAGTGGATACACTACTCACAAGTATGATCAGTTCGCTGACAATGGCCGCAACATTTATGATTTATGGTTTATATAATCGAAACTATCAATATAAATTGAGTGTAAAAGAAAATCAGAAAAGTTTAGATATGTACGATGCGTATTTAAAACGAATGTATGAAAAAGAAGATTTAGTGAAGCATGAGTTTGAAAAGAAAGTGAATGTATATATTCAAAAGTATGTAGAAACTTTTAAACATGAAACCAAGGATGTTGTTTATGTGGGGTGCACAAAATTAAAGTGGTGTGCTATTTCATATCGTGAAGTGTCTTATGAATATGCATTAAATGATTTAATTCAAAAAAGAGAGCGATTGATAGAATCTTTAAATTCCAAAATACTACAACCTGTCTTCTTAAAAAAAGGGGAAGTATGTTGGATCAAAGGGAATATAGAAGAGAGCTTGATTTTGTTTGAGAACTATTTGTGGTATTCAAATTCGATGCGTAAGTGGTTGTGGCTGCAAGATTTTGATGAAATAAAAGATGTTTTATTGAATCCATTTTGTATTGTGAATGAAAAGTCGAATTCAGAATTCATAGTGGTTACTATGGATTTAAAATGTCAGCCGAAAGAGTATTATTGTTTGATCTATATAGGAAAGAAAGAACCATCATTCCATTATGACTATTGTATTCAAAATATATGTATTTCCAATATAAATAAAGATCAAAAAAGATATCTTTTAAAATCACAGAATATGGACTTTTATCAAGAGTTGATTGCGAATGGACCTATTCGAAAAGAGCGCTATGTGATGAGGGTTCCTGTTGGAATGCGTGAATCCAATCAAATTGTGTATATGGATTTTCGTAAATATGGATCTCACGGATTGGTTGCGGGTATGACCGGATTTGGAAAAAGTGAATTTATAAGTTTTTTGTTGATGATGATGATTTGGCATAATGCTCCAAGTCAATTTCAATATATATTAATCGATTTTAAAGGAGGTGCTTTTGGACAGCCATTTTATGAATTTGCGCATTGTGCAGGAATTGTTACAAATCTGGATGCACAATCCATGGAACGCTTTTTTATGAGTATGAATTATGAACTGGAAAAAAGGCAACGCTTATTTTTAGCGGCAAAAGTAGCCGATATCAATGCCTATAATGAAACACACACACTCTCGCATTTATGGATATTTGTGGATGAGTTTGCACAATTAAAGACTCGTTTTCCGCAATTTATGTCACAGCTTCAAGAAATTGCACGTATTGGAAGATCTTTAGGGATACATTTAGTACTAAGTACACAAAAACCTTTGGGAATCATTGATGATCAAGTTATGTCAAATACAAGTTGGAAGGCGTGCTTTCATGTGAATAATGTACAGGATAGTCGGGAGATTTTACAAAACGAAAAGGCTTATACTTTAAAGAATCCAGGGGATATGGTTCTACAAACAAAAAATGAGAGCTTGGAATGTAAAAGTTTTTATCTACAAAAATATGTTGATGAAAAGTCGTGGCGTGAAATCAATGAGCGAAAAGAAGTTATCCAATCTAAGCAACATTTAAGTAAGCGTGTAATAGATGCATTAAAAGAAAAAATTAATGTGTTGAATGAAGAAAAATCATGGGTATTGTTGCCAAAGAAAGTTTCAAAAGAGGACTTTGTAATTTTGGATTTACCATTTAAACAAAAACAGTGTGAGCTTGTTTTTGATCATTTACAGCTTATATATACAAAGAGTATGGATATTGTATATAGCTTAATAAATTACTTTAAGGATGAAACCATTTATGTATATGGAACTCATGTATTAAATGATTATGTGGATTTTAGTTTTTTTAAGTCCAGGTGTTTTCATCAGATTCAAAGCGGAGTTTGTATTATTTTTGAAGATGAAAATCTCGATTTGTCTTTATTGAATGAAAATGTGTATGCGTTTGTCTTTACGGAAAATGAAAATTCTCGGTTGAAATGGATTCAAAATAAGTATGTGTTTGATGTGGATAGTTTGGATGATAAAAGAATATATTTTGACACCTACCATTTGCCTTCTTATCTAAACATGACATGTTATGAAAATACGTATGTAGAATGTATTTATAATCGAGTATTAGAAGATAAGCTGAAAAGAAGAAAGTGTAGATCATTTTCATATCGAAAAGAACGAAATTGTATTGGCTTTGAAAGTCAAAGTGATCGTCCTGTATTTATTGATGAGAAAAGAAAACTTTATATTTTATATATGCATGAAGAATATAAGGATAGAGTTTATCAGTTATGTGAAAATCTTTCGCATCTTAAGATTAGTTCTAATTTAGATTCTAATAGTGATGTATATGTTGTTTGTGTAGATTTTAAACAATTGACAAATGAAGTGTTTCAAAAAGCTTTATATCAGGCGCAAGTATTGTGGGTTGGCTATGGATTGAAGGAGTATGGATATACATTGAGGCGTAAACTTCCTTATGAAAGCTTTGATTGTGTATTTTTTAAAGATCAAAATGAAGGGATTGGGGTTTATGAATGAAATCGGCATATATCTTTCTTTTGATCGAAAGATGATTTTTGTTTCTGAGTCGTATCGAGTACAAGATTTTTTTGATGAGTTTTTAGAGTATGAAGTACGATATGTGTTTAATGTTACGGTAATGTGTTTTTTGGATTTGAATAAAACATTTAAAGAAAATCATATTGCGCATTGCGATATGTTGATTTATGGGAGGTAAATTTATTTATGAAAATTTCAGTGGATTATTCAGAAGTATATCAAGCAAGTGTTTATGTAAAAAACAAAGCGGATAGCTATAATGATCTAATTCAAAATTTATATAAAAGAGTGGAGCAGATGCAAAGCATTTGGCAGGGTGTAGATCATTTGGCGTTTCAAAATCAGTTAGAAGAATTTAGACCAAGCCTAAATGAAATGTATCAAGTGATTTTAGAATATAGTAATGTTCTAAAACAAACGGCTTCGGTATATGAAAAACTTCAACAAGATCGTGTTCAACAAGCTAAATTATTATTGTAGGAGGAATGGTTATGACACAAATTCAAATATCAAGTGAAGATGTAATGGCGTATTCAAAACAAGTCGATGCGTATGCCAATGAGATTCGTACAGTATTTAATGAAATTGAATCTAAGATGTATTATGTGGAATCGATTTGGCAGTCTCCTGCATCTAAATATTTTATGGAACAGTTTCAAACATTAAATCCTGCTATGATGTCGTATTTGGAAACATTAACGCGTTTTTCTACATATTTACATCAAACCGCAAATCTATATCAGGAAAACGAACAAAATTTGATGCATCATGGATGAGATACAATTTTATAAAGTATTATCAAGTGATTTAAGCTCTCTTTTGAATCAAACAAAAAATGCAGTATCGAGTGAAGAGTTTGTCTATATAAATCAAAAGGTATCGCGAATTCAATATTTGATTCAGATACAAATACAGGAAATTTTAAATCATGAAAGCCGATAGTCTTTCTTGTAAGAATTTAAGTGCACAATATAATTTACTGGCATCAAGAAATATTGCGTTAAAGAATCCTGCGTTAAAGGAAAGACAAAATCGCATCGCAAAAGAAATTATGGATATTTCGAACTATTTATCGAAAAGTGCTAATTTAATCGAGAATACCGAAAACAAACAATTGTTGTTTCAGCCTGGTAAACTTAATTTCACTAAGTATGTAAACTTGAATTTAGTTTCGCAGCTGACTAAACAAAGTCGATATTCTTATGGTTCGATTTCGTATACAGCTTCATTAAAGGAATGGAATAAAAACTATACGAGAGATTATTTTCATGTGGGGGCCAATGCGGCTATATTAGATGGAGAAATTAAATCGAGCATAAGTGCTCGGTTATGGAAAAATAAAAAATTTGATCCTCGTGTTGTATTACAAGGTGAGGCTAGTGTTGCCTTATTATCATCAACGGTGAATGCACGTATTGGTAATTCAAAAGTGTATGCGAGTGCTCGTGCAACAGGACAAGTCGGTGTGGCATATGCGAATTGTAAGGCCGTGTTTTCTAAAAAGGTTCAGTCGTTTGAGGCTGGTGTTGGTGTTGCAGCCTTAAGAGGAGAAACGCGTTGTGTTTTAAATATTCTTGGTGCAAAAGTAACTTTAACTGCACAAGGAAGTGTTGGAAGTGCTGAGGCAAACTTTTCATATCATTTTTCAAATAGAGAGTGGGAAATTGGATCTAAGCTTGGTTTTATTGCGGGGCTGGGCTTTAAAATCAATGTGAGCTATTAAAAGGAGGTTAAATGAAAGATTTATTACCAATTGGAAGTGTAGTGACTTTAAAAGAGGGAACTAAAAGATTAATGATTATTGGGCGTCTTCAACAAAATGTAAGGACAAAGAAAGTGTATGATTATGCAGGATGTTTGTGGCCAGAAGGCTATATGGATAAGGATTCTTGTTACGTATTTGATCATGAAGATATTGATTGTCTTTACTATATTGGATTGCAGGATATAGAAGAGTTCAATTTTCGGTTTGAACTCGATGAAATGAGAAAAAAAACAAGCCAATAGACATTTGTCTATTGGCGTTTTATTAGTCTTTAGATTTCGCAAGATCCGGTCTAGAAACTAGATATTCTGGATTGTTTGCCTTTAAATTGTCGAATACATCTTGATCATGCACTTCAAAATTGTATTTCTTTAAGTAATATACAAGACAAGCTTTTTTGACATCATCATCACTGCTTAATGTTGTATAGACTTCATCTTTAATATCTTTGTATGTGTTTGTTACTAATACGGCAACGTAAGCATATGTTGTTCCACTGCTTTCGTTTGTGAAAATTTCATCGATGACTCCGGCTTTTTTTGTCTTATATAACTTATTGATCATTCGAGTGGAAACATCTGTTTTCTTTGTTGTAATTAATGTTTCTTTTCCTGAATATGTGGCTGAATCGACCATATATTGTGAAGCTACTTCTTCAGGGTCTGTTCCATCTTTTAAAGCTTTCAATGCTTTTTTAGCTGTTGCCTTATTTTCACATTGAATGATACGAGCTTTACTTGGTTTATATGTGTTTTGAACGTCTTTTTTAGCATCTGTGAAATATTTTTCTGTTAATTCACTTGCTTGTAAACTTGGAATCAAAACTTTATTCATATATTGTTTTTTGCTTGAATAACCAAGAGATTTAATTTGACTTTCAAAATCGGACATATTTTCTTTATAGTTGTCGATTTGTTCTTGGGCTTTTTCTTTCATTTCATCGGTTACTTTAACTTCTTGTTTATAGATTGCTTGCTTAACAAGTTCCATTGTAAGATCTGTACCTGTTGAAATTTTTAATAAATCATATTCATCGCCTTTTGTATATGTTGTATTGCCAATGGTCATGATGGCTTCATCTTTATCTTTAATTGTGGCAGTTGCTCCAGAACATGCGCTCAACATCATGGCTGCACATACAAGTAGTATAGGTGTCTTTTTCATTATTTCCTCCATTTCCCCGCGCCTAAAGTCGCGCGGACGCAAATACTT
>ERZ773181.1549-NODE-1549-length-17821-cov-3.021671_pt1 | contig 17821 bp, 8 predicted proteins | sample MGYA00581001_ERZ773181 | MGnify/ENA primary metagenome ERZ773181 (study PRJEB29015, sample SAMEA2737780) | human gut metagenome | biome: human gut; feature: human-associated habitat; material: faeces | place: China | collected 2012 ... | reverse complement strand
ATCCGGGGCAAGAATACAATATGGTATTAAAAGGACGTCTGTTACTACAGATCAACAATAAAGATCTTATCTTAGAAGAAGGTGATAGTATTTATTTTAACTCAGAGCTTCCTCACGGTATGAAAGCGCTGGATGGGGAAAAGGTCAGTTTCTTGGCCGTCATTTTATAAACGATCAACAGCATGTTAGAAAGATTTATAGATAAAACGACGTTTGAGTCGCAAGAAGATTTTATTAAAAACTTCAAGATCAAGGTTCCGGAGAACTTCAACTTCGGATATGATGTGGTAGACGCTTGGGCGGAGGAAGAACCTGATAAGAAAGCGTTATGTTGGACAAACGATCATGGAGAGCATATTGATTTTACGTTTGCCGACTTGAAACGGTATACGGACCAGACGGCTTCTTATTTCCAATCCTTGGGGATCGGACATGGCGATATGGTGATGCTGATACTCAAACGCCGTTATGAGTTCTGGTATAGCACCATCGCTCTTCACAAACTAGGAGCAACCGTTATTCCGGCTACTCACTTGCTGACCAAGAAGGATATTATCTATCGCTGCAACGCTGCCGACATCAAAATGATCGTAGCTGCCGGCGAAGGAATCATCCTGCAACATATCAAGGACGCCCTGCCCGAGTGCCCTACCGTAGAAAAGCTGGTCAGCGTCGGTCCCGAGATTCCGGAAGGATTCGAAGACTTCCACGCAGGGATTGAGAGCGCCGCCCCGTTTGTACGGCCCCGCCATGCAAACACCAACGATGATATCTCATTAATGTATTTCACTTCCGGCACCACCGGCGAACCTAAAATGGTGGCACATGACTTTACCTATCCGCTGGGCCATATCGTTACCGGCAGTTTCTGGCATAATCTGGACGAAAACAGCCTTCACCTTACTATCGCCGATACAGGCTGGGGCAAGGCCGTGTGGGGAAAGCTCTACGGACAATGGATTGCCGGAGCAAACATCTTTGTCTATGACCACGAGAAGTTCACTCCGGGAGATATTCTGGAAAAGATACAGAATTATCATGTAACTTCCCTCTGTGCACCTCCCACTATCTTCCGCTTCCTGATTCACGAAGACCTGACGAAGTTCGATCTGTCTTCACTCAAATACTGCACCATTGCCGGAGAAGCATTGAATCCCGCTGTATTCGATACATTCAAGAAGTTGACAGGCATCAAACTCATGGAAGGTTTCGGTCAGACCGAAACTACTCTTACCATTGCCACTATGCCTTGGATGCAACCGAAACCGGGTAGCATGGGATTGCCCAATCCCCAATATGATGTGGACTTGATTGACCATGAAGGCCGTTCCGTAGAAGCCGGAGAGCAGGGACAAATCGTAATCCGTACCAGCAAAGGTAAGCCGCTCGGTCTTTTCAAAGAGTATTACCGGGATGCGGAACGTACCCATGAAGCTTGGCACGATGGTATTTATTACACCGGCGATGTTGCCTGGAAAGACGAGGACGGCTACCTTTGGTTTGTCGGTCGTGCAGACGACGTAATCAAGAGCTCCGGTTACCGCATCGGCCCATTCGAAGTGGAAAGTGCGTTGATGACTCATCCGGCTGTTGTGGAATGTGCTATTACCGGAGTACCCGACGAGATTCGCGGTCAGGTGGTAAAAGCTACGATTGTTCTATCCAAAGACTATAAAGCACGTGCCGGAGAAGAACTGATTAAGGAATTACAGAATCACGTGAAGAAAGTGACTGCTCCTTATAAATATCCGCGTGTCATCGAGTTCGTAGAAGAGCTTCCGAAGACAATCAGCGGTAAAATCCGCCGGGTGGAGATTCGCGAAAACGATAAGAAGTAAATCATAAACAACTCTAATCAATAGAAGAACGATATTACAGATGATGTAATATCGTTCTTCTCATATCTACCCAACAATAAAATTCAACAGAAATAATATGATAGTTCCTGTTTATTTAAAACTCTCTTTTTTCCAATAATTATGTCCTTCAATAATATGACTGTTATTAGCTTTATAAAAATCCTTCACAGGAGTCATCTGAAAACAATCATTAATAATAGCATTATCGACATCTTCAAATGTAACAATCGTTTGTTCGATAACAGGATACTTAGATCTAATATTATTCAAAACAATCTGCTTACATTTACTGAATTGCCACGGTGAACCAGTCTGCGAAGAGAAATCCACATTATCAAAACGAATATCTTCAGCAATATCAACTATAAATCCAACCTCTGCCTTCATATTAATATTTGAAAAGGACAAGCCTTGTACGGGCATTTCTTCAATCCCTTTAATATAACCAATTTGCTTGATATCAGAACCTGTAATATTGCTTAAATGAATGTTCCGGAAAACAGGAGTCCGTTCACTGACAGGTTCCACTTTTGATTCTTTATCATAGAACAAATCAAAGATGAAGGCATTCCGCTGAATATTCTTCATGACGATATTATCTACCCGAAGCTCTTCAACAACTCCTCCTCTCCCACGAGAAGATTTCAAGCGAATACCGGAATCCGTACCATCGAAAACACAATTAGAAATTGTCACTCTCCTTACACCGCCTGACATTTCACTACCAATAACTACCCCTCCATGACCGGAAAGCATAACACAATTAGTTATCGTTATATTTTCACATGCCTTTCCATATTTCCGTCCATCAGCATCACGCCCCGATTTAATTGTAATACAATCATCCCCCACACTAATAAAACAATCAGAAATACGTACATTCCGGCAAGAAGAAGGGTTTATTCCATCCGTATTGGGACCTTTTGGGTCTTTTGAAGGGTTATATATCGTCACTCCATGCACTGTTACATTATCACAAAAAGCCGGATTTATGGTCCAAAAAGGAGAATTGACAATTCTCACATTCTCTATCAACACATTGTTACATTCATAAAACTGAATAAAAGGAGGCCGAAACATACGACGCTCTAAAGAAGGTTTATAATAATCCGAGATTTCCAGTTCTTCATTAGCCTCTTCCCACATTCGTTGTAGTTTATTCAAAGCAGGCAATTTTCCTCCGTTTTTTTTAATCAGTTCCCGTGTTTCTTTCTCCCAGCTCCACCATTTAAATCCATTACCGTCCAGTGTTCCACGCCCGGTTATAGTCAAATTCTCCGCATCATGCGCATAAATCAGGGGAGACAAAGTATTCATCACTGTACCTTCCCAACGAATCTTCACAAAAGGAAGATAATCTTCAAAACGATCTGAAAAACGAAGAACAGCTCCGGACTCCACATACAAAGTTATATTACTTTTCATGTAGATAGTGGCTGTCAAATAAACACCTGCCGGGAAATAAATAGTTCCTCCACCTTCAGAAGATGCTTTTTCAATCGTTTGGTTTATTAACTCCGTACAAGATTCAATACCTCGGGGATCAGCTCCAAGCTCCTTCATATTAAAGGTACGAGCCCATGCGGTTACGGCTATAACAAGTCCCACTACACAAATAAATAGACGTTTCATTTATAGTTCTCATTTAAAATTTTACTAGTTCTAATTGTCAAAACAAAAGTACGAGGTATCTTCTCTCCTTATAGGGTAATAATTGTGCTTGATAGAGGATAGACAGGTGGATTAAATATGCAAAAGCGTGCATTTTATGTTCAATCACTATTTTAAATTTCCTTTTTAATCCAGTTTTATTTATTTTTGCTCTACACATAATTTATAATATCATGAAGACACTCTATGTTTTCCTTTTATGCTTATACACCAGTCTGACTGTAGCAGCTCAACCTCTTTGCCAGATTAAACACTTCTCTGTCAATAGTGGCCTTTCGCAAGGAGTAGTAGTGAATATAATGCAAGACAAAAAAGGATTTCTTTGGTTCGCCACCTGGAATGGACTGAACAAATTCGACGGATACACATTTAAAAATTACAAAGCATTTCCGGGAGACGGCTGTACTTTAACGACTAACCGTTTCTCTTATATTACAGAAAGCAAAGACGGAGATATATGGTGCAAATCTTATGATAACCGTGCATATCTATTTGATATTCAGACAGAGAAGTTTATTGACATACTCCTTCCTATTGAATCATCCCTGCAACAGACCAACACAGTCAGCAATATCTATACCTTAAATAAAGGAATTACGTGGATCACCTGTGAACAAGGTTATGCTTTCAGAATCAATGAGCAAACCTGCAAAGAAGGAAAAGATATCATATTATACAGCAGCTTTAACCAAAATTTAAAAGGAAACAAGATATTCGACATTTACGAAGATTCCGACGGGGACGAATGGATCATGACAGATAAGGGAGTAACCATCATCGGAAAAAAACGAATCAACAGCGATTATCCGTTTAAAATGGTAAAAGAATATAATAAGAAAATATATCTTATCTCAACTTCCGGAAAAATCGCAATATATGATCCCAAGAACGGAAATATAAAATTCCAGGAGTTACCATGTCCTGTCACAGATATCTATTCCATATCTTCCATTTCCCCTTCTAATGACAAGATCGGCTTAGGAACTGACAACGGATTTATAACATACGATACAGAAAAGAAAAAATTCCAGCATTTTAATATACAGACAGCCACCCAGCCATCCAATGAAGCTCATTTCTTTTATCAGGACAAAACCGGAGAAGTCTGGATCTTTGCCAATACCTCCGGTGTGATAAAGCTAAATCTGAAAACAGGAGATAAGCAGCACTTCACAGCTCCTATACAAAACCTGATCCAATATGAACGCGACAACCGATACATGATCTTTGAAGACCATGAAGGTACACTATGGATGAGTCCTCAAAAAGGGCATTTGTGCTATTATGACCGCGACAGTAATCAACTGAAACTATACTTTGCAGATGAAAATAATCCCGCTTCCCTATTTGCCCCCTCTATTCGCTATTATTATACCGACCGGCAACAGAATGTATGGATTACCAATGACCGGGGCGTAGACAAAATATCTTTCTATCCCAATAAATACAAAATACGCCCCATAGACAATGGATTGGAAATACGTGCTTTTCTTGCCGACAAACAGAAACGTCTCTGGGTTGCTTCCAAAAAGGGAAACGTCAGAATTTACCGTCCGGATGGGACATTAGAAGGCTACCTTTCTCCACAGGGTATAATCACCCCTCAAGAGGTTACTTTCGGAAAAAGTGTGTACTGTTTTATGGAAGATAAACAAGGAAATATATGGATGGGAACCAAAAAAGACGGCCTCATCCTTCTAAAGAAGAAAAATGAGCACTCCTATCTTTTACAACAATTCGTCCATCAGCCACAAGATACATACAGTTTAAGCAACAATAGTGTCTATAGTATTATTCAGGATAGCCATGACAATATATGGATCGCATGTTATGGAGGTGGTCTCAACCTATTATCACACGTACCTGATGGTTCTACCAACTTTATTCATAGCGGCAACCGGCTGAAAAACTATCCTGTTTCTACTTCACTCAAAATAAGACATATCGCAGAAGCCCCCAACGGAGTGTTATTGATTGGCACAACCAATGGTTTACTTACATTCTCCAATAAGTTCGATCAGCCTGAAGAAATTAAGTTCTATCACAGCAACCGTATCCCTAATGTAGATTCCAGCCTTAGCAGTAATGATGTCATGCAGATATTTACTGACAGTCGAAAAAACACTTATGTAATAACATTCACCGGAGGAATCAGCCAGGTTATCTCTAAAAATCTGCTCACGGAAGATATACAATTCAAAAGTTATACAATCAAAGACGGATTAGCTTCTGATTTGGTACTTTCAATGCTCGAAGATACTCAAAAACAATTATGGGTAATCTCCGAAAACTCCATATCCAAATTCAATCCACAACAAGGAACATTTGAGAATTATGGAAGTAATTACTTTCAGAGAGAACTGAATCTCACTGAAGCAGTTCCCACACTAACCAGTCAAAAGAAAATCGTTCTCGGAACCAATCAAGGGATACTTGAAATCAACACAGAACAAATGAAAAAAAGTTCTTATGTACCTCCTATTGTATTTACCGGACTCAAAATACAAGGAAGTCAACTTCATGTAGCGCTTGATGACATAAAAGAACTGGAACTAAATCCTTCGGAACGTAATGTCACCTTTCAATTTGCAGCCATTGATTATGTAAATCCCGATGCCATCGAATACGCCTATCGTCTGCAAGGCCTGGAAGAAGAATGGAACGAAGCCGGTAATAACCGCTCTGCAACATACATAAATTTACCTGCCGGAGAATATCAACTGCAAATCCGTTCCAGCAATAGCGACGGAGTATGGACCGATAATATACGCACTCTCCCCATTCATGTTTTACCCACTTTTTGGGAAACATACTGGGCATGGTTATTCTATATTGTCATGTTCGTGTTATTCACTACTATCATTGTATACATTCTGTTCTATATCTACCGTTTGCGGCATCAGGTTGACTTGGAACAACATTTATCCAATATCAAATTACGCTTCTTCACTGATATTTCACATGAATTACGCACTCCTTTAACTTTAATATCCAGCCCTGTATCAGAAATTCTAGCGCATGAAGCAATCTCTCCGACAGTTCGGGAACATCTAAATTTGGTACATAAAAACACAGAACGTATGCTTCGTCTGGTTAATCAACTACTGGATTTCCGCAAAATCCAAAATAAGAAGATGAAAGTGTTGGTAGAAAAGACAGAACTCGTTTCCCAATTACAGAAGATAATGGAAAGCTTCCACCTTATAGCAAAAGAAAAGAGAATTGATTTCCAACTTCAAACTAATACAGACAAAATATACGCATGGGTAGACCGTGACAAATTTGAAAAGATATTCTTCAATCTACTTTCAAATGCCTTCAAATATACACCGAACGGGAAGAAAGTAACGGTAAATATGATAACAGGTTCGGAGCAAGTCACCATCTCCGTATCCGATGAAGGCATTGGCATTGCTCCCGAAAAGCAACAATCCCTATTTTATCGATTTGAAACACTGGCACAATACAATATCTTGCAGCCCTCATCCGGCATTGGGCTTTCACTGGTACGCGAATTAATAGAATTACATCACGGAAATATCCAAGTGAAAAGCGAGCCGGGAAGTGGAAGTGAATTCATTGTCACACTTCCTAAGGAAGAAAAAGCATTTGCAGACGATCAACAAGCCGAATTTATTTTATCCGACAGTGACAATAATTCACCGACGATACAAGCTACTGAAGAAGATTCGGATAATACATCCTTCAAGGCAGCATACGCAGAGAATGAAAATAAAACCGACACAGAGGATGAAAAAACTTCCATTCTTATTGTCGAAGACAACAATGAATTACGTCATTTCCTATGGAATATCCTGTCAGAGACTTACACTGTTCTCGAAGCAGCAAATGGAAAAGAAGGATTAAAATATGCACAGCAGTACATTCCGGATCTGATAATCAGTGATGTCATGATGCCGGTCATGGATGGATTAGACATGGTGAAAGCAATCAAAGCCGATCATAACACCTGCCATATTCCTATTATATTACTATCAGCAAAATCTTCTTTAGATGATCGGATAGCAGGACTGGAACAAGGTATCGATGACTACATTACCAAACCATTCAGCTCTACATACTTAAAAACCAGAATCTTGTCGCTGCTCCGTCAACGTAAACAGCTACAAGATCTATATTTATCGAAACTGTCAGAGCATACTCAAGAAGAGGATCATATAAATGGGTGGGAGCCTTCACAACCTCAAGTGACTCCATACGATGAACAATTCATGCAACAAGTAATGGCGTTTATGGAGGAACAAATGGATAATACAGATATCACCATCGACGACTTCGCCAACAAACTAATGTTAAGCCGTACGGTATTCTACCGAAAATTAAAATCCATTGTTGGGCTGACTCCGGTAGATTTCGTATGTGAAATGCGCATCAAACGAGCCGCCCAGCTAATTGAAAAAAGTGAATACAGTTTCTCCCAAATTGCTTATATGACCGGTTTCAATGACCCGAAGTACTTTAGCAGGCGCTTCAAAAAAATCATGGGAGTCACTCCTACAGAATATAAAGAAAGAAAGGGAGATGCCTCATAAGCACCTCCCCTTTCCTTACCAGTTTTCTATATTCAATTACAATACACCTTTTTTACCTTGCGTTCCATATTGATTCACGGCAGATACCTTCAAAGCATAATTCACTTCCGACACCGGAAAAGAGGTATCAGTAGTCGTCCCGAGAATCTGTTCTCCATCATATACAATATATCCAATCGCATTCTTCACAGGATTCCATTTAAGAGTGCCTTGCTGATAAACCAGACTGCGCGGACTTCCTAATTTCTCCATCATAATACGCGGATTCCAGCCATCATTACCCGGAATCATATTTTCGTACGTATATTTGTCCGCCTCCTCTTTCGTTATAGTTGCCTGACAGGTACCCGATACTTCCTTACCGGTTTGGCGGTCTTTATATTGATATTCCGTTTTGCGTTTACTTAAATCCAACACATTACCCTGTGCATCACGACTATTGTATTCGGCAAAAATTCCGGGAACCGTTCCCATATTCGTCCATCCTTCATCAGCGACAGGGATAAGCATGATGGTATTGATATATACCGTCTTCGAATTATTATGCCATGGACGCCCCAACTTCAAACGTCCGTCAGCCGCTTCACTGTTTCCATCTATAATGCAATTACGAAAAGCATAACCATATTTGGCATCTTTATGGGAAGGAGCCACTATTACTGCTCCACTCCGTACATTATAAAGCGTACAGTTTTCCAGCAACACATCACCACTACCATAAAAATAGTCTACCGCGCCTTCTATCCAGCAATCTTTCACATAGTGCCGACTGACATCATTATTGGCAGTCATCCAAGTATCTTGAAAAGAACGGAACTTACAATTATAAAAGGAAGCACAATCTGCCTGACTATTCATAGCCAAAGCCTGCGGACCATTATCTGATAAAACTCCCCAGTCATTCACATACGAAATGTTTTCCGTATAAAAGTGGTCTCCTTTTACCACCACTACCGATCCCTCGTATTTATAAACTGGAGAGGAAGGATTATGAACCGAGTGTTCCCAATAAGCTGTTTTTCCACCTATTTCTTTACCGGTCAGTTTACTACCAACATTCAAGTTTAAATGAATAATGGTCTTATCCTTATCCTGGCCTATTAAATGTACGTATGGCTTATTCTTAGGGATAATCACCTGCTCATTATACAAGCCATTCTTTATCAGAATCAACCAAGGTTTCGTCTGTCCGTCAGGTACAGCATTGATTGCTTCCTGAACCGTTTTATAATCTCCACTACCATCAACAGCTACAATAGCCTGATAAGGCGATGAGTCCGCCTGTGCATAAATCATTGCACAGGCACTCATCAATAAAATTGATAATACAATATTCTTCATGATATTCTTTATACCTAACAATTATAGGATCAATTAATACCAACGTGGATCACCAGCATTACCCGTTCCGGCGAACCCGGCTCCCGGTTTAATATGGAAATCACCGTTCAATGGATCAACGAACAAGTCATCCGAGCTTTGTTTTATTCTCGTTATTTCTTCAAACCTGTTATTGCCTTCCTGCAGGTCGGAGGTGATATAACAATTATCAGAGAAGTTCAAAATGTCATAAGCACCATTTCCACTATTCATTTTCTTTCCTTTGTTCGGACCGGAGAAAATCAAATTCCGCATTGTCGCAGATTTCGGAGAAGGCGGAGTACTTGCCGCATTATCGAAACGGAAAACTTTAGGCAATTCCTTCTTAGCATCCATAGAATTATAGAAAGTACAATTTTCCAATATCACATCACCGATTCCCCCTTTCACGTCCATCAACTGGTCACCAATATTAATCAATGTACTATTCGTTATAGAAACCTTTTCCAACTGATCGATATTTTTTCCGAAATTAATCATTCCATATCCGTCCGTACCAACTTCGGATATGACACAGTTATCAATCGTAATATCCGTCATGAACACACCACTTCCATCGCTAATACGTACAAGCGTACGTTTTATGTTCTGTATAGCACAGCCTGTGAATGAAATAGACTGGGCATAAGAACTATTTTTCCAATCCGTCATATAACTGGCCTCGCCATTTCCATTCAGGCAAACAAACTCGAATGACAGAGACTGTATCGGAGAAGCCAATGATATTTTATTAGTCACAATAAGCTGTGGACGATTATTTTCATTAGCTTCCGTACTGGTAAACAAAATATTATCCAATCCCGGAATCTTTAGTTCACTTACCTTATACACCGCCCCCGGAGTAAGTTGGACAGTTACATTGCTACATTCTTTCTCTTTCACAAAATTAGATAACAATGTACTTAAATCAATGACTCCGGTTTCCGTAGCCTCCACAAAAAGGATTTCGCTACCACCCAATCCCAGTGTTTTGAATACATACGAACCACGTAATGCATCATTATTATAAATCCGAACACGATAGGTCGCTCCATTCTCCAATTCGGAGAGTGTTTTTGAACAAGCCGCTATATCTTCCGAAGTCAAATCAATCTGTTTTTCCTCACCATATTTCGTATCCACCATTTGAGCCAACGTCAGATGAGTTACCCTGTTCGTTTCTTCCCATGTCAAGGTTGCGGAATTAGCTGTAACTTCCACTCCGGTAAATAATTGCTCATCCGGAGTTTTAAATGCTACACTGACATAAGTGCTTGCCTTTCCCTGCGCATCTTCTCCTTTCATACGAACAGAATATTGCGTAGAACCGTTGAACTCCTGAAACAAAGTACGATATTCCACCCTCATAGGCGTATTACTCTCTGAAAATACAGTCAATGTATCTTTCAGAATCGTATCTGTCCTTACATAATTTTCCGCATTAAACTCCAAGCTGTCCGTATAAAACTCAAAAATATAGACTTTTGCATTCACAATCTGCGAATATCTTAATGTAACCGAAGTCGCATCGGTAGCCGACTTATCGAACGTCAACGGACGGAACAAAGCATCATAGTTCTTATTAACTGTCCAGTCATTGGCATCGTCCTCACAGGAAGACATACCCACTATCAAAGCCAATAGTACATACAGGCATGCTCCGGATAATCTATTAACTAGTCTTTTCATCTTTTCCTACCATTAATTATTTATAACCATACGAATTAGAAACATACCCTTGCGTCTTATTGACATCCTCATAATAAATAGCGAATACATGGCGATAATTACACACTCCATTACCAACAGAATATTTACGGAACTCCGCTTCGGCTTCACCGCCCCAGTTCAGCCTGCCAAACAAATTCGAATAGTCGTAAGACGCATTCAGTCCTGTACCGCAAACCAATATTCTAGCCATTGTTTTCACATAATTAGTATTCAGGGTTGCATTTATATCACCATCCTTATTCAATGTCACCTGCATACTGATCCAGTTGCACTCATACTGTCCTTTTGATGTAGAAGCAGTACCGGTTCCCATATCCTCATTGAAGTTAACAGACGACATATCAATGTATTCCGGATTATCAGAGTCTTCATATTTATAATAGATTTTTCTCGGTATTTCATCCACTTGATAAGTCTTCCCGAAAATAGTCACCGGCTTGTAGTCATACAACATACAAAGACCTATTTTCATCTCTTCTATTTTCTCCGCCAACAATCCCCAACGTGTCAAATCCTGACGACGAATAGATTCACAACCAAACTCCCATGCCCGTTCATTGACAATAGCCGTGAAGAAATCCGCGTCATACTGCGTGATTTCGGGAGCACCAGTACCAAATGCTCTTTCACGAACCTTTTCCAAAGCCTGTCGGGGAGACATACCGGCAATCGGACTAACTGCATCCGGCCCTGTCAATACATTTTGAGCCTCCGCAAACATCAGGTAAATATCTGAATACCGCATCAAAATCCAGTTGATACCAGTAGCAATACGTGAATTAGCTTTCGGGAAACGGACTTTCATATAATTATCAGTCATCCAATACCAACGCCATTTACCACAAGCCACTCCTAATGGATTACAGCGAATAACTTCCTTATTTTTTCCATTCTCATTGATATATTCCTGGAAAACACAAGTAACATCCCGACGGGTGTCTGCCGGATCAAATGAATAAAAATAGTAAGCAGTAGTAGCCGCATATCCTGCCCCTCCCATACCTTGGGTGGTATTAAAAACTCCTCTGTTCAGGTTGTATCCCATCGTGGCCCCCACATCTCCATTCTGTCCTTCACCAAAAGCGACTTCAAACAGGTTTTCATTATACTTGTTGTATTCCAGATGATTGACAGTAGACCAAATATTCTCATAACTGGGATCAAGCTCATGAGGATTATCAGTCGCTCCCAAAATCTCCGCACACTGTTTGGCAGCCAGTTCATAATAATCTTTCCAATTCTTAGGGCGACCGACGAAATATCCGTTCATTTCCGGAATGGTCGGATGATGTTCCACATCCAAGTCCGGAAACTGATTTCCATCCCGTACAGACCATCCTCCAGCAAATAGCGCTACTTTTGCCAGCAGTCCTTTGGCAAAACCTTTATTCATGCGTTCTACCGTATATGATTCTTCTCCCATCCAAGGCAGATATTCAATTGCCTCTTTCAAATCCTCTATGATATAATTATAAACAATATCACGATCCACTTTTCCTATATAGACATTTCCCAATCCGCTTTCAGACGCATGCTCTTTATATGGCACATCTCCCCAATAACGGATCAATTCAAAATAGCCTAACGCTTTTAGTGCTAATGCCTCTCCTAAATATCTACGCATGGCAGCCTTGTCCGAAGTAGATTGCATCAACGGTGACCGACGTATACCATCTACGATAGTAGTGGCGGATTCTGCCAGATAATAAAGTTTGTCCCATCTGGTATTCCGGTTATAATTATCGTCATAAAAATTGCCAGCACCTTCATCACGAAGTGTCGAATTATAGTTTTCCGTAGAAAACGCACCCGAGCCAACCTCCACGTCAGAAGCTCCCTGCCAGTTGACACACAGTTTCTGACCATATATATAGGTGTCCGTCATTGTCGCATATACACCCATCAGGGCTGCTTCCGTCAGAGCAGTCGATTTAAACAGATTCTCATCACTTGGAATAGAAGGACTTTCGGTATCCAAAAAATTATCCATACACGAAGTGCATAACACAGAGGAGGATAAAACCGCTAAAAATAGTTTCTGTATTTTCATTTTTCAAGTATTAAAAAGTAACATTAAGACCGAATACATAAGAATGTGCTTTCGGATATGCAGAATAATCCACACCCGGAGTCAAAGGGGTAGAACGTTGTGTGCTCACTTCAGGATCCTGTCCGGAATAAGCTGTCCAGCAAAACAGGTTATTGGCCGTAGCATACACGCGCAGGTTCTTGACTCCTAGCTTACGAGTCACAGTAACCGGAAGCGTATACCCTAACGTCAGGTTACTACAACGCAAAAAAGAACCATCTTCAATCGCCCAGTCCGTCACAAGCGTACGCCCCATCATAGGCATCCAGATAGAGGCTTTGGAATTGATTTCAACAAAGCGTTCCGGATTGGCGTCATTACCATACATTACATTGGCACCCGTTTCCGGATCAATAATCGACCAACGGTTTTCCAAACTCATAAAATCTCTGATATTATTATATTTACGATTCGTATGAGTGGATGCCATAATCTTATTGGCATTATATACTTTATTGCCATATGACCAGTTGAACATTGCCGCCAAGTCAAACCCTCTCCATGCAGCATTCAGCCCGAATCCGCCAATATGCTTTGGCTGTACACTACCGATCACTTTACGGTCATTATCCGCATCGATCACACCGTCATTATTCTGATCCTTCAGTTTGATAAAGCCCGGACCAAAGTTAGGCAGGTCATTAGAGAACAAAGCCCTGTCGTCTACTACCCCTTCATTCAGTATCCATTTTTTCGTATTCTCATCAAACGTAAAGTCGTCTACAGAATAAAAGCCCTCTACTTCGAATCCATAAATCTGTCCTACCGCCTGACCTACAATAGCACGAAAATCATCAGAGCCGATATCCGGTCGCCAGTTGGATTGCGCACTCAATACGGTTGCCGTTCCATCCAGTTTATTCACTATATTTTTATTGAATGATATATTGAAGTTAGCGCCCAGATAGAAATCTTTACTATTGATAATCGTTCCGCTAAGCGTAAGTTCAACTCCCCTGTTCGTACTGCGGCCTACATTCTGATACTGATATTCATATCCCGAATTTGAAGGAAGATCCATGCGTAAGATTAAATCTTTCGTTATATCATTATAGAAGTCAACCGTCACATTCAAACGGCTATTAAAGAGGCTGGCATCTATTCCCACATTAGAGGATAACTTCGTTTCCCAAGTCAGATTCTCGTTCCGCAAGGTGTTCTGCAATTTCAGGGCACTCTGTACTGTTTCATTTAGATAATATTGCCTATTGGCAGAAGATTCCATTTTATAATCCTGTCTCCAGTATGAATTGACACGCGCATTACCAACTGACCCGTAACTCACACGAAGTTTCAGATTATCCAGCCAGTCTTCCGTCTGCTTCATAAATTTTTCCTGGGAAATGCGCCATGCCAATGCCATACCCGGGAAAAATCCCCAACGGTTTTCAGGAGCGAACACATTCGTTCCGTCGGCACGGGCTGTAAAAGTGAACATGTACCGGTCTTTGAAAGCATAGTTTAAACGACCGAAGTAAGATGCCGTACGAGAAGGTTCACCAAGAGTGGTATACGTTGGTTGGGATTCTCCATAGTTCCACATAGCCAACACTTCGCTCGCCGTAAAATCCATAGGATAATATTTGGATGAGGCAATCATCTGATTTCTGTAATTACTCACCATTTCATGTCCGGCCATCAGATCAAGACGGTGATTCTTTTTCAGAGAGAACCGGTAACTCAATATGTTCTGCAAGTTCCATCGTGCACCTTTCTCATCCGTACGTTTGGCTACGGGCTGACCGGCATTGGAGCTCGACTCTCCGGTTTTCTTTAACCAGACATTATCGGTATAATTATAAGTGTATGCGTAACTACCTTTCAGCTGATAAGTCAATCCTTTAACAATTTCCCAGTTAAAGCCGGCATTATAAGTCATAGAAAACTGGTTTTGCTTCTTATACTCATTCACCGTATTATATACAGGATCATTCAATGATGATAACAATGCATCATCCGAGTAATCAATTTCACCCCCCAAAGCATCTCCCGCATCTATACTTGCAAGGCTGTTGATTGGCGAGAAAAGAACGGCATCTCTCAATTTACCTCCATTGGTACCCGCACCGTCAATCACCATTCTAGTCAAACGGCTGGAAAACTCAAACTTCAATTTGTTACTCAACTTTTTATCCATCTTCACACTCAAGTTATCCCTCACATAATTGGAGTTGAGCATAATGTACTTCTCATCATCCCGCGTATAACTCAAATTATAACGCAATGTGGCATCCGTTCCTCCTGTTATACCAACGTTATAGCTTTGTTTGAATCCGGTGTTTCCATATACTTTATCCTGCCAGTTCGTGCCTTCTACCGAACGATAAATATTGCGGTCGTCCCAACGTCCATACATCGAATTAATGCTACTAGTCAGAGAGGTGCCCGGATCAAGTTCTTTCTGATAACAGTAGTATTCGTAAGGTGAAAGTACCCCCGTCAGATTATACACATTACTGACACCCCAGTGAGCATTGAATGAGATTTCTGTTTTTCCCGCCTTACCGCTTTTTGTAGTAACAAGAATAACGCCGTTCGCACCTTTAGCTCCATAAATGGCGGTAGAAGAAGCATCTTTCAAAACATCAATGCTTTGAATATCACCGGGAGGAATATCATTGATATTACTCACCTGAAAACCGTCAACAATATATAATGGTGAATTGTCCTGGGTAATAGAACCACCACCACGTACTGTAATCTGGATTGTTGCATCGGGCGATCCATCAGTAGCCACTACATTCACACCTGCCAGTTTTCCTGTAATAGCCGCAGCCGCAGAAGTTATCGGAATATCCTTCAAAACCTTCTCACTCACTGAAGAAATCGCACCGGTCAAATCTCCGCGACGTGAGGTTCCGTATCCTACCACTACCACTTCGTCCAAAGTCTGATTGTCTTCTTCCAACACAACTTTCAGATGTTTGCCCGGTTTCACAGTCGCAACAACTGATTTCATTCCTACAAAACTAATTTCCAACTTTGTTGCATCTTCGGGAACAGACAAAGTGAAATTTCCATCCAAGTCGGTAATTGTACCGACGGAGGACTTTTTCAACACCTTCACACTAGCACCAATAATAGCATCGCCGTTGGTATCCACCACCGTTCCTTTCACAGATACCTTCTGTGCATATACTGTTGTCGCCGTTATAAAGCACAAGAGCAAGCAACATATATACGCAAAGCATCTTCTCAAAAATAAATGTCTTTGTACATCCATAGTATTATCTTGATTAATTTGTTTCATTTTTGATGTTACAAAAGTCACACTTTTACAGCTGTTTTCCACTCATTATTTATGCAAAAGCGTGGACTTTTTATATAGAATGCCTTATTTTACTGTAATAATTATCACTTCTCCTTCGCGTGTATCCACATCATACAAATAAGTATCACGTAATGCCACTCCTTTTAAAGGCGCTTTCTCACTAATCATCGGACGTGAGATTTGCTGTACTTTAAATAATGCGTTCGGATTCGCTTCTTCTTCCTTCTTCTGTTTCAACGATGCTCCTTCAGCAGCCAATTTCCAGTAAGAGCGCAGACGCAGATTGCCTCCAATTTCCGAACGTAACACAGCTTTTACCAGCTTACCGTCCTTCCAGGTCAATTCATCAATCAAAAAACCTCCTCGGGCACGCAACCCTTTCACTGTCCCGCTCTTCCATTCCGAAGGCAACGAAGGCAACAGATGAATCGCACCGTCATGACTTTGCACCAACATTTCGGCAATACCAGCCGTGCAACCGAAGTTACCATCTATTTGGAAAGGTGGATGCGCGTCGAATAAATTAGGATACGTTCCGCCTCCCTGTCCTTTTTGTATTTCAGGGCTGACATAAGTCAGCTGATTCTTTATCAACTGATAAGCATGATCCCCGTCAAGCATACGAGACCAGAAACAAACTTTCCATCCCATTGACCAACCGGTAGAAGGATCCCCCCGTTGTATCAATGTATTTTTTGCAGCTTCAAAGAGTACCGGAGAGCGATAAGGAGAAATCTGATAACCGGGATATAGCCCCCAAAGATGAGAGATGTGCCGGTGACGATCATTAGGATGATCCCAGTCTTCAAACCATTCCTGCAATTGTCCGTACTGCCCTACCTGCATCGGAGGCAACTGCCGGCGCATATTCTTCAATGTATCACAAAAATCGGTATCTGCGTTCAGCACTTTGGCAGCTTCGCATGTATTTGAAAATAAATCAAAAACCAACTGATTATCCATCGTAATTCCTGCAAAAAGATTACTTTTTTTCTTTATCCAGCGCGGAGAATTCTCGGGTGAGTTGGAAGGAGTGACAACCAGATAACCCGTGTTCGGGTCGCGTACCAGAAAGTCGACAAAGAATTCCGAAGCACTTTTCATCATCGGATATACTTCCTCCAAATACTTCTTATCACCGGAAAACAAATAACGGTCCCATAAATGCTGGCAAAGCCAATTACCTCCCATATACCAGTTCGCCCAAACCGGATCGCCTTCACCACAATTACCTACCGGATTACTCAATCCCCAAATATCTGAATTATGGTGGGCCACCCATCCCCTC
>ERZ773181.1535-NODE-1535-length-18082-cov-3.297110_pt1 | contig 18082 bp, 21 predicted proteins | sample MGYA00581001_ERZ773181 | MGnify/ENA primary metagenome ERZ773181 (study PRJEB29015, sample SAMEA2737780) | human gut metagenome | biome: human gut; feature: human-associated habitat; material: faeces | place: China | collected 2012 ... | reverse complement strand
CATTATTAGTGCCATAAGATATTTTTCATTAGGCAAAAGTGAGTATAGAGTTTTTTCAAAAATATAAACTAGAAAAATTATATCATCTATTTTACACATTAAAAGAAAATAAATTACAAAAAACGACAACTTCGTTTTACCATTACACGATAGAAAAAAGTTATTAATAAAGAAAATTAGCTCATTTTCCATATTTAATTCTTACTTTAAAATTAAGATTTCAATTTGAATTTAATTTAATCCTGAATCATATAAAATATATTCACTGAAAAATATCTTGTAATATATTATTTAATGATTCTTTCATAAAAAAGTATCTGAAGGTGAAGTAACAATAAATGTAATAATCACTGATAATATTAACTACAATCAACTATAAATTCAATTTGATTTGATAAATAATTAAGTATCTGAACAAAACAATCACATCATACTACTTATCTAGAGTTATATATTTTAAGTCAAATAAAACCAGATAAAATTTCTTGATTTTAAAAGTAAGGGTACCACTATGAATTCACATATTTTAGAAATTTCTTTTATGTACTTATTCACAATATTATCAATAACACATTTAAATCTTAGCCTTTTATCATTTTTAACTAAAGCATTTACAATAAGATTATTATTTATAATTTTAACAAATATGGCAGAGTTTTACACCGATATAAAATCCCTTAAAATGAATTTTCAACGTTTATATCCAACGTAATGAGAGTATCAATAATAAAGAACTTTCCATATTAAGCACTTTATCTATGTAAATTAAAAAAATAAAACCCTACTCTTTACAGTAAGGTTTTAATTTTTACTCGAAATATCAATATTCATTATAACTATGCATCTATTAAACGTTTAGGGCATAGCCAATTTCACTACAATGATTTTAAATCTCTTAACTTTATTCTTTAATTATAATCTTCCTCGGCCTCCGCGTCCGCCACGACTCGAGCTTCCCGAATCTCTGCTTGGAACATATCCTCCACGTCCGCCGCGACTCGAGCCCGGGGCAAAAGAATAACCTCCTTCATCGTAACATTTTTTCTTCAATTCTTCTAATTTAGTCTTTTGTGAATCATCCAAGTTACTTTCAAATTTTATTATATTTCTAATTACAGCTAATAAATTATATTTATTTTCCAATCCGGCTTCTACTAATTTTTCTAAATATTCAATCTTACATTTTAAGTTACCTATAGGAATCCTTACATATGCAGCCATAGTTTTATTTGCCAATGAATCATATTTCGGATCTGTTTTATAAAAATCTATCAACTCTTTTAATAAGTTTACCTTATATTCTGAATTATCTACGGGAAGTGTTCCATATGCAAAAACTGATTCTTGGTATAGCGGATTTTTTAATTTATCTTCAACATTTTTGCTATTTCTTGTGTAATATTCTATCAATTCTGTTAATAATTTTTTCTTATTTTCTAAATTATTTCTAGTAGGAATTTTTGCATATGTTAAAACTGCCTGTTGATAATTAGAATTACTTTGTGCAGTTTCTCCCAAAGTCGATTGATAATGGTTTATCAATTTTTCTGATAAATTTTCCTTATTTTTCCAATTACCTTCAGGAATTCTTGCATATGCTAAAACTGCCTGTTGATAATTAGGATTACTTTGTTCAGTTTCTCCAAAAGTCGATTGATAATGGTTTATCAATTCTATTAATAAATTTTCCTTATTTTTCAAATCACCTCTAGGAATTCTTGCGTACGCAAGAACCAATTGTCCATATTTATTGTCACTTATTGTAGATTCTCCTAATCTTATTTTATAATCATTTATCAATTCTTTAATTAGTCCTTCTTTATATTCCAAATCACCGCCGGGAATTCTTCCGTATACCAAGACTAATTCTCCGTATTTTGTATTAACTAGTATATCTTTTATATCTTTAGAATTTTTTCGGTAATAATTTATCAATTCTCCTAATAATTTTCTCTTTTCTTCCGTATCATACTCCGGAATTCTTCCATATGTCAAAACTGCGTCTTCATATAGCGGATCATTTAATTCTTTGTGATATTTCATAATTTCTTTCAATAATTTTATTTTATATTCATCATCCAGCCCAGGTCTTCTACAAATACAAATAATCATTTTTGCATATTGCTCATCAGACAGTGCAGATTTATTAAATTTTTTTTTGTAACAATCCAGAAATTCTTGAATTATTGCTTTTTTATAATTATTATCACCCGCCGAAATCATAGTAATCACAGAGATTGCATCTAAATAATATGAGTACTCATCGTGATTGTAATTATTGGGCATTGACATAGTATTTCTATAATACTCTATTAATTTGCATATCACCTCATATCTTTGTGTACAGTTACCCTCAGGCATTCGTGAATATTCTATCATCAAGCACCTGCAATCTTTGTCTTTTAAAAGTTCATCAATATTTCGAAATTTCTGTGTAACTTCTTCAATTAATTTAATTTTTGTTGAATTATCGATTTCAAACGATCTTATATATGGAAATAATAATCCTACGCTAGATTTAAAATCTTCACTTGTAAAATTTTCAAGTAAAGGTTTAAGTTCTTCTTCAGATATGAAGTTAAACCCATGTTTTCTGATACAATATAAAGACCTCATAATGTGTTTTTTAAAATAATCCGGACATTTTCTAAATTCTCCTTTATTACGCAATATACATAATAAAAGTTTTTCCCCATTACTAAGTATTTTAATTAAGTTTTTCTTCAATTCTTTATTTTTTATATCTACGTCAGGTGTTAATGCTTTTTCACAACAATAATATATAGCTCTATAAATCAAGCCTATGTAACATAAATTTGAAGTATCATCCAAATCAATTCCATTTCTTGATATGAACCTATTTATATCACCTGCGTTGGCATTTAATCTAAGTAATATAGATAAACAGTATAGTTTAAAATCCACACTGCTCTTTATACATACTGTAGTATTTATAAAACGTATTAATTCTTCACTTCTATACTTAGGATCATGCCTATTTTTCTCTATAGAATCAAAAGAAACTTTTTCAACAGGGGTCATTTCGGCAAATATACTAGGAAAACCCATTGATTGAATTCCCAAAATTGCAGAAAAAATAAGCGAACAAACTTTATTTATTTTTTTCATAACAATTGCCCTTTCTATATTTAATTTTACTTTAATTATATAATAATGTTGTCGAAATTGCAAACTCTAAATAAATACTTAAAATTTCATTGGTTAGTATTCTTATGAGCTCAATTTGTTTTTTCACATAACAACTACTACTTTTCTGCTTTTTTAATTTTTTCACCATAATTATTTGATAAAATATTAAATCATTAGAAAAGCACCACAGTTACTCGAAAAAGTTGGCATAAATGATTTTAATACTATGTCACCTAAATCCATATTTGAATCACTGACTAAAAATAAAAATCAAGTGCTTGCTTATTATCGAGGGATTGTATCTGAAATTAATGCAGAAATCAGCAAAATTCAGCCGATAATTATTGCTAATCTTGAAAATAAAGACGATTTTCAAAATTTAGATGAACATACTCAAAACTATATAAGAAATGTTATTAGTGCGATTGATATTAATACTTTGAGTAAATTCCAAAATGCAACGCAGATGAACTCTTGGATTGATTTAAATATTTTACAGCCAATTACTCAAAACAAGGATAATGTTCAAGAGAATTTATCGGAACTGCTCTCTTTAGAATCGCAAAATCTTCTGGCTGACGAATATATAAACGCAGTAAATAATTTGGTAAATCAAATAGCAAGTACTGATGATAGTGCGGAAGCACAAAAGAAACGCAAAGAACTGCAAGAAAAGCTAAAGAAAGACGAAGAAGATTTACAAAAATTTTTATACGATAATGGAATTGAAAGACAGAAGAAAGCACTAGACAACGAGTACAATCAATTTAAAGACAGCACAGATAGAAGAATTAAAGTAATCGAGGATTATTTACACCACGAAGGACAAATTCGCATTGATGCAATGAACTTAATCGAAGGTAAGTCGCAAGAATTTTACAATAATCTTATGCGATATAATATTGATTATGGTGACGGCATGACCTCTACAGTAATTGGTGCTTGGGATAATGCTTATTCTGCTTTAAGTAGATTTAATTCAGGTCAAATAAACGTAGCAAATACTTTAGGTTCAATTTCAGGTCAAATATCAGGGATAACGTCTCAAATTGAAAGTGCAAACAAAGCTATGAATAATCTTGGAAACACTTCGAGAGAAACTGCTAAAGCACTAAATTTATCTGCAAGAGAATATAAAAATGTTAATAACGAGGAGAAAATAAGTGAAATTACCAGGCTTCAGAGACTTATCGAACAAATAAGCACACAAAGAGGTTCAGAACCTTCTCTTGGCTATTATAAACGCAAATTGTACGATTTAAGAGGCTATGCAAGCGGTACTCTTTCGTCAAAAAAAGGTTTAGCAACTGTTGATGAAAACGGAAAGGAAATTATTTTAGATAAATCCGCTCCCGGAAGATATAGACTTATGAATGAAGGAGATGTTGTATTTTCTCATGAAGCTACTAAAAAATTATGGGATTTTGCAAATAGCCCTAATAACTTTGTGGGTGCCGGAATGTTAACCAACAGTTCTAAAGAGAAAATATTTTATAACAAAAATTATAACAACCTTTCTTCGCCTATCGTAAACATAAACATTAAAGGCAACGCAGATTTTGAAACTGTAAATGCACTAAAACAAGAAAGTGAAAATATTATCAAAAAAGCTGTTGAAATTACTTTTAAGACAGCTAATAAATATGCAAATATAATTTGATCTATAAGGTGAAAATTTTCTATTTTTTAGATGGTGTTATGAGAATACTTTTTAAGGAGAAGATTTTATGACACCCGAAAATTTAGAGTACCGAACCAGTCCCTATTTTTTAAGAAACACGCTGCGTGGTACAGGAAAATATGATATGCCACTTATACCAAAGCCCAAAATGGTTTCTGATGATTTCATCGATTTAAGGCTAATAGGATTTGATAAAATAAAATCCGATGATGTCAAGCATTTTAATCGTATGGTTCATTTCTTCCTATATGATTATAAATTCGAAAAAATTTGGAAGAAACCGGAAAATTATATAGAAATTTTAAAAAATTACAAAGCGGTTTTTACACCTGATTTCAGTATGTACATACAGATGCACAAATTACAACAATTACATAATACTTTTAAAAATCGGTGGTGCGGAGCTTTTTTAGCTTCAAAAGGGATAAGAGTTATACCAACTGTCAGTTGGGGACTGCCTCCTACATTTGATTTTTGCTTTGAAGGAATAGAAAAAGGTTCATGCGTTGCGGTTTCGACATATATGGTCTCGGAGCATGATAATCATTCTGACCAAAAAGAATTTTTTATGACCGGATATAACGAAATGCTAAAGCGGATAGACCCGGAATATATCATTTGTTATCATGAGCCTTTTCCAGAAATGGAAGGAAATATAATTTATGTAAATTATGAACTAAGCTCCTGGAGATATTTTGATGTCGATGAAACATATAAGCCTTCTAAATACTTTGAGTATATTTCCGGAATTACAAATAAACCTGAAAACTGTGATATAATAGTAAAATCATATGGTTATGTTTTAGCGGATAACCTAAAAGGTATGGGAAATGCTCACGGGGGTGATTGGAAGCCCCGTAAAGAAGATGACAAACGTTTTTTGGGTGAACCCGGAGAAATAAATTATACACATTACGAAGGTAAAAAAGGCGGATATGACAGAGCAACAAAGATAGGTAAAGATGGTAAAGCAATAAAGGAAAGGCATTTTACTGATCACGATAAGCCATGGGCTCATTCTAATCCGCACGACCATTTTATAAACTGGAATAATGAACAGGGTGTTCCAATCCCAAGTTCACCGATAAATTATCCTGACGAGGTTCCCGAATTTAAAAATTTTGAGGAGATAAAAAACATGAATGATAATACGAAAACAACACACACAGTGATACACATTAATCCTGAAGATTATAGATTTAAAACCATAAGCGATTTTAAATTTGCAATGAAGTATCGCAGTGAAGTCGCATTTGAATGGAAAGGAAAAGATTATTCCATAACTCACCCCAATGGAATTATAAGTATTTGCGAATCACATAAACCTGAAACGGAAAAATATTATGATAGCCCTGACGAAGCATTAGAATATGTGATTGACGGTCAAAGATTAAGAGAAATAATTACGAAAGTAACTGTTTGGAATAGAACAATATAGATTTTGAACGTAAGGGTATAAGTAAAGAAACAAGCATAAATTAATTAGACGATAGTTTAAATTTTTCTACAATAAATGATTTTAAGTAAAACAGATGTGCATTTGTGAAGCATACAAACCCGAAAAAACGGTACAATAATGAAGATAAAGTTTTGGAACATATAATTGATGGTCAAAGACTAAGAGAAATTATAATAAAAGCAAAAGTTTTGGACAGAACAGTATAAGTATTTATAATCTTTTAGCAGAGGTAAAAGTAGTTTAATACCTCTGCTGTTTTTATGTAAATTTTGATATAGAGGAGAATAAATCGTGAGTTTTCTAGGAAATCATTTTGTGTATAATGGAATATCGTCAAAGGATTTTGGTTTAATTTTAGTGTCTATAAATACCAGTTTAAACGATATAGTCTCTGGCTCAGGTATAGAAATAAAAAGCGAATCAGTAATGAAAAACCCTATAAAACTGTTTTTAGGGGCGAAAGAAAATTTAAGTTTAGAATTTCCTATTGAAATTGTATCTAAAGAACCTATTGATCTCCCAACTTTTTTAAGAATTAAAAATTGGCTTTTTGGAAATCCCGGATATCATAAATTTCAGATTGAAGATGAATGGTATTCGGATTTTTATTTTAATTGCATTTTGAAAGCAAACGAAGATATAAAGTTTGGCGGTGAATACTTTGGTGTTAGGTGCAACGTAGAATGTGATTCTCCCTATGCTTATACATTTCCACAAACTAAAATTTATAACTTTGATAGTTCTGTAATTAATTATTTTGAATTTGACAATTTTTCTGCTGAAGTTTACGGACTTAGACCAACGATAGAGCTTAAACTTTCAAGTGCAGGTAACAATTTTAACATCAAAAACTTAACCACTAACCGAGAATTTAAAATGGAAAATCTAGATCCCAATGAAGTAATTATTGTTGATAATCAAAACGAGATTATTACATCATCTACTGGGCTCAATAGGTTTAAAAATCTATCTAAAGGTCAAAATCAAGGTTATTTTAGTTTGGCTCACGGTATTAACAAACTTGAGTGTCATGGACTTTTAGACTATTTAAAAATAACTTATCAATTTGCAGTACGACTTGGAGGTGGGTAAATGAATTTTAATTTTGATATTAATAAGAATTATGAAATCCCATTGATAACACTTTGCAATCCTGATAAAACCGAAATTGCAAGTATTTCAAATTTTAAAAATCTTCATATAAAACCTAGATTTAATGCGGTGTAAGAAGTGAGTTTCGATATTTATAGCAAATATTTTGACAACATAAATTCTGAAACAAAAACGCTTTCTTTTTACGAATTAATAGTCAAAAACAGACTTTTACACATTCAAGGTTTCGGACATTTTGTAATTGTACAGGTTTCAGAAACAAACGAAGGAACTACACCGATAAAATCAGTAACGGCTTACTCTTATGAATACACTCTAAATTCTAAAGGTGCGAATATTCTTGACGGAACATATAAATTTTATGACCCTATAAATCCTCAAAACACGTTACTTCAAAAACTTATTGAAATTGCTCCGTCATGGAAAATAGGAACTGTTAGCAGTAATCTTTGTAATAAATATCGCACATTCGAGATTCCAACGAATAGCCTATATTCCTTTCTTATGGACGATATAGAAAAAGCATATGAATGTATTTTTGACTTTGATACCGAAAACAAACTGATTAATGCTTATACTTCCGAAGATGTTGTTAAAGACACAGATATAAGTCTATCCTTTCATAATTTGATTAAAAATGTAAAAATCGAAGAAACTTCAAAAGATGTAATAACTTGTCTTAGTATTCATGGTTCAGGGAATTTTAGTATTAATGAGGTAAATCCTTTGGGAACATCAAATATTTATGATTTTTCATATTATTTGACCTCTGATTGGATGACTGATAGTTTAATTAAAGCAATAAAATCATGGGATAAAAAAGTAAAAGATTTTGAAAAAACTTATGCAGATAACTTTTCAAAACTTAGGAATCTAAATGCAGATTTACTAAAGCTACAAGGTGAATTATCTACTTTAAAGAACGATTTAAAAGCAAGCGAACAAGTCAGAAGTGCTCAAATGCCAAACATATCCAAAATTATCGTCAATAAAATCAATGACCTAAACAGTAAAATTTCTAATAAACAAAAGGAAATTAATTCTAAAAACAAAGAAATATCTAAGGTTCAAAAAGTTTTAAAAGATATAAATAATAAATTGAAATTTACTAATAATTTTACTCAAAAACAAATTTTAGAACTTGACAACTTCATATTTGAAGGTAGTTACACCAACTCAAATTTTGTTGTAACGGATAAAATGACAACTCCGGAAATTCAGGATATGAGTCATCAACTTTTAGAACGTGGAAAAAAAGAACTAAAAAAATTATCACAGCCGTCTTTTACGTTTAGTGTGGATACTGTGAATTTTTTATTTATCGAAAAATTTAGACCTTTCATAAATCAGTTAAAGTTGGGAAATTTAATTCATGCTGAAATTAAAAAAGATGTTTGGGTATCTCCCATTCTTCTTGAAATGGATATCGACTATGATAATCCTGAAAATTTCACTATGACTTTTGGAAATAAGTTTAGACTTCAAACGAGTGAATGGGTTTTTAATGAGCTTTTTAATCAGAGTAAAGTTACAAATTCCGTGTCGAGAAATTATAGTAGCTTAGTTGCTCCGATTAAAAGCGGCGGTTTAAATGATGAAGTCACCGAATACATGAAAAGTGCATTAAATACGGCAAATCAAGAAATAATAAGCTCTCAAAATCAAGATATTTCAATCGGAACTTATGGTATCAAAGGCAGACGGAAACTTTCAAATGGCAATTTTGATAATCGGCAGCTTATGATAACAAACAATTTAATTTGTATGACAAACGATAACTGGCAAACAAGTAAAGTCGCTATTGGTGAAGTAAAAAATAATAATGGAAGTGGTACAACTTATGGTATCTTAGCGGATTTAATCACCGGTAAAATTTTAGCCGGAAATCAACTTACTATTACAAATGAAAATAATAGTTTCACTTTAAACGGTAGCGGTGCAACACTGAAAAATGCGACTTTAACCCTTGAAAGAGGTAATTCCCGTATACTTCAAAATCCCAAAGAGGGATTTAAAATTCAAAAACGCAATGGAAACATTTGGAAAAATCAATTTTATGTTGATTCGGGTGGAAATCTTAACATAATAGGAAAAATAAATATTTCTTCAAACAGCAAAATAGGTGGACTGCAAATTACGGAAAGCTCAATAAAAAGTGCAAACGGAAATATTGTGCTTGAAAGTAACGGAAATGCTAGAATCGGTGCATTGAAAATTGAAGGAAACAATGCTCGCTTTGACGGAACTATTCGTGCTGACAGAATCGAAGGACAAATAACAAACGGTCAAGTTGGAAATGGTGCAATTACAAGCTCAAAGATTGCTAATGACACAATTTCAGGTTCAAAACTAAACAATGGAACAATTACCCGCAGAGAAATTGCAAACGGTGCTGTTGGAAATACCGAAATAATCAGAAGCGGTAGAGCCGGACTTGACAGTATTTATGCAACCCATGCTTATATTGATAATCTCTACGTTCAAAAATCAGGTACTTTTGCAGGAGAGTGTAAATGGACTTACAATGACGGCGGTACATACAAAACATCTACTATAAGGCAAGCTCAAGGGCATTTGATACTTGAAGCCAATAATGCCCTTGAAATTGTGTGTCCTACTAATAGCGGCGTTTCTATCAAAGGAAATACTGCTATTGTGGGTAATACTGTGATATTTGGGAAATTCATAGTAGCAGACGGATTTAGTAAAAACTGTATGCAAAGTACAAAAAATTATGGTAACAGGCTGATAAACGCCTATGAAACCGCAGAATATTACTATGGTGATATTGGAGAAAGTGAAGTTAAAAATGGAATTTGTAAAGTAGAAATAGAACCGATTTTTTCAGAGTGTGTAAATTTAAAAGTGGGATATCAAGTATTTCTTTCTCCCTACGGAAAGGGAAATATTTTTGTGTCAGAACGAACAGAAGATTACTTTATCGTGAAAGGTGATGATATCCCGTTTTGTTATGAGATTAAAGCTAAACGCAGAGGATTTGAAAATACCCGACTTGAAGAATACAAATAAAAAAGAGGCTATTTAAGCCCCATTTTACTTATCATCGTAATGACCTTTACATTGTTTTACTTCAATAGTTTGATTATTAATTTTATATACTAATCTGTCTTTGCTATTTATTCTAATACTGCAATGTCCTGATAAATTACCCACTAATCTTTCTGCTTTTCCGATTATTTACTTATTATCTCTTTGCAACGCTTCAAGTAAATTATTTATTTTTTTGAGAGTTTTTTTATCTTGAGTTTGCCAATAGATATATTCTTCCCACGCCTGTTTACTAAATGTAAGCGTCTTACTCATTTTCCATTTTCCTCAGCTCATCCATGGTTTTCACAACCACTTCACCATTTTCAAACTGGTTTATAGATTTTTGGATAGCTTTTTGGTTGGATTCAGAATAGAACAAGTCTGATGTTATCTTGAAAGGTATCGAGTGACTTCTTATAACTTCCTTTAGAAAAATTTTAAATGCGGTTGTCATATTAAGACCCATATCTTCAAAAATCATCTCTGACTTATTTTTTAGATCTTCGTCTATACGAATATTTACTGTTGACATTGACATTTACATCATCTCCTTCAATTACATTATATACATAAAAATATATTTTGTCAACATTTGTAATTATATTATACATATAAAAGTATACTTTATCAACACACTGTAATTATATTATTGCTTTTTTAATACGAAAAACACACAGAAAGAGGTGATTGATTGGATTCATATGTTACAAAATTACAAGAAATTGAGCTTATTGCCGGAGACAGTGGTATAGTCCTTGAATTTCAAGTTTTCTATGAAAATGGTGAACCTCTCGACTTGCAAGATGACACCGCAAAATGGTATCTAGCACCAATAGGCATGAAGCATAGTCCTATTTTGGAAAAAGACTGCACTATTTTGCGTGACGGCAATCCTGAAAAAGGCTATTTATACTATAGATTTACAGTTTCTTTAGAACAAGACGATACTAAAGATTTATATGGAAAATACGTTCATCAACCTGTTTTAATTGATAGAAAAGGACGAATTTTTCGCAGAGCGGAGGGATTTATAAATTTTAAACCTCAAATAAAACTTAAATAAGAAAGGAAAAAACTATGATAACAAAATATCAATCGGACATTGAAAATAATCATGTGAGAGGTATTGCTACATATACTCCACCGACATATACGTACATCGGTTTATCAACTATTGCTATTGATGATTCCGGAACTTTGCCTGAGAATGCAGAACCGGATTCTTCAACCGGGTATGCAAGATTAAAAGTTAGAAATAATGCTGAAACGTGGAACGAATCATCAAACGGTATAGTTTCAAATAAAATAAGGCTTGAATTTCCAAATGAGTTTTCATCAAATGCCGGAATAGCCAAATATATCTTTGAGCTTGATGAATCGGGCAAAGTCATGTACTACACAGAGCTTGCTCAAGAAATAATTTTATATCAAGGTATGACAGTGTTTTTTGAAGCCGGAGATATAACTTTTGAACGCACAAATACTCCATAAGGAGTGAAGTTTTAGATGAACAAAGTTTTAAAAATAATCATAAAATCTAATCCGATTTTCAAATATATAGTGGAAGATTATCCTTTTTATGAAGGAATATTTTTTCATTCAAAAGATTTTCATAAGATTAAAATTTTAAATTCTCACTACCTTCTAAAGCAACGTCTGAAAATAAATAAAGGTAGTGTAGGATTTTTTTATATTCCAAAATATTTAATGCACTTAGTTTTAAATATTAACCCCTCTTCCCCAAAACTTTTGGTAAATCCCAAATCTAAAATAAAAACAAAAACGAAGGTTTATATTTTAAACAACAATCATGTTTATATGCGACTAAGCCAAAAACTTAAATCGCACGATAAAAATTATTTCAAATACACGATAACTCCTCACATGATTAAATTGACAAGATTGAAAACGCATGATCCTTACACACTTGAAAATCGAGATATGCTAACACTCTCAAACATGGACGGAGAAAAAATTTTATAAGGAGGAAAGTAAATATGCCCACTAAAACAGATTTCGGAGATTTAACCCTTTACGCTTCATCAGGTGAAGATGCTGAACAAACATTTCTGAAGTTCAGGACGGATATTGCCGGAGTTACACCTGATAGTAATTTTAATAAAATAGCAAATATTCTGGCTTCGCATGATTTTTCAATAGAAAATACCAGAAAAATTTTTGATATTACCGCAAACAGAATATCTGAAAATTATTACGAATCAAGTGATTTTGAAGTCAATAAATATTATCCTCATATGTTGATTATTCTTTCTGTTTCGGAAACTAACACGGGAGATACAACGATTAACATAAATTCTTTAGGAAATGTTCATATTAAAAAGTTCGATACGTTGGGGAATTTAGTTCAGTTAAGCCCTAATGATTTAATAAAAAATATCAAATATCTTATTGAGTTTAACGGCGATTCATTTATTCTTTTAAATCAAATTACAGCAAATGAAGTTTTAGAAAAAATGAAAACTGTTGACGGTTCAGGAAGTGGCTTAGATGCTGACTTATTAGACGGAAAAGAAAGCACAGACTTTGCAACAGCAGAACAAGGAATAAAATCTGATACTGCCATTCAAAGTATTAAAGGAAACGGCACACTTATAATTCCGGACGAAAACAGATGTGTAAACATAAATTCTGAAAATATAGGAGCTGTTCCGATCACAAGAAAGATAAACAATAAAGATTTATCTCAAGATATTATTCTTTCGGCAGAAGACGTTGGAGCGTCCGCCTCTTCTCATTCACACTCAAATGCAACCACATCAAGTAGTGGATTTATGAGTTCAAATGATAAATCTAAACTTGACGGAATTGCAAACGGAGCAACAAGAAACATAATAACGTATGGAACAGGCAATCCTTCGGGCGGTTCAAATGGAGATATCTACTTTAAGTACAGTTAAGGCGGTGGAATAAATGGCAAGTGGCAGTTTTAATTTGTCAACGACAAGCGGAACAACACATTTAAAATCAAAAATAAATTGGAGTTCGACATCTAACGGAAGTAGTGCAAATTCCTCGAATGTTACGGCAAGTATGGTGCTGTGGAGAGATAATTCCGGATATACGACCTATGGAACAGGCACTTTTTCAATCACTATAAACGGAAACACTAAATCAGAAAGTAAATCATATTCCTTTACAAATTCTGAAACAACTATTCTTTATCACACTGTAACAGTTCCACACAATTCAGACGGCACAAGAACAATTACAATATCAGGGAGCTATTCAGGAGATAGTCCGATAGGAGGAAATGGCTCATCGTCTTGTACTTTAGATAACATTGATGTAAATAAAGCTACCAATTTTGACGGAGCAAATGATTTTACTTTGGAAGGTACAACTTCAGCGTGGTTTACACCTTTTAAATCTTCATACACACATAACCTGTATATAGATTTAATCAATGACGGAAACACTTGGGTAGCTCGTGAAAACTACACAAGTGGAAGTAACATAACTATCTCGGACAGCGAAATTTTAAACGCTTATAGTCAGCTAGGAAATTATTCCCCGGGGCAAATTGTAAATGTTAAATATTATCTTGCAACATTTTCAGGTGGTACACATATTGGCGGTGCTTCTCTTTGGAAAACTATGACGATTGGCGGTACGGCTAAAGTAAATATCAATGGTTCATGGAAAAAAGCTATTCCTTATGTAAAAATAAACGGTTCATGGAAACCGACAATTTCGTACGTTAAAGCTAATTCAAGTTGGAAACGAGGTCGAGTTTGAAAGGTGGTGATATAAATTGCCTAAATGTACAATTGGAAGCTTTTCTGGTACAGCTAAAGCCGGAGTTAATCTAATTCCGATTTTCAGAGAAAACGAACTGAAAAAACACACCAATTCATTTCTGAAAACATCTGCGTTAATAATTAAAAAGATAGCTATTGTAGCACCGCCAGGGACAACATTTCAGCTCAATGAAGCTGATTTTTTAATGCCGTCAAACGATTTTGAAATTGGCTATGGAATGGTTGATATAACCGAACTTATATTTAGTCAAGACACCATTGTTACAATAACATATGTTTACTAGGAATAGAGGTGGTTTTAATGTCTGGAGATTGCAACATTTATGGTGTATTTGTTTCGGGTTCATCAAAAACGAATTGGGGTGATATACAAGGTGAAATTTCAAGTCAAGAAGATTTGATATCGGCACTAGATAAAAAAGTAGATAAAATCGAGGGTAAAGATTTATCAAGCAATGATTTTACAGATGAAGAACAAGAAAAACTAAGAAAATTAAATACTATTTTCACATTCTCACTTTATCCTAATAAGTGGGAATTTTTTAATGAAAATATTTATACTCAAACAATTGACTTTGAAACTGTAAAATCAACCGATTCCGTTATTGCGAATATAGTTTTGAGCGAGGATGAAAACACATCTCAAATGGAGCTTGAATACTGGAACAAGGTTACAAAAATTGAAATCAATGACGGTAGCATAACAACATACTTTAAAGGAAAAATCCCGAGTATTTCCTTAAATATCAAAATTAAAATCTAAGAGGAAAAATAAATGAGTGAAGCAATAATCGTAAGAGCAGGAAACGTAACGAAAGGTTATGTGGACGCAAATTTAAATTTGAAAGTAGATAAAGTTGAAGGTAAAGGATTATCGACAAACGACTATGACAACACAGCCAAAGAAGCTGTAGACAGTTTAGGAACAGCTTCAAAGTGTAATACAGGAACAAACGAAGGCAATGTTCCGATTATAAATTCAGAGGGAAAAATAGACAGCTCTGTTCTCCCTTCACTTGCCATAACAGATACATTTACAGCCGAAAATCAAGAACAAATGATTAATTTAAATGCACAAAAAGGTGATATATGTATTCGCACAGACGAAAGTAAAACGTACATACTCCAAAAAGAACCTGCAACAGAAATTTCAAACTGGGTAGAGCTTGCTACACCAACAGATCTAGTGCAATCCGTAAACGGAAAAACAGGAACTGTAGTTTTAAATCATGAAGATGTCGGAGCAGTACAAGCTAATACGGCAATAACCGGAGCAACCAAATGTAAAATTACATACGATTCAAAAGGTTTGGTGACCGCCGGAGAAGATTTGACAAGTCAAGATATTCCTGATATTAGCGAAACCTATGAAACAAAATCAAATAAATCAGACAGTTTTACTGCAAGCTCAAGCGAAACTTATGCAAGCACAAAAGCCTTGGTTGACGGATTGAATACTAAAGCAGAATTTAAAAAATTTACCGCTACAATCGGTACTTCATGGGTACAAGGAGAAAACAACGAGTACACTCAAGAAATCACACTAGAAGAAATTTTAGAAGCAGACACGCCAACTATTGATTTAGTTTTAAGTGATGATATTTCTACTGCAAGGTCTCAAATTGAAGCATGGTCTTGTGTTTCAAGAATCACCACGTCTTTAGGCAAAATAAAAATTTATTGCTATGATTCCTCACCTACTACTGAAATACCAATACAGATAATTTGTGTTAGATAAGACAGGTGATTTTATGAGCGACGCTTTAATATCAAGGGTTTTAAAAACTTGTGGTGCTGATATTGTTCAAGCTACAGGAAATTCTGCTGTAGATGTTATGTCGCAAAAGGCTTGTACTGATAGCTTTTCATTATTACAACATACTCACGCAATTTCCGATTTAACATCAGGCGTTTTAGCACAATCGAGAGGTGGCACAGGAACTTCTAATTTTTATGAAAAAGGCTCATGGACACCTACTATAGCTTCAACCGGTTCAACTGCACCAACCGTGTCTTATGGATATAGGCACGGAGTTTACTATCGCATTGGAAATTTAGTTTTCATTGCTTGTCACATGAATATAACCATAAAGAGTGCCGGAAGTAATTACGCTTGCATAAAAGGATTACCCTATGCGTGTGCGGCAGGTAGTGATAAATATGGTTTGTCGTTAGTTGAAGAATATAACGCTACACAATCGGGTGACAGTGATCCTCGAGGTTTTGTAGTACAAGGAACAACAAGAATAGAAATAAGAGGACACTCCGGTGCGTCAGCTACCACCTGGAAAACAGGGTCAGGTCAATACATTGGTTATAGTGGTTGCTATATCAAAACTTAAAAAAGGAGATACAAAAATGCAAGAATTAATATCGCTTGATGAATTAAATAAAAATTCCGTGAGCGTAGCAACAAGAAAATATATTGAAGAAGATGGTGTTAAATATTTTGTTGGGGATATTCACAGGAGAGCATATGTCAATAGCGAGGACGGACGAGAAGAAATAAATGAAGAATTAGCAGAACCTTATCTATCGGCAGTTATGACAGTCTGGGGCAATACTCCGACAGTTGTAATAGACCCGGAATCAATGTAAGTCCATACTGATTTTATGAAAATTAAAGTTAAATAAGGAGATAAAAATATGGCAAAAGGAATAGATGTTAGTAAATGGAACGAAGAAATTGATTGGAAGAAAGTTTGGGAGGCGACGAAGTCGTCAGCCCGAATGGGGGCACCATTTGAGCGAAGCGAAAGTGGCACAGGCATAGAATTTGCTATGATTAGAGAAGGTTACGCAAGAAACAACCCTAATCAAGTAGATAAAAATTTTCATACTAATATAAAAAATGCTCTTGACAGTGGTATACATTGCGGTGTGTACCACTACTCTTATGCTGTAGACGTACAAGATGCCATAAATGAAGCAAATTTCTGTTTAGAAAATATAAAAGGGTACAGCCTTGAATATCCGGTAGCGTTTGACATAGAGGATAAATCTATGAAAAATTTGGGTAAACGCATACTTACAGATATTTGTAAAGCATTTTGCGACACAATTGAGCAGCACGGATATTATGTCGCAATCTATACAAATGTAAACTGGCTTGAAAACTATCTTTTCAAAGACGAATTACTTACAAAATATGATTTATGGCTCGCTGATTGGAATAAAGACAAGCCCTCGTATTCATGCGGTTTATGGCAATTTTCAAACAAAGGCTGCGTTTACGGAATTAACGGAGATGTAGATATGAATTTATCATACAAAAATTACCCTAAAATAATTAAAAACAAGGGTTTAAATGGCTTTGCGAATGATACAAATTACTTTACCTATACAGTTAAAAAAGGCGATACTTTATGGACCCTATCGAAAATATTTTTAGGAAGCGGTACAAAGTACAAAGAAATAAAGAAGTTAAATAATCTTACAAAAGACACCATTTATGTAGGACAAATCTTAAAAATCCCAAAGTAAAGGTGGTTTTAAAATGAATGAAAACATGATTAAAATAATGAGCCTTTCGGTGATTATAGAAAGTTTGATTACATACTTTAAAGAATTTTTTGTTTATGGATGTTTTTCAATTAGCATGGTTTTTAGCATAATTCTGGGGATAGCAATAGCTATTATCTATAAGTTGGATTTGCCTGAATGTTTCAATTTAAAATCAACTGTTCCCTATGTTGGAAATATACTGACAGGACTATTAATATCAAGAGGTAGTAATTACATTTATGACATAATTAATACAATAACTTCCCCATAATAAAAGAGGGTACTCTTCGGCTTAAAGAGTACCCTCTATTTCAGCAAATTAATTACAGAGTTTATGGATTCTTC
>ERZ773181.1529-NODE-1529-length-18141-cov-5.170353_pt1 | contig 18141 bp, 14 predicted proteins | sample MGYA00581001_ERZ773181 | MGnify/ENA primary metagenome ERZ773181 (study PRJEB29015, sample SAMEA2737780) | human gut metagenome | biome: human gut; feature: human-associated habitat; material: faeces | place: China | collected 2012 ... | reverse complement strand
GCTCCCTGAAAGAACCGTCTGAGCGATACCATTTCCTGTTCCAGCCGATGCTTCTCCTCGCTGCTGCCAATAGTATTAAGCCTTCTGGCAATGGCGCGGTAGTCGTCAGCGGCCTGTCTGATCACCGCAATCCCCAACACCTGATAAGGGTCACATTGCGGTTTTTCAGTTCTTGCAGCATGGATCAGCTTCATTCATTCCCTCCATGACCAGTATTGTTTGAAACCACGGGCTTCGGCCATGCCAGAACCCATGTTGTCGTGCTGTAATGAGCCTCGCGCTGCTGGGCGCGCTGCAGCCAGCGCTCGGCGTCCTCGCCGGTCTCGACGCCGTCCTCCCGCCAGCGGGCCAGCAGGTGGGTCACGGCGGCGATGGTGCGCCGCCCCAGACGGGTGACCTCGGCGCAGCAGAGCAGAATGACATCTGGCTGCCAGCCGTCGTTTAAGTACAGCCCCACAAGCCGCTGCATCTCGCTGCGGCTCAGCGTTTTGCCGAAGATGCTTTGCGCCTCCTGGCACAGAACGGCAACATAGGGGTCGCTGGCCACGCTGGCCAGATCGACCCGCGCGGGCTCGGCTGCCGGGGCAGGGGCGGCCCCACGCTCACTGACCAGCAGCCCGGCACCGGCCCAGTATTGCAGGGTGCGCTTGGCAGCCTCGATGCTGGGCAGTGCCAGTGCGCGGGCCATCGTGCGCGGGTCGGTGTCGTGGGTCTGCAAAATGTAGAGTGCGGCCCGGATCGTATCGCCGTCGGTCTGGGTCAGATGGGTCAGGACCAGCTGCGGCACAGCCAGCGTGTCGCCGTTGATTGCCGCCAATTTGTAGCCCATATCCGCAAACCTCCCCACTATAAATTGTTGGTTTATTATACCACAAAAGTGCCGTTTGGTCAATCTTGAAGAAAAACTGCCCAAAAATCAGCGCCGGATTTTGGGCAATGCGTTCCTTGTATTTTGATACACAAATTTGTACAATAGTACCATAAACAGTTAAAGCATTAAGGGGGAGACCACCATGGCGATGAATCTTGTAAAACTGCCCACCGGCAAATCGAATTTGCAGCTGCGCGTCAGCAAGGGGCACTATGCCACCAGCCACAGCCATATCAACTACTACATTGATGTCACGCTGACAAAGTTCCGCCTGTCGGAGGCACGCGCTGCCGCCGCCGAGCTGGTGCGAGAGTACAAGTCGACGACCATTGTGGACACGATCCTCTGCCTGGACGGCACCGAGGTCATCGGCGCCTGCATGGCCAGTGAGCTGACAAAGGCCGGCTATACGAATATGAACGCCCACCAGACGATCTACGTCGTCACGCCGGAGCACACCACCGGCAGCCAGCTGCTTTTCCGCGAAAACACCGCCCCGATGATCGCCGGTAAGCATGTACTGGTGCTGGCGGCGTCCGTTACCACTGGCTTCACCGTGCAGGGCGCTGTCGAGGCCATCCGCTACTACGGCGGCGATCCCGTCGGCATCGCGTCGATCTTTGCGTCGGTCAAGGAGTGCGCAGGCTACCCCGTGGCCAGCATCTTTGACACCCACGACCTTCCCGACTACGAAACCTACGACTCCCACAGCTGCCCGTGGTGCAGGCAGGGCAAGAAAATTGATGCGCTTGTCAACAGCTTCGGCTACTCGAGCCTGTAAATTTTCTGACGATTTTGCCCCCTCGAAAGAGGGGGCTTTTTGTCGTTTTGCGGTCTTGACGCTCCGCGCAGGGTCTTTTATAATGGGAAGGCTGATTTTTTTAGGAGGAATTGGTTTGAATACTGAGAATTTGAATGGGATCCTTGCACAATACGTTCAGCACTGCAAAGCCCGCGCGGCAGCCGATGAGGGAACGGTCTGGCGCGCGGTGGACTGCTTTGGCGTGAACTGGGACATCGAGGACAGCGACTTTCCGGCCATGTTTGCCGATGCCATGCAGCAGGCCCAGCCGACGCTGGACAACCCGGCCCTGCAGCCCATCGGCGGCCTGCAGAACCTGATGCTGCGCGACAGCGAGGTCGAACTCGTCCGCGAGTGCTTCCGCTGGCTGTACAATGAGGACGGCGGTGATATTTCCAAGCGCCGGGGCCGCGCCGAGCTGTTCGCTGATCAGATCAACGGGCGGTTCCGCCGCGTGTTCCCGCGCATGAGCAAGTATACGATGAACACGGCCAACGCGGTGTTCTTCCTGAACCTGTGGGAGCCGCACGCGAACTACTTCTATCAGGCCAGCGAGGCGAAGGAGTGGGCGGATTACTTTGGGTATGAGGCAGACTTTGGCGGCGGTACGGCGCTGGACCTGCCGCGCTACTACACGATGTGCAACGACCTGCTGCACGCGCTGGAAAACTACCCGGAGATCATCGCCCTGCACAAGGCCTACGCGGAGCAGGAGCTGGGCGGCATCGACGACGCGCTGCACCTGCTTGTGTACGACATCCTGCACACGGCCTACGCCGAGCAGTTCTATCCGAAGGGCTACACCCGCGGCTCGACGAGCAGGGAGCGCGCAAAGGCTGTGAAGGAGAAGGCGGACCGCGCCGAGCTCTGCATCCGCATCGGCGAGTGTGAGCAGGAGCTGCAGGAGCTGCTGGCGAACCCTGCTGCGTTGCCCGACCTGACCGGCTGTAAAATCAACCATAAAATGTTCGGCGCAGGCACGGTCCGGCCCGCCGAGGGCCAGTTCATGGTCATCGACTTCAACGGCACGCTGAAGAAGTTCAGCTACACAGCCTCGATGAACAGCGGCTATCTCTCCGCCGAGGACCCTAACGTCGAAGCCCGCCTGCAGGCCTACCAGGACTACAACAAGGACAAGGACCGCCTGGAGAAGGAACTGAAGAACCTGAAGGCGGAATTGGTGAAGCTGTAATCGGAAACCGGCCCAGCGGGCGAATGCTGTTCGCCCCGGCTGCGTTCTGCAATAAAAAAATCCCTGCGTCTGAATGTGACACAGGGATTTTTTATTGGAGCGGCTGATGGGAGTCGAACCCACGTCCTCAGCTTGGAAGGCTGATGTACTAGCCGTTGTACGACAGCCGCGTAACAACAGTACCTATTATACCCATCTGCGGGGGTGTTTGTCAAGCCCACCGGGCCGTGTTTTCCTGCCTCTGTTACCCTTTTGCCATTTTATTTTACATTTTGCACCCTTGACAATCCTACGCCAAAGCACCATAATAAATACTGAATCTGTATAAACGAAATTTTGAGAGGAAAGAGGTGCGGCACCATGCGCGTGATTGCCGGAACAGCTCGCGGCAAAAATCTGCAGGCCCTGCCGGGCGAGGACATTACCCGCCCGACCATCAACCGTGTGAAGGAGGCCATGTTCTCCAGCGTGCAGTTCCTGGTGCCGGGGGCACGGGTGCTGGACCTGTTCGCAGGCAGCGGCCAGCTGGGCATCGAGGCTCTGTCCCGCGGTGCCAAAAGCTGCCTCTTTGTGGACCGCTCCGCCGAGGCACTCGCCGTTGTGAAGGCTAACTGCAAAACGGCAGGGGTGGACCGCCAGAGTGATATACGCCAGGGCGAGGCCGAGAGTTTTCTCGCCAACATCCGCGGGCCGTTTGACCTGGCTCTGCTGGATCCGCCGTTCCACCATGATACCGTGGCTGCCGTGCTGCCGCTGCTGGCCGCTAAGATGGCCCCCGGCGGGGTCGTGCTCTGCGAGACCGAGCGTGAGGCCGACCTGCCCGAGCAGGCGGGCGCTCTGACGCTGGTGAAGCAGTACAACTACGGCAAGATCAAGGTCAGCCGCTATGAGAGAGGGGAAGAGGTATGAACGTTGAAGAACTGTTGGAGATGATGGAGGAAACGCTGGAGGCCGGGACGATAGTTCCGTTCTCCGCTTCCAAGCGCATGGTCGATGTGGACCGTATGCGCGATATTATCGATGAGGTGCGCAACAACCTGCCCGACGAGATCCGCGAGAGCAAAAAAATCGTGAATGACCGCGAGCAAATCATGCAGAACGCCCGCATTGAGTCTGAAAGCATCATTCAGCAGGCAGAGGAGCGCGCCCGCGTCCTGACCAGCGAGCAGGAGATCGTCAAGCGCAGTCAGCAGCACGCGGCGGAGATCCTGTCCGCTGCCCAGAAGAGCGCCAAGGAACTGACCCGCAAGGCGACCCTGTACTGCGAGACGATCCTGAAGAACTCCGAGGAGGTGCTGGGACGAAGCATGGCGGACATCAAGAACACCCGCATGAATCTGCGCAGCGCCGCCCGCCCCAAGAATAATATGCCCAAGTAAAAAATGCAGAGGTGTTGTTATTCACGGCACATTTCTGCCCATGGCAGCACAATATGTAAAAAACAACGTCGCACCGTGCAATATGGTGCGGCGTTTTTCTTTGCCCGGGGGCAGGAATTTTGCCGCGTGCGCATTTGCTGCAAACTGCTGACCTGCATCCCGATCCCTTTGTACAAACTGTGAAAAATCAATTCATGGCGCAGTTTTTCCCCGCCTGCCCTTGCTTTTTGCTGAATAAAATGGTACTATTATTTTACCACAGGTGGGTAATTGTGGTGTGAATAACAACAAAAGTGGGGAAGAATGGGTAGTTTTCCACGTTCTCCACAGAGTTATTAACAAACTGAACGCAGCGACGTAAAAAATCTTGCCGAAGATTTGTGCAGTATGACGAAGGGAGGGAAAGCCGGATGCTCGTCGGTCAGTATGATTACGCAATCGACGCAAAAGGGCGTCTGAACTTTCCCGCCCGCTTCCGGGACGCGATGGGGGAGACCTTCATCGTGACCCGGTGGCTGGATCACTGCCTGGCCGCCTTCCCGGCGGAGGAGTTCGAAAAGGTCGCCGCCAAAATTGAGGAAAAGGGCCTCGTCAAGGGCCGCAAGGTCAGCCGTATGCTCTACGCCTCCGCCGTCGAGGTCACCCCGGACAAGCAGGGCCGCATTCAGCTGCCCGCCAAGCTGCGGGAGTACGCGGGCCTCGACCACGATGTGACCATCATCGGCAGCCGCAGCTTTGCCGAGATCTGGAACACCGAGGCGTGGAACGCCAATCAGGAAACGAGCGATGAGGATTTCACCGCTGCGATGGAAGACCTTGATTTTTAACAAAACAGGACGATAACACATGGAATTTTCACATATCCCCGTACTGCTGCAGCCCTGTCTGGACGGGCTGAACATCGACCCTGCCGGTATCTATCTGGATGGCACCGCCGGCGGCGCCGGTCACAGCAGAGAAATCGCCAAACGCCTGACCACAGGACGTCTGATCTCGCTCGATCAGGACCCGGATGCGGTGGCAGTCGCCACCGAAAGGCTCAAGGGTCTGCCGGCGCAGGTGGTGCAGGTCAATTTCCGTGAGGCCGCCCGCGTCCTTGCGGAGCTTGGCATCCCGGCGGTCAACGGGGCCCTGCTCGATCTCGGCGTATCCAGCCACCAGCTGGACGACGCGGCCCGCGGCTTCTCTTACCATGCCGACGCGCCGCTCGATATGCGCATGAGCCAGCAGGGCCCCACCGCCGCGGATCTGGTCAACACGCTGGATCGTGAGGAGCTGACCCGCATCCTGCGTGACTACGGTGAGGAGCCGTATGCCTGGCAGATCGCGGGCAAAATTGTCGCCGCGCGGGCGGAGCAGCCCATCCTGACCACGCTGCAGCTGGCCGAGATCGTTGCCGCCGCTGTGCCCCCGGCAGAGCGCCGCAAGGCGAAGAACCCGGCGCGCCGCACCTTCCAGGCCGTCCGCATTGCGGTCAACTCCGAGCTGGATGCCCTGAACGAGGGGCTCGACGCCATCTTTGACTGTCTGGCCCCGGGCGGGCGGCTCTGCGTCATCACCTTCCACAGCCTGGAGGATCGGCTCGTCAAGAACAAGTTCCGCCGCTGGGCACAGCGCTGCACCTGCCCGCCGGAGCAGCCCATCTGCACCTGCGGAGGTGTGGCCAAGGCCAAGCTGATTACCCGCAAGCCCATTGAGGCTGACGCCGCGGAGCTGGAGACCAACCGTCGCAGCCGCAGCGCCAAATTGAGAGTGTTGGAGAAAGCATAAGAGGCATTATTCATGACAACTGTTTTGCTGCACGAGGGCTCTGCAGCACCGAAACTGGAGCCCCCGCCGCGCCCGCAGGTGCGTGCGGTGCGCGGCGGCAACCACGGCCTGAACCGCGTCCGCCATGTGATGCGGACTGCCGTGATCGTGCTGATTCTTGCCGTGTCTGGCGGGCTGGCAATCAGCAGCCTGATGAGCGGTGCAACGCTGATGGAACTGAACGCACAGGTCGATGAGGTCAGCGCCCAGCTGGCCGAGGCCCAGAGCGAATACGACTACCTGAACACCCGGATGAACGACATCACGAGCCGCGCCAGTCTGCAGCAGGTGGCCGAGGGTGAGCTGGGACTGGTCAAGGCCGATCCCAGCCAGATCACCTACGTCCAGCTGGAGGACCAGAGCATCATTGAGCGGAACACCGGTGCCGCGGGCCGCCTGTTGGATGAGGTGCGCACGGCAGCGCTGAGCCTGCTGGACAGCCTGAACCCGTAAAACAACCAAAAATATGCAGCTACGAGCCTTTTTGCTGCACGGCCTTGCTGCCGTCGGCAAAAAGGCTTTTGAAATAACAAGGTGTATCCATGACAGAGCAACGACCCAACCATTCCCCCCGGCATCGTCCCCGGGCAAGCAAGGGCATAAAATACTGGACGCTGTTTTGCATGATAGCATTTATCCTCGCCTGCTACGGCGTGCTGGTCTACCAGCTGTATGTGTGGCAGGTGCGTGATGCCGAGAGCTACCGCGCAGAGGCTGTGACCCAGCAGCTGAAGGACACAACGCTGCCCGCTGTGCGCGGCTCGATCTACAGCGCCAACGGCAAGCTGCTGGCCAAGAGCAGTACGGTATGGAACATCGTGGCCGACCCGTCCTCCATTTTAGAGAGCGGGGCGACGGAGGACCAGATCCGCACAGCGGCAGAGCACATTGCCGAGCTGCTGGACGACGGCACAACGGCGGATACGGTGTACAAGGCGCTGACGGCGTCCAACAAGGATACCGGTGAGCCGTACCAGTACCGTGTGGTGAAAAAGAGCGTCGAAAAGCCCGTAGCGGATGCCATCCTGGCCTATGCAGACAGCTACCGCCTCAAGGACGGCGCTGCGGTGGACACGAGCCTGCAGACCGAGGAAAAGGAGGACAAGAAGGACGGCGAGGCCAAAACCGGCAAGGCAGCCCGTATCCTCTACCTGACCAGCGAACAGGCAGCCTCCCGCACTTACCCTTATGGGGAGTTCCTGGCCTCGGTGCTGGGCTTCTGCAACGAGGACGGCTCGGGTGCCTACGGACTGGAAAAATATTACGACGAGACGCTGGCCGGTACGCCGGGCCGCAGCGTGGCCGAAACGGACGCCTACGGCGACCCGCTGGCCAGCGGTCAGGCTGACGTGCATGAAGCCATCGACGGCAGCAACCTGAACCTGACCATCGACGAGAACGTACAGTCCATCGTCGAGGAGTACCTGACCGAGGCGATGAGCACCTTTACGGTCCATGGCCGCGGAAGCGCCATTGTCATGAACGTCAAGACAGGCGCGATTCTGGCGATGGCGTCCCTTGAGCAGTTTGACCCCAACGACCCCAAGACGATCACCGACCCCAAGATGAACGAGATCCTGGCCAAAACAGAGATCGACGCGGAGGACATTGACTGGCTGGAAAGCCGTCTGGGCGAGAAGGCCGTCAAGGACATCATTGCAGACGGAATCATCAGCCATGAAAAGACGACGAACGAGAAGGGCGAGGAGGTCTCCAGCGAGGCTACCCAGCTGCAGGGTATGATGCGCGAGGCCCAGTGGAAGAATAAGAACATTACCGAGCTGTATATGCCCGGCTCGGTGTTCAAGCTCATCACGGCCTCGGCAGGGCTGGACTCCGGTGTTATGAGTGCGGAGCAGACCTTCTACTGCGGCGGCAGCCTGACCGTCAACGAGGGCAGCGAGCTGTGGGAGCACACCTACCGCTGTGCCAACGGCGAGGTCCACTATGAACAGGACATGGCAGGCGCGCTGAACCACAGCTGCAACCTCTGGTTCATTCAGGCGGCAGAGACGCTCAAGCCGCAGATCTTCTACGACTATATCCAGGCGTTCGGCTTCACCCAGCCCACCGGCATCGACCTGCCCAACGAGACCCGCTGGACCAGCGTCTACAACGCCGAGCAGATGGCAGAGGTCGATACAAACCTGTACACGGCGGCCTTCGGCCAGAACGAGTCCATCACCCCGATGCAGATGGCTACCGCCGTAGCGGCCATCGCCAACGGCGGCTACCTTGTTACGCCCTATGTCGTGGATTCCATCTCTGACAAGGACGGCAACATTATCTCCCAGACCGAGACGAACATCCGCCGCCAGGTCATCTCCGAAGAAGTCAGCCGGCAGCTGCTGGCCATGATGGAAAACAACGTCCGCGGGGCAGGGGACTACCACTCCTGCGCCAACGCCTACGTGGCGGGCTACCGCATCGGCGGCAAGTCCGGTACGGCAGAGCGCACGGACCGCCATCTGCGCGGCGACGGCGACTATTATAAAATGATGAGCTTTGCCGCTGTGCTGCCCATCGACGATCCCGAGATCGAGGTTTTCGTCCTGCTGGATGACCCGCGCTGGGTCAAGGACTATGCCAGCCAGGTCGTGGCCCCCGTCGTCGGCAACATCATCAGCGAGATCGCGCCCTATCTGGGCATCGAGCAGGACGCTGACTACAACCCCACCGGCACTGTGACCGTGCAGACCTGCCTGGACTACACCTGGACGAACGCGCAGGTCACGCTGAACCGCCTGGGCCTCAAGCATAAGCTGATCGGCCCCAGCAGCGGCAATATCGTCTACCAGTACCCCGTCGGCGGCAGCGTGGTGCCCGCGGGCTCCACCATTTACCTGTACACGGCCACCGACCAGAACTCGATGACCACAACGCCCGACGTCGTCGGCAAGACCGGCACCTTTGCCGAGCAGATGCTCAAGGCCGCCAACCTGAACGTGCAGTTCGCCGGCGACAGCAGCGGCAAGGTCGTGGCGCAGGACGTCGAGGCCGGAACCTCCGCTGCCTACGGCACGATCATAACGCTGACGATGGACAGTGGAGAGGATACCACCCATGACGCCCCGACGGTGACCGAGGAGATCGACCCGGCAAACGAGGAGGGGTAAACATCCCCGCAGGGGCACCCGGGCTTTTGCGAAACGCTGCATTTCTGTATAGGAGGTCTTTTTCATGCAAACCATTCCTGCCAATCAACTGCTGGCCGGACTGACGCTGGCCGAGCCGGTCGCCATCCGCGCCGTTGTGACCGACAGCCGCAAGGTCGAGCCGGGCTGCGTTTTTGTCTGCTTCCCCGGCGAGCGTGTTGACGGCCATGACTACGCCGCCGGTGCCTACCGGAGCGGCGCAGAATATATCGTTGCCAACCATCCCGTCGAGGGCGTGCCTGCGGACCGCACGGTCATTGTGCCGGACAGCGGCAAGGCCATGATCCGCATGGCGTCCAACTACCGGATACTGTTCAACCCCAGAATGATCGGCGTCACGGGCAGTGTCGGCAAGACGACGACGAAGGAGTTCTGCTACGCGGTGCTCTCCGCCTTCGGCAAGACCCTCAAGACCGAGGGCAACCAGAACAATGACATCGGCGTGCCCAACACGCTGTTCCGCCTGACCGACGACACCGAGTACGCCGTTGTCGAGATGGGCATGGACCACGCGGGCGAGATCGAGCGTCTGACGCGCTGTGCCCGGCCCAGCGCGGGCATCATCACGATGATCGGTGTTTCGCATCTGGAAAATCTCGGCACGCGCGAGAATATACTGAAGGCAAAGCTGGAAATCTGCACCGGCCTGCCCGACGGCGCACCGCTGGCCCTGAACGCGGACAACGACCTGCTGCCCACGGCAAGCATCCCCAGCCGCCTGCGGCCGGTCTGGTTCGGCATTGACGCCGCGAATGCTGATGTCCGCGCGGTGGATGTCGTCACCGGCGCAAACGGCACGACCTTCAAAATCATCGATACGCAGTACGGTACGTTCGATGCCGCCATCCCGACAGCGGGCATCCACACGGTCTACGACGCGCTGGCCGCCTACGCCGCCGCGACCCGCCTGGGTCTGGACGCTGCCCGCTGCGCTGCCGCGCTGGCGACCTACCAGACGACGGGCATGCGCCAGCATATCGTGGAAAAGGGCGGCATCACCTTCATTGAGGACTGCTACAACGCCAGCCCCGACAGCATGAAGGCTGCGCTCTCTGTCCTCAAGGCACTGCCCAATGCCCGGAAGATCGCGCTGCTCGGCGATATGCTTGAGCTGGGCGGTGCGAGCGAGGAAGGGCACCGCCATACCGGCGAGTGGGCTGCTGACGCGGGCGTTGATGCACTCATCGCCTACGGCCCGCGCAGCGCCGCCATGGCCGAGGCCGCAAAAGCGCGCGGGGTTGCAGCGGTGCATTGCCAAACGGCGGAAGAAGTGCTACAATATGTACGGCAATTCGTGCGCCCCGGTGACGCTGTGCTGGTCAAGGCCAGCCACAGCATGGGCCTGGAGCAGCTGCTGCAGGAATACTATAAGGAATTGCCGCAGGGGTAAGCACCCCAACACACGTTTGGAGGAATCAACGGCATGGAGCAAATCTCATCCCTGTTGGCGGCGGCAGCCGTCGGCGGCTTTGCCATCACGGCGGTGGCGGGCAAATTCATGATCCCGGCGCTGCACCGGCTGCACTTTGGCCAGACCATCCGCGAGGAGGGCCCCACATGGCACAGCAAGAAAAACGGCACCCCCACCATGGGTGGCCTCTGCTTTATTCTGGGCATTCTGGCCACGCTGGGCATCGTCTGGGTCATGTACAGCCCTAAGCTGCCGGAGGTGCTTGGTATGCCGCAGCTGCAGGCCGGTATGCTGGTGCTGTTTCTCGCGTTCGGCTCGGGCCTCATCGGCTTTCTGGATGACTTCATTAAGGTCGTCAGGCATCGCAATCTTGGACTGACCGAGGCGCAGAAGATGATTTTGCAGATCGCGCTGACCTTCGGGTTCATGTTCGGCCTGCACAGCCTCGGTCTGCTGACCACGCAGGTCCAGTTCCCGATTTTTGGGCTGGTGGACATGGGCTTGCTCTACTATCCCATCGCGTTCTTCGGCATCATCTTCCTTGTCAACGCCGTCAACCTGACCGACGGTCTGGACGGCCTGTGCACCGGCGTGACCTTCGTGTCGATGATTGGCTATCTGCTGGCCGGCAGTCTGCTGGGCTTTGTACATGTTTCGCTGATTGCCGCTGCCACGGCGGGTGCCTGCGCGGGCTTTCTGGTCTGGAACTTCTACCCGGCCAAGGTCTTTATGGGCGACACCGGCAGCATGTTCTTCGGCGGCATCGTTACGGCGCTGGCCTTTGTGATGCAGCGCCCCGAACTGGTGCTCTTTTTCGGCATTGTCTACATCTGGGACGCGATGACCGTCGTCATCCAGCGCACGTATTTTAAGGCGACCCACGGCAAGCGCATCTTCCGCATGACGCCGATCCACCACGCCTTTGAGATGCGCGGCTGGCGCGAGGTCAAGATCGACGGCTTCTTTGCGCTGATTGCCGTCATCGGTGTGGCAATGGGGATTTTTTACATCTGTGTGGCATAAGCAGCGGGGCCGGGCCTACCCGGCCTCTGCCTGTTTCTGCCCCTAAGGGAGGTGACCGCCCATGAGCACTGCCGTGAGCATTGTGCGTACACTGCTGGGCCTTTTGTTTGACCATACCATCGGAAATATTGTGCGCATGATACCCATCATACGCCTGCCCAAACTGGAGCGGGGGCCGGTCTCCCGGGGCTTTCTCGCCCTGCTGCTGGTCATTTTGTTCTTCGGGCTGACGATGCTGTTCTCAGCCAGCTATTCCAGCGCCTACGCCACCAGCGGTAAACTGTACAGTATCATTAAACCGCAGGTCATGATTGCACTTGTGGGGCTGGCCTTTATGTGGATCCTGTCCAAAATCAACTACCGCGCACTGCGTCTGATGAGTGAGAGCCTGTACATCATCACCATTGTGCTGCTGATCCTGGCGCTGCTCAGCCCGGAGGACACCAACGGCACCTACCGCTGGGTGTATCTGCCGGGCGGTGCCTCCTTCCAGCCGTCGGAGCTGGCAAAATTCTCACTCATGCTCTGGACGGCAGATATGCTGGACCGCGACTATGACAAGAAGAACAGGCTGTGGTACGGCGCGATAAAGCCTGCGCTGCCGCTGCTGCTCATCCTGTATTTGCTGCACAAGGAGTCGCATAACTCCGGCATGATCCTGCTCTGCCTGATTTTTGCCACGATGCTCGTCTGCACCCTCTCGCCCGGCCGCTGGCTGCTGCTGCTCATTCCGGCGGGTGTAGTAGTCGGCGCGTACTTCCTGAAGGGGCTGGCCGGCGGGGAAGGCTACGCTGCGGGCCGTATGGACAGTACCTGGGGCCTTGCGCCGCTGGATACCGCCGGTATGCTGTGGCAGACCCGCCAGAGCATCTATGCTATCTCCACAGGCGGCATGTTCGGCGTGGGCATCGGCGCGAGCGTGCAGAAGCACCAGTGGCTGCCCTACGCCGAAAACGACTTTATCTTCGGCGTCATCGGTGAGGAGCTGGGCTTCTTCGGCTGTGTTATTCTCATCGGTGCGTTTGCGGTGCTGCTGATCATGGGCGTTATGATCGCCCTGCGCGCGCCCGACCTGTACGGCACGGTGCTGGGCATCGGCATCATCTCGCAGATTGCCTGGCAGGTGTTTCTGCATATCGCCGTCGGCACGGCACTGATCCCCAACACCGGCATCAGCCTGCCGTTCTTCTCCTCCGGCGGCACCAGTCTGCTGCTGCTGCTGAGCGAGATGGGCGTGCTGTTGAGTATCTCGCGCGCCGGAAATGCCCGGGAACAGCGCCTGGCAGAGCAGCACCGCGCCGAGACAGAACGGATGCTGCAGCGTACCCGCTACCGCAGCAGAGCCGCGCGGTAAGGGGGACGCCCAGCGCCCGCGGCACGGCGCACAGCCTATATTTTATTCTCATGGAGGTCCATCATGCGCGTTTTAATTGCTGCCGGCGGTACAGCCGGTCACATCAACCCGGCGCTGGCAATTGCCGGTGCCCTGAAGGCCGCGGACCCGACGGCGGAGATCCACTTTGCGGGCCGCCGCGAGGGGATGGAGTACGGTCTTGTCACCAAGGCAGGCTACCCCTTCCATCACATTGAGATCAACGGCTTCCAGCGGCATTTGAGCCTGGAAAACATTGGCCGCAACATCGTAGCCATCTGGCATCTGGCGCTGTCCGGCCCGCGCACCCGGAAGATTCTGAACGAGGTCAAGCCCGACCTTGTCATCGGCTGCGGCGGCTACGTCAGCGGACCCATCGTCCGCGCGGCAGCCCGGCGCGGCATCAAGACAGCCATCCATGAGCAGAACGCCTTCCCGGGCGTGACCAACAAGCTGCTGGCGAAGGAGGTCAACATTGTGCTGGCCGCCAGCGCGGACGCGGTTGAAAAGCTCGGCGCGCCGGAAAAAACCACCGTCGTGGGCAACCCTGTCCGCCCCGAGGTGCTGACCGCGGACCGCGCCGCAGCGCGCGCCAAGCTGAACGCCGGAAACCGCACCGTGATTTTGAGCTTCGGCGGCAGTCTCGGTGCGGACCGCATCAACCAGGTCGTGGCCGACCTCTGCGCCTGGGAAAAGCAGACGCACCGGAACGTGCTTCACCTGCACGCCACCGGCAGCCGCGGCGTCAAGCTGTTTGAAGAGCTGGAAAAGGAAAAGGACTTTGCCCCCGGCGAGAACCTCGTCGTGACGGAGTATATCAACAACATGCCCCAGCTGCTGGCCGCGGCAGATCTCGTCATTGCCCGCTCCGGCGCACTGACGCTGGCCGAGCTCGAGGCTGTGGGCCGCGCATCGGTGCTGATCCCCAGCCCGAACGTGGCCGAAAACCACCAGTATTACAATGCCCTTGAGCTGCAAAAGGCCGGTGCGGCAGTCGTCATCGAGGAAAAGAACCTGACCGGTGACGGTCTTGTCAAAACTGTCGAGACCCTGCTGACCTCCCCCGGCAAGCTGGCCGAGATGGGCGCCAACGCCAAGACGCTCGGCAACCCGCACAGCCTTGATTTGATTACCGAAAAGCTGCTGAAGTTGGTCAACGGCTAAGCAAGGCTGCATACACCCTGTAGGGGCGAACATCGTTCGCCCGCCCGATGCGACGAGCGTCGCCGGGCCACACCCCGTAGGGGCGTATTCTATATGCGCCCGCCCAACGTACCATCCACCCACGGGCAGCCGCCCCAAAATTCACCGGAAAGGAGCCGCTTATGGACCGCAACCAGCGCAGCCGCAGGCAAAAATCCGCAAACGGCTCCTACGCCCAACAGTCCCGCCGCAGTATGGGCAGCCGCTTGGGCCTTGAAAAAAGGAACGCCCCGCGCCCCAAAGCGCCGCCTGAAAAGGCCGCGCCTACTCCCCATGCGCCCCCGCGGCAGCGCCCTGCGCAGGAGATCAATCCCCAGAAGGCAGGCTACCGCCCCGGCACGCCAAGGCGCACGCGCCGCGTCACACAGGCGGAGATCATACGGGCAAAGCGCCGCCGCCGTCTGCTGGGGGCACTCGGCGTGCTGGCCGTGCTGGCCGTGGGTGCGTTTGTGTCGATCAACCTTCTGTTCAAGGTCACGATCTTCCGGGTAGAGAGCTATGACGGCTCCCAGCCCGTCGATACCGGCATCTACACGTCCGACGAGCTGATCGAGGCACTGGGCATCGAGAAAAACTCCAACCTGTTCGCCTTCTCCACCGCGGAAAAGACCCAGCAGCTGGCGCTTCAGTTCCCGTATTTGGAGCGTGTCGCTGTGGAAATTCAGCTGCCCGCCGCGGTCATCATCAAGGTCGAGCCCGCCACGGAGCGGTTCGCCTGTATGTACTCCGGCGGGTGGATGGTCTTGAGCGACTCCCTCAAAATTCTGCGCACCGACGTCAGCCAGCCGGACGGCCTGATTCTGCTGACCATGTCGCTGCCCACAGATTTCTCCCCCGTGGTGGGGCAGAACATCGAGCCCAAGAGCTATAACTCACTCCTGAGCGAGACCCAGCAGGCCACAGCGGAGACAGCGGGTCTGCAGGCCAGCGCACTGCAAACGCTGACCGAAATGCGGGACGGCCTGCAGGCGAACAACCTGTTTGACGGCACGACGGCGCTGAATATCCAGGATCTGAGTGATATTGAGTTCACCTACCAAAACCGCATTCAGGTGCTGCTGGGCAGTGAGACGAACCTCGCCTACAAGCTGCGACTGGCCGCTGCCGCGCTGACCGACCCGGAAAAGGGTCTGGCCGCCGGTGATAAGGGCGTGCTCGACATCTCGACCCAGCGCAGCGACGGCGACATCCGCGCCTACTTCGCCCCCGATACCCCCGAACCGACACCGGCCCCGGAGCCGACCCCGTCCCCCGAGGAGCAGACCGACCCCGAAAGCCCCACAGAATAACCCCAACGCCCCGACAGAAAAGTCGGGGTGTTTTTTGTACAAGTCGACAGAAAAAATTGTATAAAAAACACCCCGCAGCGCCTTACACATGAGCTACCTTGGGGATTGTTGCTGTTCACCGATTCAGAAAAATCCGCAACGCACATGTGTCTAACACATCCAAATTCTTTCTCCGTTTGTGATGAATTCAAACAGGCGATATTTCTGCGCATTATCGGTCGGCACCAGCCGAGGCCCTGCCCGTTGCAAAGTTGCCGTCTGTGGTCAAGGTGGCATTGTAGCAGTTGATGGCAGCAGTGTCGTGTTCGTACATCGTGGCGAGAGTAAGCGAAAACCAAAAAGGGCAGAGCGAAATTAGCGCGGATGATATCAGACTATTGTGGAGAATGCAGGAAACTATATTAAGATAATAAGCAAAAAATCAAGGAGTTAACATAAAGTAGTCATAAAAATGCTTGAAAGTATGCGACGAATTTGATTTAATTAGTATTAGAAGAAGATAATAGAAAGGAGATGTGTAGTGCATGTTGTCGGGAAAACAAATTGCCGAGGCAAGAAAGCGAAAAGGACTAACGCAAGAGGCCTTGGCGGCAGAACTTGGAGTATCGAGACAAACGATTGCAAAATGGGAACAAGAAATTTCAACACCCAGTGTTACAAATGCACATAGACTGATAGATATTCTAGGCCTACAGGAAATGGAGAATAAATCGTCTACCGAAGATGAAGGCAATGCAAGAACTATTTGTAAAAAGAGATTAACAAAGAGATTGTTGATTGAACTTTGGGCCGTATATGTTGGGATAGCATTTCTCTGCTTTTTTTCTATTGGAATTGTGGCATTGTTTTTTATCCCTGCAATATCGGTTGTCCTAATATTAGTTGCTATTGTAGTGCAGGAAGTAAGGGGAAAGAAGACAGATTCACCGATGAAGATTCTTCTCGGCGGAATATGCTTTATTGGGCTTGCCATACTGGCAGTAGTTGCTATACTTGCAAGTGGGTTTGTTCTAAGAGAAAATTATCAACATAAAGCTTTTTATTCTGTTCCTGCTATACAACTAAAAAAATATTCGGCAATTAATGAGTGGATTGATGAATGCAAAACGATAGGACCTGATATTTATGGGCAATGTATTGAATTGCCGTCAGATAAGACAATCTGTCTCTATATTGTATATAGACATCAGGTGACGGACGCATCGGATGCAAGCCTCGTTTCAGATCCGCTACATATGCGATTCATTGCAAAATACCGTGGTGGTACTGAATATGATGGGGTGGATTTGTATTTTCTCCAAGGGAGAAGTAGTTATCAGATGTTTTTCTCTATTGACGGAAGTGAACCTTATTATAACAGTATGGCAACTGTTAATCCAATGCTTATAGATGATGTGAAGGCACTATTTAACAATCTGCAAGGAGATGAAAAAAATGCTTAAAAAGGTTAAAAAAATAGTTGCACTGATGATGGCGACAATGGCGCTTTCTACATTATTCGTGACGACTGCGTTTGCGCAGGAGAATGACGTACAGTTGCCAACAAAACAGCGATACCACTGGGAAGCAAGGAACAATGCAAAGCTAGGAATTCATTTTGCGTCTCTGCATCCGGTGAGTATCAAGTAAAACACAAACAACACCCCAAAGTTGGAAAAGGTACTTTGGGGTGTTGTTATTTAGGTGTGCCCAGCATGGGCAACAGCTAGGTGATGAAAGACCACTACGCGTTTGGCAGTAGGAAGCGTTAGCCGAAGGCAAGGGGGCCAAACGTGGGGGGAGGAAAAAAATCTGAAGGGAGCCAGATGTTAACAAAAAATGCTGGCTGGCAAACTCTTGAACCGATGAACAGAAATCCCATAGTAGTTTAGTATTGAACAGCACTCCATTTGTTAGACAGTATGATATACTATCTAACAAGTGGGGTGCTGTTCAACAAAAGACGCTGTGGGGTTTTTGCTATGTTGTAGGGGTCGATGTTTGCATCGACCCGCGGGCGAATGACGAGCATCCGCCCCTACAATTTACGATGCAATCAATCAGACGTTCAGCTCCACATGCTGGCCCAGGTCCTCTTTGTTGGCGTCCAGCACGGGCTGGATGACGTCACGCAGGAACTCGGTGACCTGCTCGGCGCTGCGGCCCGTAAAGGCTTCGGGGGAGAGCTCGGCCTCGATTTCCTCGCGGGTCAGGCCGAACGCGGGGTCAGCCTCGACGCGGGCAATCATGTCGTTGGGCTTGCCCTCCTGCTTGACAACGGCAGCGGCGGCCACGGCGTGCTCACGCAGACGCTCGTGCAGCTCCTGACGGTCACCGCCCTTCTTGACGGCCTTCATCATGATGTTCTCGCTTGCCATGAACGGCAGCTCGGCCATGACGCGGGCACGGACGACCTTCGGGTAGACGACCAGCCCGTCGGAGACGTTCAGCAGGATGTTCAGGATGGAGTCAGCAGCCAGGAAGCCCTCGGCCATCGCAATGCGCTTGTTGGCGGAGTCGTCCAGCGTGCGCTCAAACCACTGGGTACCGGCAGTGATGGCGGGGTTCAGCACGTCCACCATCAGGTAGCGGCTCAGCGCACAGATGCGCTCGCAGCGCATGGGGTTGCGCTTGTAGGGCATAGCGGAGGAACCGA
>ERZ773181.1527-NODE-1527-length-18152-cov-13.565232_pt1 | contig 18152 bp, 13 predicted proteins | sample MGYA00581001_ERZ773181 | MGnify/ENA primary metagenome ERZ773181 (study PRJEB29015, sample SAMEA2737780) | human gut metagenome | biome: human gut; feature: human-associated habitat; material: faeces | place: China | collected 2012 ... | reverse complement strand
TATGGGTCGGGAAGTCCCACACGCTTGTTCCCTGCGCCACTTGCAGACACAGCCATAGAGCCAGCCACGATTTGCCCACCTTCGGTGCTCCGGCAAGGATGTGTAACCCCTGCGGCAGCAGCCGGTCTATGATGAACCGTGTGGGCGGCAATGTAGTGGACAGCAGCGTGTCCGCGTCGATGGTTTGCAGTTGTTGATGCGTCATGCATATCATCTCCAATCTAAAGTTTATTTTTCTGTACGACCCAGTGTGTTCATGGTATAATGAATGCAGGACACTATACATGAAAAAGTGATCTTTCTCCGCCGCGGAGAAAGATCACTTGTGGACAAAATGGGAAGGTACGCCAATGGAGAGAAAACTCGGCCTGTATGTCACGCTGGGCAACGACGGAAGTCTGAAACGCATGTTGGTTTCCATATCTGGCGAGACAAATTTGGAGGCGACAACGCTGAATGACGAGGTCATCCTGTTCTCTGAACTCATTTTTGATTTCTATGCCTTTATCGTAGATCGCATCCGGCTGTCCGCTGCATATCTGGTCACGCAGGACGGCGACGGGAAGGATACCGTCGATATGCGTGTATTTGAGTTCATACAGGATACGGTGCAGGATTTGATCGAGGAGTTTGAAGAAGACGATCCCCTATATGGAACGCTTACGAGAACCATCATGGAAGACCGAATCCCCGCTGCTGACGGGAGCGACACATACCCCGTGACTGCCGTGGAGAAAATCATTTCAGAATTGTCCGCGGTAATGCTTACACAATTCTCTGTGAACAATATCCTGCGGGATATGCGCTTCCATGTCCCCGTCGATCTGGGCAAAAAATATCGGAGCTTGCAGGATGTAGAATTCACACAGATTTCCAGCTTTTCAAATCTGCATACCCCAGAGTATCTGTTCCGTTCTGCGGCTGACTACTACACGTTTCTGGTACTCCACTTTATCGCTGCCGAACCGCGCGTAGCATTGTGTGAATGCTGCGGCAGATACTTCATTCCAAAGACCGCCAAGAAAACCTTGTATTGCGACAGAGTGCTGAAGGACGATAAAACATGCAAGGACTTGGGCCCTGCATTGAAGCATAAGCTACAGGCGCAGAATAAAAAGGTCGTGGAGGAATTTGACCGTGCAAAGCAGCGGATGTACAAACGCTATGAGCGTGCGCTGGACCCGAACAAAAAGGCATCCAAAAGGGATCTGAGCTATGCGGAGTATTATGAGTGGTTGGAAAATGCAACGGAAGCACGGGATGCGTACCTTGAAGGAAAGCTCTCCGAGAAAGACGCTCTGAAGGTTATTAGGGAAGATTTTGTAAACAGAGACAAAATGTAAGAACAAACACAAGTCATAAAATGCAAAACTGCGAACGGCACGAAGGATACCCCTTCGTGCCGTTCTTTCTTATCGTCAACTCGGCTCAGGACGCATGGCGTTAAATATGCACAAATTAGAGTGGCTTTTATGTATCATTCGCCGAATTTTCCCATTATTCGCCACCCTATGCTCCGCGCATATTGTCAGCAGAATACAATCGTAGTACAATCAATGTGCGTAATTTCGACCACCCGGGAGGTGTTGCTATGGCTGTGCCAAAATTGATCATCCGACCGAAAAAGTACACAGAGGAATCCGCCGTGATCTCCATGCGTCTGCCCAAGGATATGATTCGCGACATTGACGCTATCGCCAAGTATGTGGGCTGCACCCGCAACGAGATCATGGTCAAGTGCTTCGAGTTCGCATTGGAACACATGGAAGTTTCAGAACGACAGGACGGAACTGACCATCCGCTGAAATAAACGAGGGGGAGAAAGAGCATGTCTGTTATCAAATGCAAAATGTGTGGGGGAGATTTGGAGCTGATCGAGGGCAGCAGCGTTGCCGTGTGCGAATACTGCGGCTCGCAGCAGACCGTGCCCGCCGCCGATAATGAGAAAAATCTGACCCTGTTCGCCCGCGCCAACCGGCTGCGCCTTGCCTGCGAGTTCGACAAGGCCGCCGGTGTGTACGAGAGCATCGTGGCGGACTTCCCCACGGAGGCCGAGGCCTACTGGGGTCTTGTGCTGTGCCGCTACGGCATCGAGTATGTGGATGACCCCGCCACAGGAAAGAAGATCCCCACCTGCCACCGCTCCAGCTTTGACAGCGTGATGGAAGACAGCGACTTTGAGCAGGCGCTGGAGAACGCCGACGCCGTGGCGCGGCGTGTCTATCGTGACGAGGCCAAGGCCATTGAGGAGCTGCGCCGGGGCATCGTGGAGGTGTCCGGCAAAGAACCGCCCTACGATATCTTCATCTGCTATAAGGAGACTGCCGAGGACGGCCAGCGCACCGTGGACAGCGTGATCGCGCAGAATGTGTACGACGCGCTGACGGAAAAGGGCTACCGGGTGTTTTTCAGCCGCATTTCACTGGAGGACAAGCTGGGCACGGAGTATGAGCCGTACATCTTTGCCGCGCTGCACTCCGCCAAGATCATGCTGGCCTTCGGCACGGATTACGAGTATTACAACGCCGTGTGGGTGAAAAACGAGTGGAGCCGCTATTTGCAGCTGATGACCAAGGACAAGAGCAAGCACCTGATCCCCTGCTACAAGGGCATCGACGCCTATGATATGCCCAAGGAGTTCGCCAAGCTCCAGGCGCAGGACATGGGCAAGGTAGGCGCCATGCAGGATCTCCTGCGCGGCGTGGATAAGATCATGGGGAAAGGTGCGGGTGCTGCGCCTGCTGCGGACACAACGGCAAATGCTACCGTGGATTCTCTGTTAGATCGGGCATGGATGTTTTTGGAGGATGAGGATTATCAAAAGGCTCACGAGTACCTTGAACGTGTGCTGGATATTGACCCGCGCAACAGCCGGGCATATTGGGGAAATGTGCTTGCCACGCTGCAAATTCCTTCTCTTGCCGCAATAGACACGAAGGTCATTCGTTTGGATACCCTTAAGGATTTCGAGCGCGCCATGCGCTTCGCGAGTGAAAGCGAACGACAAGAATTAGGGAAAACATACGATTCCGTACAAAAGAAATATTTTATTAACTGTATCCATGCAATCTTAAAAAACAAACTGAAGAAGCAACTGCGCAAACGGCAGAAGAATTTTAATGCAAAAAGCCTGCTTGCCCTTGGAGAAGGTAATGCGATTGGTTTAAGCCGAGATGGAACGGTGGTATCTTCCGCGAAGTGCGATACCGAAAGCTGGAAGCACATTGTTGGTGTTTCCAACTGCGGAAGTGTTTTTTGCGGTTTGAGCTATGACGGTAAAATAAAGATAACTGAGGGAAACAAGCCGGAATGTGCGCATGATATAGAAAGATGGCATGATATTGCGTCCATTGCATCTTGTTTACGGTGTACTATAGGACTGCGAGTAGACGGTACCGTAGTGTCATGCGGAAAATGCTTTTGCGGCGAAGACAATGTAGATACATGGCATCATATTACCGCGATTGCCTGTGGATACTTTTACACTGTTGGATTACGCTCTGACGGCACCGTAGTAGCATGCGGAACAAATAAGGATGGCGTATGCGATGTGGCTGCATGGCGGAGAATTGTTGAGATCGCGGCGTGCAGAGTTCATACGGTAGGCTTGAGTTCAAACGGTACGGTAGTGGCGTGTGGAAATAATGACCACGGGGAATGCGATGTTTCCGAGTGGCAAGATATCGTTTCAATTGCTTGTGGTTCTAGCCATACGGTAGGATTGAAATCTGACGGCACGGCAATAGCAACTGGTGACAACAGCAATGGCCAGTGTGATGTAGCCGCATGGCAAAACCTTGTTGCTGTTGTTTGCGGTTGGCGCAGCACCGCCGGCATATGCGCAGACGGTACGATAGTGACTTGTGGTTTGAACGAAGAATTGAAGCATATCGTCGAGGGGTGGAAAATATTCGATGATATTGATTCTTATCCATCATTGCAAACGAGGAAGCGGGAGTATGCGCTGCTAGAATCGAAAGAAGCCGAAGAACAGCGTAAGGTAAAAACATACGAGAAGGCACAACGATTAGCTAAAATCAACACATCTCAAGCGCAAATTGAGGCGGCGGAATTATTTAACAAGACAGTTGGCTGGCGAGACGCAAGCGAACAGGCCGCACGGTGTTGGCAACTTGCCGAAGAATTAACTGCCGAGGAAACAAAGAACGCAATTTACGAGAAAGCGGTTCAACTGGCAACTTTTGGTGAATCTAACTATCAGCGAAAAGCCGCAGAAGAGTTTGCATTGATCCCCGGCTGGCGGGATGCAGATGAGCAGGTGGAGCTATGCCGTCAAGCCGCAGAAAGGCTTGCGCGGCAGGAAGAGGAACTTACTGCACTCAAAAACAAGAAGCGTGCCAGCCTTACGTCGGAGAAAATGACCTTGCAAAATGAATTGTCTAATTTGAAAGGACTATTTACGGGCAAACGCCGCAAGGAGATTGAGAGTCGGCTGGCGGAGATTGAAGCCGAGTTGAAGAAACTGTAAGGGGGCTATCTAAATGCTCAGTATGAAAGAGTACATGGAAAAAGTCGGGGTTACGAAAGAAGAATATGTTATAAATTGGATCAATCAAGACTTAATTCCCGGTGTTCGCAAAAGTACAGAAGGATCATATTTGTTTCCAGAATCGGCGCGACGCCCGTATCGCGCACGGTGCAAAGAACGCACAAATGCTAAAACAATTAGGGCCTCAATCGTAAACGCATGTTTGAAACAACAATATATTTCACCCTCAACATTTCATTTAAGCAAGAGTGAATTCGAGAGCTATATTGCTGATTTGGCCAAAAGAGGACTGATTGTTCAGAGAGAAGATGATGGCATTGTTTATTATGACTCCACAGCCGAAAGCGAGAAACTTAAAGGAATTGGGGTAAAGGAACTTGCCAAAAAAGTTCATAAGTGTATTGTTGTCGTTGAACCTATTTTGTCTGTTGCTGCAAGTACATTAGCAATTGCTGATACATTGCTGTAATTTGTAAGGAGAAACATCATGGCTAAATTTGTAATAGAATGTCCCAACTGCGGCAAGTTTGCCGAGGGCAAGACCGGGTTCTTTGCCCGGAAAAAGATCGACTGCGCCTGCGGTCACACCATCAATATCCGCACCGACAGGATGGCGTCCCGGCAGTGCCCTCACTGCGGCAACACGGTGATCTTTGACCAGACCGCCGGTGACAAGGCTCGGTGTCCCGTCTGTCACGAGCCCATCAACACCATGGACGAGCAGAACCAGATGGCGGAGTTCTCCTGCGGCCAGTGTGGTGTGCGGCTGCGTACATCCAAGGCGGCGGCACACTTCGTCTGCCCCGTGTGCGACTACGACAACGATGTTCCCGCGCAGATCATGCAGGAGAGCATCCGCAAGGACGGCCTTGCCAGTATCATCAAGTATGAGGGCGACAACGAAACACTGGTGTGGAAGCACCCCATCGAGGACTTTAACTTCGGCTCTCAGCTCATCGTCCACGAGAGTCAGGAGGCCATCTTCTTCCGGGATGGGCAGGCACTGGATCTGTTCGGGCCGGGGCGCTACACGCTGGAGACCCAGCAGCTGCCCCTGCTGGAAAAGCTCTATAAGCTGCCCACCGACACCGAGGGGACTTTCCACAGTGAGGTCTACTTCATCAACAAGACGGTGCAGATGTCCATCAAGTGGGGCACGCCGGACAAGGTGCGGTTCATCGACCCGCTGACCAGCGTGCCGCTGGAGATCGGAGCCTCCGGCGAGCTGAATTTGCAGGTGTCCGACGCCCGCAAGCTGCTGCTGAAGCTAGTAGGCACCATGAGCGGCATCGCGTGGGGCGATCAGGAAGGCTTTACCAAGTCCGTGCAGAGTGCCTTCCGCCCGCTGATCGTCAACGCGGTACGCAGCAACCTGCCCGCCATCATCAAGAACCAGCAGATCGACCTGCTGGAGATCGACGAGCGGGTGGACGACATCTCCGCCGACCTGCAACAGAAGATCCTGCCGGGGTTTGAGGAGTACGGCCTGACCATCCCGCAGTTCTATGTGACCCACATCGTGCTGCCGGAGGATGACCCCAACTTCAAGCGCATCCGGGAGCTGCACACCGTGATGCTCCAGACCCGCACCTATCAGGCGGAGGCGGCGGTCAAGACCGTGCAGGCGCAGAGCGAGGCGGCCTACCGCACCGCTCAGGAGGAGAGCAAGGCGGCCATCACCGCCGCCCAGCGCAAGGTGGAGCTGGAGCGTCAGACAACCGAGACAGAGGTGGCACGCCGGGAGGCAGAGCGGACGGTCATCAAAGCGCAGGCGGAGGCACAGGCACAGCGTATGGCGGGCCTCACCGAGGCGGAGATCATGCGCGCCAAGGGCTACACCCAGAAGGACGTACTGCAATCCGAGGTGCAGAAGGCCTACGCCGCAGGCTTGGGCGAGATGGGCTCCAATGGCGGCGGCAGCGGTCTGGGCGACATTGCCGGATTGGGTGTGGCACTGGGCGCTATGGGCGGCGTGGTCAACATGACCAAGGACGCCCTGAACCCCGTTTTCAGCGGGATCACCCAGCCTGCTCCTGATTCAGCCGCCCCCGCGGGTGGTTGGAGCTGCGCCTGTGGACGGACGAACATCACCTCCAACTTCTGCCCCGACTGCGGCGCGAAAAAGCCTGTTCCGCAGAACGGATGGACTTGTCCCAGCTGCGGTGCAGCCAACATCACCAGCAATTTCTGCCCGGATTGCGGCGCGAAAAAGCCCGCGCCGGACGCGGGCTGGGACTGTGCTTGCGGTCAGACGAACATCAAGAGCAACTTCTGCCCCAACTGCGGCAAAAAGCGGGGCGAATGAGCCGGCGGCTTACATAAAGGAGGAGCATGGATATGAAAAACAAGAATAGCGTGCGTGGGCTGGTCATTCTCGGCATCGTATTGGCGGCATGGCTTGTCATCGTGCTGGCCGTACCCTTTGTGAAAAATGGGGCCTACTGGCTGAGCTTTGTGATTACCCTCATCGCATTTCTCGCACAGCTCTACATTTTCAAAATTTCCTTCCGCAACGGCGAAAGTGTCCGCAGCAAGTTCTACGGCTTCCCCATCGCCCGCCTCGGCGTGGTGTATCTGACGGTGCAGCTGGTGCTGGGCTTGCTGGTCATGGCATTGGCCAAATGGGTGCCCACATGGGTGGGCGTGATTCTCTTTGCCGTCACGCTGGCGGCTGCGGCGGTGGGCTGCATTGCCGCCGACATGATGCGCGACGAGGTGGAGCGGCAGGACGTGCAGCTGAAAAAGGACGTCTCTGCCATGCGCGCCATGCAGTCCAAGGCCAACGCGCTGGTAAACCAGTGCGACGCACCGGAGCTGCGAGCTGCACTGCAAAAGCTGGCGGAGGACTTCCGATTCAGCGATCCTGTCAGCAGCGATGCGCTGGCAGATGTGGAAGCGTCCCTGTCTGCCTGCTTGGACGAATTGCAGCGCAGTCTCACCGATGGCGATTTGGACAGTGCCGCCGTCCTCTGCCGCCGCGCCGCCGCCACCACCCTGACAGAACGAAACCGACTGTGCAAGCTGAATAAATAAGGGGGATTTTGAGTCGTGATAGACAGAGCTGAGTTAACATACAGGCATCTGTTTCCAACGGAAGCGGTAAAGGCCGAGGCATTTGATAAAATCGCAGAGTTGTTCTACAATTGCAATTTTGGTTCAACCTCAAAAGCCGATATTGAGACCCTTATGTTTTCAATTTTTATTGAACGAATTTTAAAAGAGGATGGTCCAGAGAATTTTAAGTCCTATAGTGATTACACATTATCAAAGGCGTTATGTATTACTCAAGCGAGGGTTAGCAATTTGAAAGTAAGAAAAGAATTGGTCTATCCCTACGAAGATTTTTCTTGGAAGAAGTCTTTTGAATTAGTATCTAAAAAGGCAACATTTGAAAATGGGAAAATCAAGATTTATATTCCTGACAAAAACTTATTCCTTGAAATAAAAAATGCTATAGAAGAAGCGGGAGGATTTGTTGAGATACAATTGACATCTAATCTACTCCAAGTAAAGTTGTCCTATTTTCTTGATTTAATCCTTGCAATTGATGATGGAGCATCACGTAGTGAACTTAGAAAGAAAATCATCGAAAATACAAAACGCGACAAAAGGGATATTCAATGCCTAGACAATGAACCATTTGGCAAAGCACTTATTAAACAGAGTCCCGAGTTGATTATCGACCTTATAGGTGAGTGTATTCCTATATTTGGAGGCATAGCAAAAACTATTGCGAGCAATCTCTATACTGCGATTAAGGCAAGTAAAGGAGAGTAACTATGTCTATCTTCAAATGTAAAATGTGTGGCGGGGAGCTGCACATCAATCCCGGTGAATCCGTAGCCGTATGTGAATACTGCGGCACCACGCAGACGCTGCCTAAGCTGGACGACGACCGGCGCGCCAACCTGTACGACCGCGCCAACCACTTCCGGCGCAACAACGACTTCGACAAGGCGGCAGGCATCTATGAGCAGATTCTCAACGAGGACAAGACCGACGCTGAGGCGTACTGGTCACTGGTGCTGTGCCGCTATGGTATTGAGTACGTGGAGGATCCCGCCACGCACAAGCGCGTGCCTACGGTGAACCGCGCCCAGTACACCTCCATTTTCGATGATGAGGACTACAAGGCCGCCATCCAGTACGCCGACGCCGGACAGCGCGAGGTCTACGAGGCCGAGGCTAAAGCAATCAACGAAATTCAGAAGGGCATTCTGGAGATTTCCCAGAAAGAAGAGCCGTTCGACGTGTTCATCTGCTATAAGGAGACGGACGCCAACGGCCGTCGGACACCGGACAGCGTGCTGGCTACCGATCTCTACCACCAGCTGACGCAGGAGGGCTTCAAGGTGTTCTTCTCCCGCATCACGCTGGAGGATAAGTTGGGTACCGCCTACGAGCCGTACATATTCTCCGCACTGAACAGCGCCAAGGTGATGGTGGTGCTGGGCACGAAGCCGGAGTACTTCAACGCCGTGTGGGTGAAAAACGAGTGGAGCCGTTATCTGGCGTTGATTCGTGGCGGCGCGAATAAGGTGCTGATCCCCGCCTACCGCGATATGGATCCCTACGACCTTCCGGAGGAGTTTTCCCATTTGCAGGCGCAGGATATGTCCAAGCTGGGCTTCATGCAGGACTTGATCCGTGGCATCAAGAAGCTGACGGAAGTTGACAAGCCCGCGTCCAAAGAAACGGTGGTAGTGCAGGAGACTGCCGCCAACACCGCACCGCTGCTGAAACGAGCTTTCATCTTCTTGGAGGACAGCGATTGGAACAATGCCGACGAGTACTGCGAAAAGGTGCTGGACATTGACCCGGAAAACGCTCAGGCCTATCTGGGCAAGTTGATGGCGGAATTAAGGGTAAGAAAGCAGGAAAAATTAAAAGGTCAAGCAGATGCCTTTGATCATAGCAACAATTATCAAAAGGCCATCCGTTTTGCTGATGATAAGCTGAAAACGGCGCTTATTAGCTACATAGATTATATCAATACCCGCAACGAAAATGCCCGTCTTGATAGCATTTATGCTCATGCGAAAAATGCTATGAATGCGGCAAATACGGAGGATGCTTTCAAAGCTGCCGCTGATACGTTTGCTACGATTCACGACTTTAGGGATGCAGATAATCTCGCTAAAGAATGTATTGATAAGGCGGAAATCTGCCGCAAGGACGCGATTTACTCCGTTGCCATATCCAAAACAACCGAAGATAGTGTCGAGTCCTGCGAAGAAGCGATTCGGATGTTTCAATCTATTTCCAGATGGAAGGATGCCGATGAACAGATTTCCACTTGCCGGAGTAAGATTGAAGAAATCAAAGCAGAGACCGAAAAAGCAGCAGAGAAGCGCAAAAAAGCACTTACCATAGCTATACCTATCATGTGCGCCTGCATAGCGTTTGTAATTGTTCTGACAACCGTGATTATACCAAAGCAAAAAAATAATGCGCTGGTAGCAAAATATGGGCAGGAATATGTCGATGCATTTTACGCACTGGATGTAGGAGATACGTTTGAGCTTGGTTCTTACGAGCAGGACAACATTTCGAATGGAAAAGAGAAAATTGAGTGGATTGTCCTTGTAAAAGAAAACGGGAAGGCTCTTGTCATCAGCAAATATGCCCTTGATTGTCAACCATACAACACATCAGGTATAGATGTAACGTGGGAAAACTGCACACTTCGCAAATGGCTGAACAACGATTTTATCAATTCCGCTTTCTCTGCTGATGAAAAGTCGATGATTCTCGTGACAACAGTATCTGCCGATAAAAATCCACAATACAGTACCAATCCAGGTGCCGCAACGCGTGATCAGGTATTCCTGCTGAGTGTGACCGAGGTGGACAAATATTTCAGTTCCGCCGGTGTGGGGCAGTGTGGACCTACGGATTATGCAGTTGCAAACGGCGCTTGGAAAGGCGATAAAGGTGGATACTGGGTGTGGCTGCGGTCGCCTGGCATAGATCCAGATTTTGCCGCTAGTGTTTCCTATGACGCCTATAACGCATCTGACGTCCTCCCCTTTTGCATAGGAAAGCCTGTCGACACGAATAGTGGTAGTGTCCGTCCCGCTATGTGGATCGAATTGGGATAACAGTCTCAAAACAGGCATTGCACACCTGTGTGCTATCCTCCTCATCGTAAAAAAGAGCCGGCGCAGGGAATCCCCTGCGCCGGCTCTTTGCTATACTCACCTGATCGCCTCGCCAAGCACCTGACGCAGCAGGTCTGTCACGCCCTGCGCCGCCTGGATGGTGGCGATCATCAGCAGGTCGCCATCCACCTCCGACCAGTTGAGGTCATGTCCCGCGCTGCGGATAAGCTGCGTCAGAAACGCCCGCTGGGTGCGTCCGTTGCCCTCGCGGAAGGGATGCAGGTAGTTGGTGGTGCAGTAAAAATCGGTGATCTCCTCCACGAAGGCGTCATGGGACAAGCCCTTGAAGTAATTCTGCTCCTTCAGCCGGTCAAAAATCAGCTTGGCCTGCGGTTCGATCTCCTCAGCAGGGCAGAAATCCGTCCCCTTCTTGCTGATGTTCACCGTGCGGATCTGCCCCGCCCAATCGTACAGGTCAGAGAAAAGAAACTGATGGATCGCCTTGTAGTGGGCAAAATCAAAAACGCCTTCCAGCGGGCATTGTTCCAGCTTGGAGGCGTTGACATAGGTGGCGAGAGCCTCCGCCTCTTGCAGCGCGGCCTCGTCATGGATATGCAGTTTGTTCACCAGCACCGTTGTGCCGGGGTAGCAGTTGTCCTGAATGGGATCGATGCTGTACGCCATATCATCGTCACCTCTCGGCTGGTTTTGCAAAACGCCGCAGCAGCTCCGCCGTGGTCACCTCGCCACGCAGCACACGCTGGCACTGCTCCCGCATCTGGGGCGTTACCTGACAGCCCTCCATGCGGACGGAGGCCTCCGCGTTCTTCATAGGAACCGTATATCGCTTGTCAGTGTTCTTGTACATAGAAAAACTCCTCGCGTCATCCGCGAGGAGTCTGGAGCTTGTGGCCGGATTCGAACCGGCGACCTGCTCATTACGAGTGAGCTGCTCTGCCAGCTGAGCCACACAAGCATCTCTATGAGAATCGGCTCCTCGCCGTACTCTGTTTGTTAGTTTACCACACCTGTGGGTCGGAATGCAATAGCCGCCTTATATAGCATCAGCGACCTGCTCATTACGAGTGAGCTGCTCTGCCAGCTGAGCCACACAAGCACGGTCGAACACCGGGTGATAGTATAACATACTCCTTCCCCGCCGTCAACCTTTTTTCCGCGCCGGAAAAAATAATACATAACGTAATCTTATCGTCATAATCTTCCGTTTTTGTACTGTATGGAACATTTGGTGCTTTTTCCCGCGGTACGCCACTTCCTGCAAATAGAAGCGCTTTCCCCTATTCTCCCCATTTTACCAGATAATTCACCTGTTTTCCCGCAAGCTCTTCCCTTTACAAAGATTTTACATAATCCGACACCGCATAATCTCTACGAAGAGTTATCCACACTTTCCACCGAGTTATCCACAATGGCGCAACTCCTTTATTTTCAATTGTTTCGCGGTTTTTTAGAAGAATTATCCAGTACAGAAAACGGAGTTATACCCTGTCATTATACCCCGGTTTACTTTACATAATGTCTAAGTTTGTTGTAATGTTACCATAATGTTGCCTACTCTCTTGCATTAGATGTGAAAAACGCCCCCGCCCTGTCGGTCGACAGAACGGGAGCGCCGCGTTATTCCAATGTACCCAGATCCATGGTGGCGTAGGCGTTCAGCTCCAGACCCGCCCGGCGCCCCGCCTGATATTCATAGTAGCCCTGTGCGCCGATCATGGCGCCGTTGTCGCCGCACCACCGCAGCGGCGGCAGAAACAGCTCCACTCCCGCCCGGCGGCAGGCGCGCTCCAAGTCGGCGCGGATAACGGAATTGGCCGCCACGCCGCCGGCCGCTACCAGTTTGGTATGCCCCGTCAGCTCCAGCGCCCGCATGGCACGGGGCACCAGCTCGCCGGATACGGCGCAGGCAAAATCCCGTGCCAGTGCAGGGGCGTCCAGCGCCTCCCCCTTCTGCTGGGCGTTGTGGGCCAGATTCACCACCGCGGTCTTCAGGCCGGAAAAGCTCATATCCAGCTCCGCGCCGGACACATGGGCGCGGGGCAGCTCGTACTTGCCGCCGGCGGACTGCTGCGCCAGCTCATCCATGGGTCTGCCGCCGGGGTAGGGCAGCCCCAGCACGCGGGCGGCCTTGTCGAAGCACTCCCCCGCCGCGTCATCCCGCGTGGCGCCCAGCACCGTCATGTCCGTGTAGTCCCGCACGTCCACGATCAGGGTATTGCCGCCGGAGATGGCCAGCGCCACAAAGGGCGGCTCCAGCTCCGGGAACGCCAGATAGTTGGCGGCGATATGGCCCCGGACATGGTGGACGGGGATCAGCGGCACGCCCAGCGCGTAGGCGGCGGATTTGGCAAAGGACACCCCCACCAGCACCGCGCCGATGAGGCCGGGGGCATACGTCACCGCCACGGCGTCCACGTCCTTCTTGGTCAGGCCCGCGTCGGCAAGTGCCTTATCGGACAGGGCGGCGATGGCCTGCACGTGCTTGCGGGAGGCGATCTCCGGCACCACGCCGCCGTACAGGGCGTGCATATCCGCCTGAGACAGAATGGCGTCGGACAGCACCTGCCGTCCGTCCCGCACCACCGCCACCGCCGTCTCGTCGCAGGAGGATTCAAAAGCCAGAATGTTCATTGCGCCGCCTCCTCCGTGTAGTATTTCGTCAGGATGAGGGCGTCCTCCTTGGGCAGGTCGTAGTAGTTCCTGCGCCGTCCCACCTCCGCGAAGCCGAAGCCCTCATACAGCGCGATGGCCGCCGCGTTGGAGGGCCGCACCTCCAGCGTCAGGAACGCCAGATGGTTGCCCCGGGCGAAGTTGTCGAACACCTGCAAAAGCTGGTTCGCCACGCCCTGCCGCCGGCAGGCGGGATCCACCGCCACATTGGTGATATAGCCCTCGTCGGCCACCACCAGCAGTCCGGCGTAGCCCACCGGCTGCTCTGTCTCCGGCTCTACCGCCACCAGAAAGGCGGCGCACTGGTTGTCCATCTCCTCCGCCAGCATTTTTTTAGACCACGGACGGGAAAAGCACATCCGCTCCAGCTGCTCCAGCCGATCCAGATGCTCCGCCGCCATGGGTACGATCTTTACCTGTTTCATGTCTTACTCCTTTGCCGCCAGCCAGTTTTTGCCGCTGTGCGCCTCCGCGATCAGGGGGACGGACAGGCTGGCGGCCTGCTCCATCTCCTCCGTCAGCAGGCGCTCTACCTGCGTCTGCTCCGATGCCGGACATTCCACGATCAGCTCGTCGTGTACCTGCATGAGAAGCCGGGCGCGCAGACCCTCCCGCTTCAGGCGGCGGTGTACCCGCACCATGGCCAGCTTCATGATATCGGCGGCGGTACCCTGCACCGGCATATTCAGCGCCACCCGCTTGCCGAACTCCCGCAGGTTGAAATTGCTGCTTTTCAGCTCCGGCAGGGCGCGGCGGCGGTGCATCAGCGTCTGGACGTAGCCGTCCTGCTCCGCCTTGGCCACCACATCGGTCATATACTGCCGCACGCCCTGATACGTCTCAAAATACCGCTCCATATACGCCTTGGCCTCCGCCACGGACACGCCGATGTCCTGCGCCAGCGAGAAGGCGGAGATGCCGTAGACGATGCCGAAGTTCACCGCCTTGGCCCGGCGGCGCATCTCCGGCGTCACCTCCTCCGGCGGCACGTGGAACACACGGGAGGCGGTGACGGTGTGGAAATCCTCCCCCGACCGGAACGCCGCCTGCATCTCCGCATCTCCGGCGATGTGGGCCAGCAGCCGCAGCTCGATCTGGGAGTAGTCCGCGTCCACCAGCACGCAGCCCTCCGGCGCGGTGAACATCCGCCGCAGCTGGCTGCCCAGCTCTGTGCGGGTGGGGATATTCTGCAAATTCGGCTCGGTGGAGCTGAGCCGCCCCGTAGCCGTCACGGTCATCTGGAAGCTGGTACGCACCCGGCCGTCCGGGTCGATGACCTTCAAAAGCCCGTCCACATAGGTGCTTTTCAGCTTGGCGTACTGCCGGTAGCGCAGCACGTTCGCCACGATGGGCGCGTCGTACCGCAGCTTTTCCAGCACATCGGCATTGGTGGACCAGCCGGTCTTTGTCTTTTTGCCGTGGGGCAGCCCCAGCTTTTCAAACAGGATGACCCCCAGCTGCTTGGGGGAGTTGATGTTGAACGTCTCCCCCGCCGCGTCGTAAATGGCCTGCTCCGTCTCGTCCATGACGCCCTGCAGCGTCTCGCCGTACGCGGCCAGCGCCTTCCGATCCACCAGAAAGCCCGCTGTCTCCATCTCCGCCAGCACCCGGCACAGCGGCAGCTCCACATCGTAGTAGAGCGGCTCCATGTCCAGCTCCCGCAGCTTGGGCGCCAGCGTTCCGTGGAGCGCCGACACGGCGGAGGTATAGCTGATAAGCGCCGTCTGCGCCGCCGCGTCGTCCCCCAGCAGGGAGGTGAACGCCTCCGGCGACAGATGGGCGGGCTTTGGCAGCTCCTCATTATAAAAAGAGAGGAACAGCTTGGGGATATCGTAGCTGCCGGCGGTGGCGTCGCAGAGGTAGGCCGCCAGCGCCGTGTCGAACTCGAAGCCCTCGGCGGGCAGCTCCCGCTCCAGCAGAGCGCGCATGGTATCCTTGATGTGATGCCCCACCTTTTTGATGTCCGCCGCGAACAGCGACGCCAGCAGGTCGTGCCAGTTCCCGGCGTAGCGGTTTTCGTACAGCTCCGCCATCAGGGTCGCGTCTTCCCCCGCCTCGCACTCTACCGCCAGCGCGGAGAGATCCGGCAGACCGTAGACGGTGACGTGCTCTGCCGCCCGCCACAGGGTCAGCAGTTCCTCCGCCCGCGCCGCCGTCTCCACGATCTCCGCATGGGCGGTGTGGGACGGCTTTTCCTCCACGGTGCGGCTGGGAGACAAGCCGAACTTGTCGATAAGCTTCTGGAATTCCAGACGCAGAAACAGGTCGTACAGCTCCGGCTTGAAGGGCTGACGCAGGTTGTCCTCCGGCTGGAAGTCCAGCGGCGCGTCGGTAACGATGGTGGCCAGCCAATAGCTGTGCCGCGCCGCCTCCTCCCCCTCCTGCAGCTTGCGGAGGGCGGCGGGCTTGGCGTGGATGTCCGGCATCTGCGCGTACAGCGCGTCGATGCTGCCGTACTCCTGCACCAGCGCCATGGCGGTCTTTTCTCCGATGCCCGGTACGCCGGGGATGTTGTCGGAGCTGTCGCCCATCAGCGCCTTCAGGTCGATCATGTGGATGGGGTCGAAGCCGTAGGTCTCCCGGAACGTCTCCGGCGTCATATCCTTCGTGGTGGTCTGGCCCATGCGGGTGGACACCAGCTTCACCTTGGTGTGGTCGGTGATGAGCTGGAGACTGTCCTTATCGCCGGTGACCACGACGCAGTCCCAGCCGTCGGCCTCGCATTTGCGGCTGATGGTGCCGATGAGGTCGTCGGCCTCGTAGCCGGTCAGCTCGTACTGGGGGATGCTCATAGCCGTCAGCACCTGCTTGAGCGGCAGCATCTGCATGGCCAGCTCCTCCGGCATTCCCTTGCGCTGCGCCTTATAGGACGCGTCCGCCTGATGGCGGAACGTGGGCTCCCGCCGGTCGAAGGTGACGCACAGCGCCTCCGGCTTCTCCTCGTCCAGCAGGCGCTGGAGCGTGGTGACAAAGCCGTAGATGGCGTTGGTATACAGACCCTGCCGGGTGGTCAGGGGCCGGATGCCGTAAAAGGCGCGGTTGACGATGCTGTTGCCGTCAAGAACCATCAATTTCATAGGGCTCCTCCCAAAATTCCATAAGTGGCTATATTATACGCCGAATTTCTCTGTAAAACAACCGTCACTCTTGACAGTGTTCCTTTTTGTGGTAGACTTGTCTGGTGCGTTTTAGGACTGCGGCAAATTCCCGCAGCCCTCCATCTTGATAAAGGAGGCTCCTCCCCCATGATCGAATCCTTCCTGACGGTAGGCCGTCAGATCATCACGCTATACCTGCTGATGGCGGTGGGCTTTGTGCTGGGCAAGGTCAAGCTCATCGACGACCGCGGCTCCCTGACCATGAGCAATCTGGTGATGTACGTCGTCTCCCCCTGTATGCTGCTGGTGGCGTTCCAGCGCCCGCTGGAGCATGAGCTGCTCCATGAGTTTGCCATCTCACTGGGGATCGCCCTGCTGCTCCACGCCGCGTTTATCGTGCTGTCCTGTCTCATCCTCCGGGAGAAGGACACCCACCGCCGGGGGCTGATGCTGTTCGGCTCCGTGTTCTCCAATTGCGGCTTCATGGGATACCCCCTGATGACCGCCTTGTTCGGCAGCATCGGCGTGTTCTACGGCTCCGCCTATGTGGTGGTGTTCACGTTCCTCACATGGACCTACGGCGTCTTCGCCATGACCGGCGACCGCTCCCAACTGAAGCTGCGCCCCCTGCTGCTGAACCCCGGCGTCATCAGCATCGTGCTGGCTATGGCGCTGTTCCTGCTGCAGGTCACCCTGCCGGAGATCGTGATGGTACCCATCACCTATCTGTCCGATCTGAATACGCCGCTGCCCATGGTGGTGGTGGGCTATCAGCTCAGCCACGCCGACTTCCGCGCCGCCCTGCGGGGTGTCTACTCGTGGATATCCATGCTGCTGCGGCTGGTGGCGTTCCCCCTGCTGTCGCTGGGCGCCTGTCTGGCGCTGGGGCTGGACAGCCGCCTGACGGTCATCACCGTCATCGCCGCCAGCGCACCGCCCGCCGCCCTGATGAGTATGTTCTCCGCCAAGTTCAAGCTGGACACGGCGCTGGCATCCTCCATGGTATCGGTGCAGACGGCGTTTTCCGCCCTGACCCCCAATTCGGCGGCCGACCTGACCAAGCAGGACGTTTTCGCCGCCTGGAGCCGCCGTTTTCCCGTGGCGGCGGGACCCAACGTCTTCTGGAACCGCGGCTCTCTCAAGGAGTGCTATGAAGTCTTCTTCCCCCATGTCTGCCGGTTCGATTCCGTGATCTGCGCCAACGACATTGCGGCGGCGGCGCTTCTGGAGCAACTGAAAAAGGACGGCGTGACCGTCCCGAAGGAATTATATCTGTTGAGCTACGGCGACTCGTCGCTGGCCCGTGCCCTGCGCCCGGCCATCACCAGCGCGTCGCTGAACCATGACGAGCTGGGGCGGCGGGCGGTGAGCCTGTACGCCTTTTTATCCCGACAAGAGCCGACGGCCAGCGTGGCGGTGCAGGTACACTGCCGCGTCGCGGTTCGGGAGTCCACGGAGAACCAGCCTTTGCATTCTGCGGAGGAATCCTTTTCCACGCCCATCCGGGAAGCGGTGGATTTTTACAGTGACGGGCAGGCCCAGCGGCTGATGGCGCTGGAAACGCTGCTGGACGTCAGCCGTTCGGATGCGTATGCGTCGCTGGCGCTTGACAAGCGGCTGGCGCAGGCCAACCTGCCCCGCCGCGACCGCGCGTTCGTCACCCAACTGGTATACGGCACGCTGGAAAACCGGATGACGCTCGACTGGCGCATCGACCAGTTCCTCGAAGGCAACAAGGAAATCGACCAGACT
>ERZ773181.1519-NODE-1519-length-18213-cov-5.091420_pt1 | contig 18213 bp, 13 predicted proteins | sample MGYA00581001_ERZ773181 | MGnify/ENA primary metagenome ERZ773181 (study PRJEB29015, sample SAMEA2737780) | human gut metagenome | biome: human gut; feature: human-associated habitat; material: faeces | place: China | collected 2012 ... | reverse complement strand
GACAGTACATCACGGATTTTCCGGAGGATTGCTTGAGCATACACTCAGTGTAACTCGTATGTGTGATTATTTTGCAACAAGCTACTCTATTTTGAATAGAGATCTGCTCCTTAGCTCTGCAATCCTTCATGATATCGGAAAAGTGAAAGAACTTTCTGATTTTCCGGACAATGATTATACAGATGAGGGACAGCTGATCGGACATATCGTGATCGGTGTCGAGATGATCGATGATGCGATCCGTTCTATCCCGGACTTTCCGGTGAAGCTTGCTCATGAACTCAAGCATTGTATCGTGGCACATCACGGTGAACTGGAATACGGTTCTCCAAAGAAACCGGCACTGGCAGAGGCAGTGGCACTGAATATGGCAGATTCAACAGATGCAAAGCTTCAGACATTGACAGAACTGTTCAAAGGAAAAACAGGAACAGAATGGCTTGGATATAATCGTCTGTTTGAGTCTAATTTAAGAAGAGCATCTGAGGATTAAATCTAACAATGAGAACAACAAGTGTCACTGTTTGCAGAATCTATGTGAGCAGTGGCTATTTGTATAATTAAGAGTAAAATAGAAGAGAGAAAAGAATGAACAAGAATGATATTGTAACAGTTGAAATAACAGATATCGGAGTGAGCGGAAACATATCCTGACAAAACGGAAACATGTCCACACCTTCTGAAACCGCACATTCACAGCTGCAAGCAGATGCAATCTGTGGCAAATTTGACATCCATATCACGGTCTTAACCATTGAAGTCTACGGGAACAAATCGGTATAAGATCTTTTCTACCTATATAATGCAAGGCAAGTTTACACTGTTGCCACCTGCCACTGTCTCGACAGTTGAGACAGTGAAGAACGCTCAACTTCTACACAATCCATCCGCTCTGACCTCTGATTGGCCATACACTCGCAGGGAGTTGAGTTGCCGGATTTCACCGTCTCGCCCCGGTATCCGTTCCTTATTTCTTTGTGTTTTCTTCTAATTCCAGCATGAATTTATCGAAGTCAGACATAAACAATCTGTCCTGGATGACACGGTATTTTTCAAATTCCGTCTCAGCATGAAGCTTTGCAATTTCTGCGGACACCTTGCCTGCGTCCTGTAAAATGCCATAATCAAACATTTCGATGAAGCTGTTGAGTCTCTTTTCCCAGTCCTGCATCGTAAGTGGAATATGTCGTAAGATCATGTTTTCAGCAAAATCCAAGTATGCTGTCACCATACGATTCAGCTGCTTCTTTTCATCCTGACTCAAATAATTCTTCGCAACCGTAACATCACTCTTCTTGATCTTTCCTTCCGGCGCATCTGCCCAGGTAGTTAATCCCATATGCTCCTTTGTATGATTAGCTCTTTCCACAATCAGCTCAGCTGCTGTATGTCCATGCACTGCGTAATGCATTTTATTCTGGACAGTCGCATAAAACCTTCTCGTCATTGCGGCATTTTTATCATAATCAATGGCTGTCGCATACAGGTCGGTGATCTTCTGATAGAACTTTCTTTCGCTGGCACGGATCTCACGGATGCGTTCTAACTGCTCATCGAAATACTTCTCTGTCAGATACGTCCCTCGCTTCAGCCGTTCATCATCCATCACCCAGCCTTTGATGGTGTAGTCCTTGGCGATCTGGTTTACCCATTTACGGAACTGCACCGCACGCTCGGAATTGACCTTGAAGCCTACGGCAATGATCATTTGAAGGTTATAGTGCTTGGTATCGCGTGTGACCTGACGAGAACCTTCGGTTTGAACTATCCGGAAATTCCGGATAGTTGAATCTTCCTCAAGCTCTGAATCAGAATAAATCTTCTTGATATGCTCATTGATTGTACGAACGTCCACATCATACAAGGTGGCCATCATTTTCTGTGTCAGCCATATATTTTCATCCTCATAGCGCATCTCTATGCTGTCCTGCTGATTACCTACAGAGGCAACATAGGTCAGGTATTCCGCTGCGCTGGAACGGATGGTTATCTCATCTTTTTTCTTTGCCAAATGAAGTGCCTCCTTACTTTGTCATAAGGTCCATTATGAAATGCCAATGTATCTTCAAAATTTTGACCTGGTTATTCTGCTTGTTGAATATACGGCACAATTACATCATAAAACTTCTTAGTCCAATCAGCGTGGAAGTTCGCCATCTGGAGCCAGTCGGTCTCATTTTCAATGCTTACGTTATTCAGCTGAATGAAAACCTTGGACGATTTAATATCGTCACCACGGTTCCACTGGAGCGTTGCGCCCAACGCTGATTCTATTTCCGCTTTATGTGTGTACAGGCTATCGAAGGCATCCTTGTTTTCTTGCTTATTGCCTCTGCCAAACACGACCTCTGCCCGCGCTGCATCAAAGTTTGCTACGCAGCAAAGGTAGAATCCGCCTATACCAAAGAAGCCATTAATCCAATTATCCCTTGACGGATTAACATTGGAGAAAGAACCATCCTCACCGTGCACTTTCTGGATAATCGGAAGCGCATATGTCCAATATTTTCTCCGGAGCTCGTAACGGCTGCCCGGCTCATCCTCATTAGCCGCATTTTCATCACGTAGATAAAAAATCAAATCAGAAGGATCTTCATTGTACAGTTTGAAGAGGCGACTAAGGACAGACAGTTTGCTCTGAGTGCTTGTATTTGTCCACACATAGATGCCGTCACCAATTTCCACTGACTTCGTGAATGCATCCGGATTAGTGTTGAAGTGAAGAGCAATATTCTCCTCCTCCGACATGGCCAGCTTTGTGATATTAGCCTTGTCCTCGGCATACAGAATCTGAATAACCTTTTGGAACATCTCAACCCAGCTCGTTACCGGCTGTTCAGTGTTCTTAAAGGCGAACTTTGCAATCAGTCGTCCGGTCAGCTCGTCCTCATCCTCAAGCGTATAAGTATCAAGCTGCTTTTCTTCCGGTTTGTATTCTGTGACAGGTGCTGCCCAGATTGAAAGAGCCCGACCCATGAGATGTTCGCTGCGTTTCTCCAGTTCTGCCAGTGTCCATTTCTCCTTTTTGGCAATCCAAGTATTCATGCGAATACCACTATCATCAAAACCATTCTGCATGGTTTTCTTTTCGGTGAATGAGCTATTACTGTATTTCGAGTTATAGGCCGTCAGTGTAAGATTTGCCATACGATGCAGCCACACTTCATGTATCTGCTCATAGTCATCTCCCAGTTCCTTCTGCCAAATCGGCGTAAGGTGCTGAGGCATGATGTGCTCAATGGAATAGGTGCCGTCATCACAGTGACGATATACATCCTTATCCTCCGATGTGCCGAAATTCTCGAAACGCTCAAGGATGTAAATCTTATTCTTGCTGTTCATCAGATAAACTGGACGCCCCTCAAATGCCACCTTAAACTCAACATCGTCTGGGAAGCGGGCACGCTCCTTCTTTGAGAGAAGCGCATACTTGAACTTCTCGACATAGTCATCCTCGGTGCTATCGTACCGGACAATTTCCCGGTGTAGCATGAGGAAAATCTTATTCAGAGCATTTGTCGGCAGATCACACATCGTCCTGCGGAACAGATAGTTCTCTGTCGTCAGGAAAATCTCTGTAACCTGCGTTAAAGTCAGTTTGTTTTCATTATATAGGCGCAGCACTTCGAGAAAGTACGGCCTTGTTACCGTAGTCTCCAAACGGTTCAGTCGATCAATGCAAGCGTCAAGTGTAGCACTGCCAGAATTACCCTCAAGGAGAATCTGGTACCGCTTTGCATAGGCCAGCATCTCGGCAAGGAGTGGTTCCGTTTCGATTTTTCCAAGCTCCACAAAGTCCTTAAAATTGATGTAGATTTTCTTCTGCTGCGGGATTGCCTGCTGCTTTACACTCAGGTAATCTCGGATGAAGGCACTTACATCATACTTCGTGCAAACCTCGATCTTATTCCAGTATTTCTCGTAGTAGGCCTCTTGCTCCTTGGACGGTAAGCCCATCAAAATGAAGTTCCTGATCTTGTCGCCTTCGCTGAGGTCAAGGCCGGTCGAGTTCAGGCTCTCGAAAATGAGCTGTGGATTGTCATCCATATCCAGACGGATATTTATAATCTCCAAACAGCAAATCGCATCATAAAGCTGGTCGATGGTGATTTCCTGCTTCTGAATCCGGTCATAGAAATAATCGTAGTTCATGGTCAGATTTGACTCGCGGATATGCTCAGTCGGATCTGAGAACAGCTTTCCAAAGGCGGTCTGGTCATTCTTTACCGGTTTGAGTTTGATACGAGTATCCTCCGGCTTCCACTTATCCACAAGGTATTCCTCAAAAATCCGCTGCTTCAGATTAGCGGTCTCCGGCACAATGACACCCTTATCAATCAGGTTATACATGGCAAGAAATAACAGCGATACAGTCGTAAGACGCTGCTGGCCGTCGATAATCAGGAACTCCTCATTGTGGCCATCCGGATTGTAAACGGAAACGAGGCTCCCAAAGAAGTGACTCTTCCGGTGCCCCTTGATGATTTTTACAAGGTCATCGTACAGCTGCTTGCAGTTTTCTGTCTTCCAGTCATAATTTCTCTGATACACCGGGATGACAAAGCGCTTGTCAGAGCCTTCCATGTATTTTACGAATTTACATTCTGAACCTTTCATTCCGTATCATCCCTCCTCGTATTACTGAAGACCGGGATCGCTCCCCAGAGGAGTAATTCCGTTTTCTTTAAGCATTTCATTTATTTCATAAATTGAATTCTCTGCACAGGCTCCCATTACGCATTGATAAACGTATCCTTCGCCCTTCAATGATTTTAATTTAAAGTCAGTTTTACCAAGAAACATTTCAGCCTCCAGCAGTGGCAGCTTTAGTCCTACGCATAACGCCAGAACTGTCTGTACAGATGTTGGATACGCTTCATCATTTCTCAAACGCTGGATGGTCTTTTCTCCTACGAGCGAACGGTCTGCTAACTGTTTATTCGAGAGCTTTCTTTCTTTTTGTAAAGCTACCAGCGTTTCGGCAAAGGAACCGGGATATTTTCGCAGGGCTTCTGACCGACGCTTGGCGTTCTGAATCTGGTCGAGTAGCGTTCGGTTATGCGTGTTTAGTTCAAAGGAATACTCAACCTGATTTTCAACAGGAGCGGCGTTCCGCATGAACTGCGTGTAATACTTCGCCCCTTGATATTTCGATTGATAGCTATACCCCTTCGAGAAAACAACGCAACACTCATCCATGTGTGTGAGTGCATATTCTGACAGTGTCACATTTCCGGCTTGATTCCTCACTATATATTTCTCATTGTTGAGAACGAGGTGACGATCTGTAAAAACAAACTGACCGCTGTCAATTAGTTTCTTAAACTCGCGGTCGAAACAGTAAGCCTTAAACAAATCGGCATAAGGAATAGTGAATGTCTGATTCTTACCCAAGGCACCTACTTCAAATGAATATCCACGAACATACTGACCATCCACAAACGGATATGCACCTTCGGCTTTGGAATACCCCAGATCCATCAAACGAACCTTTACGGCCTGTCTTGACACATCGAACAGCTCCGCCATTTCATCAATGACATTCTCATAGGCTGCAATGCTCGCATCATCAATCCCGCCATAAGCTGCAAGAAGCTGATTTGCCTTCAAGCACGTCGTTTTCGCAGGCATCAAGATTCTCGGAGCAACGCCTTTGGCTTGCCACTCCATCCAGTCTACAGCCTTCCATTTATCTGAATCAGTTGTGTTTGCAGCTATTTGGCACTGGATAGCTCTTCCAAGATTATCGTTAGCACCTATCATTTTCATCAACACATGATATGGCTGATGACGATACCAGTGAAAACACTCATGTGCCAGCGTAGTGCGCTTTGTTCCTACAGATCTCTCATAGGAAACACGCGGATCAAGGTATACGGTTCCGCGTTTAGCATTGCGAATTGTAATCTTCCTGTGCTTATCGAGAACATTCCCGTTATCAAATATGATTGTCCCAAAATAAGTAAGATCATCCGATAGAGGTACATCCTCGATAACATGTAGCTTCATATCGCTGGCTATCGTCTCGATTGGAACCCTCATCGGTTTATCCAACGCATCCGGACAATACCTTGTCAGGAACTTCTCCGCCTCGTCTTCAAACTGGTCGCTAGAGATAATAGGTACCAGCTCTCCGGACAGGCGGTCATTATCAGATTCCTCTTGCATCTCACAGTTACCAACAGACATGATTCGGAACCCGCTCATATCAATACCAAGAGTGACCTGACAATGAATCTTAAGCCAGCGCTCATTAAAATATCCCTTGTGAGAAGCGGACGGCATTTCGACATCGCATGATGCAATTACATCGAATGCAATCACGCCATCTTCTGGCTGTTCAATATGGATAACATTCTCGATTTCCATATCAACGATCGACAGCCTTTTCATGTCACCAGAACGTTCCTCTTGAATATAAGCTATAGCCGCGTCCCGTATATCGTCATAACGAGATTGGTCGATCAGTTTCTGCAGTGGACTTTCATCCTGTGCTTCATAGTAGTCCAACCTGCTGTCATTGAGTTCTTTACGAATTTCGCGCCAATTAGGCATGCACTTATCCATGTGTGCGATAAATGTAGCGTCATGCTTTCTTGTGATTAAATGTGTAAGCTCATGTAAAATAATATAGTCAAGGCAGGCATACGGTTTCTGGGCGAGCTGTAGGTTGAACCACAGCTTCTTTTTGCCTGTACTGCAGGCACCCCATTTTGTAACCATATATTTTGTTTGCCAAGAATCACATTTAAGTCCTGTCTGCGCTTCCCACTTAGGCAGACGATTTTCTATTTCTTCCTTCAGAATCTTTCGATATTCTTCTTTCACATAAGCATCTCGCTGTTTCACGGTACTCTTGGCACTCATGGATAGAATAATATTTTGATTCTGAATCTCGAAGCGGTTCTTTTGATTGTCAGGCTTAAAGACAAGAAAGTACTGCTTTCCCCATATATACATCGTCTCACCTGAAACATACTGCCGCTTTGATGCTCTTGGCTGATCCTGAAATTGCGCGATAGCCCTCTTGATAAAGCCCAGCTGAGTTCTGACATAAGCCTCTATAGCTTTATCGTCCACGGATAAAGGCGCAGAAATTACCACATGTCCATCCGGCGGCTTCACCTGAAGGTGCATATTTTTTATATTCTTTTTTTGCACATCAATTGGGATACCGGAAATGACAATGCGCATTAAAACTCCTCCTGCTTCTCAATGATCTTATAGATGCGCTCCACTTCAGAGTCATCACCCAAAATCTCATAGAGTGCTTTCTTTATTCTTCGTATTACTACCTGATTATCTCTGAACCCAAACAGTGCCTGCTTTTTCACAGCTTTGTGGATTCTGATAGCAAGTTTCTCATCTTCTCCAGTGTTATCATAAATAGCCATGAGGACCTTACTCTTGCGGATACTTTCCGGATATTTGTCGTTATCCTCTGGGCAATCAACATCCTTGGCCAGCTTTATATATTTCTCAAGCATCTCAGCGTAGTCAAGAACTCCTTGCTTACGCTCTTCAATGAGCTTATCAAGGATTTCTGACATCTTTGCGTAATAGCGTGGATTGACTGTGACCTTTTCGATAACCTTCTTACGGATGTTATTCTCGATTGCCTCTGCTGCACCTTCCTTGTGGCCGCTATCGCCTTCACCGGTAAGTGTCTCACCCTGCTTTGCTACGAAATCCAATAGGGTAAGATCATCAAAATCACCAATCTTCTCTGCATCCGCTGCCGTGATATAGTTATCGATCATCTTTCTCATATCAGGTTCATATGCCTTCAAATCGAGAAAGTCACCACTGGCCGTACCAATGGTTTTCTTCAACTCGATGTAGAAAGTGACCTTCTTATCATATTCATTCAATTTGCCAGATGAGATGTCATCAATCAGATATGGTTTTGCTTCTGCGAAGGCTCTGACAAGACTGCTCACAAGACGATAGAGTTTTTCTCTCAGGCGTGCATAAATCTCGTCGCTCTCCTCAGACTGTCCAGATACGCCACAGAAATAATGGATGTACTGGATCTCTCCACGTGGTTCCTCGACGCCTTCACAGAGTTCCTCGACAGCATCATACACTTCCTCAAAATAGGATACCGTAGCATCATGGCGATCTTTGACAAGTCCTTTTACATCCTCCGGATCATATCCTTCAAAAGCGCCGGAAGTATAGTCCTTCATTGCGGTCTGGAGCTGTCCAAACAACTGCTTGTAATCCACGATATAGCCAAAATCCTTCGTATCATCATCAAGACGATTGACTCGGCAGATTGCCTGAAAAAGGCCGTGGTCTTGCATTCTCTTGTCAATGTATAGATACGTGCAAGGAGGTGCGTCAAACCCGGTGAGAAGCTTGTCCACGACGATGAGGAGCTTCATATTCGCAGGCTCCTCTACGAATTTGCGCTTTGCTTCCTTTTCAAATTCCTCCACCTTGACTTGAACCGATCCCGCATTCGGAAGATCAGATGGATCAAGTCCCAGCATCTTCAGATATGTCTCGTATTTAAGGAAAGTTTCTGTATCATCCTCGTCGCTGACGGTGTCAGTTCGCAATTCTCCCTTATTCGGTGTATAGGAAGATACGATGGCGCACTTCTTAAAGCCCATCTGCTGGAAAATTTCGTAATACTTACAGGCCGTAGGAATACCATCGGCTACAAGAATCGCATTGCCGTTTCCATCCATCAGACGCGGCTTCATATTAAAGTCCTGAATGATATCCCATGCCACCTTTTCAAGACGCGAGCGGGAGCTATACACCTTCTGCATCGTGCCCCACTTCTCCTTGAGCTTTGCCTTTGCACGAGGGGAAAGCCCTCTGGTCTTTACGTCGAACCACTGGTCAACACGATCCTGTGAAGACAAATCCTGTGGAACATCGCGGTATTCATAACGAAGATCCAGAACGACACCGTCGGCCACGCCTTCGTTATACTTGTAAGCGTGGATATATGTACCGAAAACCTCAATACTGATCTTCTTATCCCTTTTCAGCAGTGGAGTGCCCGTAAAGCCTATAAATACAGCATTCGGCATGATGGTCTTCATCGCCGTATGAAGCTTACCAGACTGTGTTCTGTGACATTCGTCAACAAACACCACAAGATTTCCTTTTGCCTCGAAATTGGCAGGGAGGGACGCTTTCAGCTCTTCTATGTACTTGTCATAGTCATTCTCTGTCGCTTCACCACCACGACGTCCAAACTTATGTACCAGCGAGCAAATCAGCGAATCATCATATACATTCAGGCGATTCAGCAAATCTTTACCGCTCTTGGTACGAGCAATATTCTCATCCACACCAGTGAATGTTTTTTCTATTTGCTCATCAAGCTCATCTCGGTCTGTCACGATAAGGACACGAGCATTAAGCTCCGCCCAATGTGTCAGAATCCATTTTGCAAGCCATACCATTGTCAGCGTTTTGCCAGAACCCTGTGTATGCCAAAGAATACCACCCATCGGTTTATCCGGATCTCTGTTCGGATTGTGAAGCTCCGTTCTCAGATTAGTAAGCCTCTGCTGGGTACGCTTGATGCCAAAATACTGATTGTACCGGCATACTTTTTTGATGCCTTTATCAAAGACAACAAAATTCATGATAAGGTCGATAAAACGTTCCTTATCGAACATGGCATATATCTGCTTCAGGAGTTTGTTCTCTATGCCTTCGCAGGTTTTACTGATACGAACATCTACCGGATCACGTTCTTCCTCATGTTCTTTGAAACCGTCATCCTTCCATTCCATGTAGAACTTCTCCCCAGTCAGGAGTGTTCCATAGCGCAGTCCTTCAGATTCGTTTCCTGCCATGCAGAACTGTATCGTGGTAAAAAAGCTCTGTATGAATGAATTCTTTTGGTTTGTCAGATTCTGGCGAATACCCTCGGATACAGAGACGCCGCTTCGTTTCAGCTCTATAACTGCCACTGCTATACCATTCAAATAAACGACAAGATCCGGCCTCTTTTCCGATTGCTCAACGACCGTCACTTCCTCAGCGATGGCAAAGTCATTATTCAATGGATTAGCCTCATCAATAAGCTCTACTGTCACCGGAGATTTTTCTGGACTCTCGCTGACAGGAATGCCGTACTTCAAGCGTGAGTACACAGTCTTATTAGCATCATAAACTCCACGCGAAAGATTCCCGGCTTCCTGCTGAAGCTGCATAATAGCAGCATCAATCAGCTTGTCTGCATAGCCCTTCAGTCGAAGGTACTGGCGCAGACGATCTTCCTTGATGTTCTTATTCGGATAATCTGACAGGTTACCAATATACTGGTAGCCCAAGATCTCCGGTTCTTTAAAGAAACGGATCACTCTTTCCTGTGTTTTAATTTCGGCATCACCAATACTCATCTGACAGGCACCTCCTTACACTAACCTGACCTTGCCGGTCAGCAATTCGTCCATCATACCTTGTTTGATTTTTTGATACTTATCTAATTTTTCTTCAAGGACTTCGATTTCATCATTCATATCCGTTAAAACTTTGATAATAGCTTCTCTCTCTGACTTTGCAGGCATCTTGATTTCGAGTTTTCGGACATCAGCTACCGTCAAATTATGCTGTGCTCCAACTTTTTCATTGGAGAAAATCTGCTCTTGTCCGTCCTTGCTAGACAAATACAGCATGCACCAACTTGCCAATTCAGGCTCATACAGTTTTGCAATACCAACCGCTCCTCCAGCGAACGAAGTCTGCTCATTATCAAAGATTGCAACGTTTCCTATGCGCCCTGAAATTGATATCAGTAGACACACCTCATTCAGAAGGATCCTGGGATACTTTTCTGCTACATCATAGGGAATGAAAAAGTCTGTATTGTAATTGATATCAAACGCCTCAAAATCCTTATTTTGAATGAATGGGATGGTTCCAATTTGTGGTGTAGTCACAAGCGACGGCTTAATCTCTGCGCTATAATCAAATCCTGTTTGCTTTGTCACTATATAGCAGAGCCGATCTAGAGTCGTCACTCTCCAGTTTCCATCAAATCCACTTAATCGTTTCTTTCCAGTTACAAGCATTTGCATTGTTCCTTGGCGAATATCTTTTTTCTTACGAATAATTTTTTTCAAATCTATAATTAGTGTATCTATATCCGATAAAACTTCTGCTATTGATTTTTGTTCAGATATCCTTGGACAAGGTAGAACTACTTTTGAAACTTTCTCCTTATTTAGGTTCTGAACACTGCTCCCAGCTGCCATTGCAACATACTGTTTCATTGTCAAACCCGAACTAAGCGCATAATACAAATAGTCTCTATCAAAGACTCTGTCATATTTTTGAATGACGAGCCAACCATCATGAATGCAACCCTCGATATTCATGATATATGGACGTCCATAGCTCATCGAATTAGAGAGAATAAGATCACCTCTGAATACCATTCTAGAACATGAAACTCCCTCTGGTACGATTTTTTCTTCAGTTGATTTTATGAATTTATCTTCCTCACCTACGTCGCCAATTTTTATCCAATTAACACCTTGATCACTTGTCGTCAAAAATGCTTGAATAGGTCTTGGTGAGCCGCCTCTAAAAATCTGTGCATAATTTCCTAACGTGATTACACTCCAATCATCAGGAATATATGTTCTTAAAATTTCATTTACCATTTGAATCCCATCCTTTCAAGATGAGACTTTACCTTTGCCTCATATTCAGTAGTGACTTTGTCAAGCTCCGGCAGTGTATCCTCGTATCTCTCAGAAAGTTCAATAATCCTACTCGTCAAACGATGGGAAATCGCAGTATACAAATCACTGATTCCAAAGAAAATGCTATCAAACCACTTTTTGTTCACAAGCAGATCTAGAATTTCGTTATCTGTAAATTTTTCATATCTTGCCCGGCACTTTTCATCCAGAGCCTTGTTCAGCTCTTTGACAACCTTATTGTAATCTGACACCTTGCCACAAAGATCTAAAGCTGCCTTCAACTGGTTTACGTCATCCTGCAAGCTCTCAGGTATGCATTCTTCTGTACGAATAATACGTAACCGATAGTCAATAGAGCTCTTTGTAATTTTTCCATTTTCGTTGACTGCACTCTTGCAAAGCGGATGCCCCACAAGATACGCTTCCAGCCGCTTCTTTGTATTGACAAACTGGAGATCCATGCGGATCACTTCGAGCTCTATGGTTTCTTCTGTTTCAATCGTGCTTGTCAACTCAACTATTTTGGCTTCGATATCCTTCGCTTTAACTTTCCCGTTCTCAACCACATCAGCAAGAGCAGATTCTTCGTCCGCACTTTCAATCAGATCAGAAAGCCGAACTTCCGTCTCGTCAACAATGCTCTCGGCTTCTTCTATGGCATTCTTCTCTTCACGGAAAAAGGCATCTACTACAATAGATTTCGGGAGCAAACGACCTTCCCATCCGGTGACCTTCATTTCACCCTTATTCTTTCCCTGCGTAATCTCTTCCTCGATATTGTCTGTCGCTCTGGCGTTGGTGTAGCCATCCGATTCGCTTATGATAAGCGACACATCATCGTTCATGACCTCATTCCAATAGGCCAGCAACACCTGATATACATCATATTTGTCAATCAGTGTCAGGTGTTCAAATTCGGCAATGATATCTTTAGCAAGACTTACAATCAGCTCTCTTGCAACCACTTCTTCATTAAGGGCAGAAAGAACCGGATATTCTTTTGCCTTCCATGCAGCAAATGCCTCATCGAGTTTCTCACCATACTTCGAGAATTCAGTATTTTTATATATCGTTTGTCGAATACTTTCGTGCTCAACATTCAAGCTGTAGTATTTTTCGCTAATAGCTGACAGCAGCTCTGATTTCAGCGAAGGAAATACTTTCCAGTATTTAGATAGACCATCGATGTCAATCGCAGGAATGCCACCATGAATATGAGCATAAATATCCTGAATATCCTCCGGATCTGTGGAGTCAATATATCGGGTGATGTTCAGGTTATACTCATTCTTCTTTTCAATTTCATCATTGGGTACGAAACGCGCATACTTAGGATCTGTAGTAATCTGCTCATTAAAGGTAGTAATGATTCTGTAGATATCGCGTTCTCTCAAACGATTCTTATTGCCATCCTTAACATACCCACGGCTAGCATCAATCATAAAGATGCCCTGTCGGTTTTCAGCACCTTCTTTGTCAATCACGAGTACACATGCAGCTATTCCAGTGCCATAAAACAAGTTTGCCGGAAGGCTAATAATGCCCTTGATCCAATGTTTCTTTATAATAGTTTCTCTGATGGTAGCCTCTGCATTTCCACGGAAGAGGACTCCATGAGGCAAAATAACCGCAGCCTTACCATTTGACTTTAGAGTTTTAAGAATATGCATAAGCCAAGCATAGTCTCCGTTCTTTTCCGGAGGCATATCCCCATAGCCCTCAAACCGACCATATTCTTTACCGGCAATTCCATCGCGCCAGTTTTTCATGGAAAAAGGCGGATTTGCCACTATGTAATCAAAACGCTCAAGTACGGAGTTATCCAATTTATCCATATACTGCGGATTTGAGAATGTATTACCGCTCTTGATGATAATTTCAGCCTTACGGTGCAGAACAGCATTCATCTTAGCAAGACCAGCTGTTGTGCTTTCTTTTTCCTGACCATAACCCATAATTGGAAATGGCGCTGCATCGATAGCTCGAATCAACAAACTACCACTACCACAAGCCGGATCGCATACCGTGGTGCTAGCATCCGTGCAGTGACTAATGCCTACTACATTAGCAAGAATTCTGGAAACCTCTGCAGGCGTATAGAATTGTCCCTTGCTCTTTCCGCTCTCTGTAGCGAATTTACGCATTAGATACTCGTAGGCATCGCCGATGATGTCATCACCTTCTGCCTTGTTTCGAGAGAAGTCAAGTTCCGGACGCTGGAAGATAGAGATAAGATCAGTCAATTTATCGACCATTTCTTTACCGCTTCCCAGCTTCTTCTCATCATTGAAATGAGCAATATCAATAACACCCTTCAGGTCAGTGTTCTCGTCAGCAAGGCGAGCTATGATTTTATCCATGCCCTCGCCGATGTTCTTTTTTCCCTTCAGAGCAATAAAGTCGTCAAAAGAGCAGCCCGTTCGCTTCTCTGGATCCGGATCTTTATCATGTGCCTTATCAAAGACCTTAATGTCTTCATATGCTCCTTTATTCTTAAATTTATCAGTGACATACTTCATGAATAAAAGTGTCAGGATATAGTCCTTATACTCTGAGGAATCCATACCTCCGCGAAGTTTATCACAGCTCGCCCACAGCGATGCATATAATTGCGTTTTCTTGACAGCCATCTTTGTCTGCTCCTTATCTAATGATTTTCTTTGATTTTCCTCATGAATCAGTCAGCGCTTTTACCGCTCTTAACCCATTCATCAAGTTCGGAAATTTTAAACTTCCACTGTTTCCCGATTTTTTGAGCAGGCAAATCTTCTTTGCCATTTCTGATCCAGCTACGAAGAGTGACTGTTTTGATTCCTAAATATTCCGCAGCTTCATCTATGCCTATCCATTTGTCATTCATGATTTCTTCCATGCTCTCACCTCGTAATTTGAATCTGAATACAACCCATCTATTTTATTATAAATCATAAATATGTTTTTTCAATAGTTTTCTGTTATTTGTTGATATTATTTTTTATTTGTGCGTTCTCAAATTTCCATGCCGGACACAACTATGTCCGGCCTTTTTTTGCCCTTTTTTCAATGTAAATCTCATCTTGGCCTTCTCGTTTCTGCCCATCAGCACTGCAAAAACGGACATGCCTGTGTCTGAGGTTCCGATCCCTAAAAATGGCATACTTGCTTTAGCACGTGGGAGCCATCTGCGCAGGGTGTTTCCGGTTCCACGTGACTACCGACGACAATCAAATACTGTACCGATCACCGGAAGTGAGGTGCAGCCGAAATGGAGTAATCCTTCGGTATGCCCTCACGCCTGTGGTCTGGTTTTGCATGTCTGGAGCTCTCCATTTCGGCAAAAGTCGAAGGAGGGCTTTCATTATGCAAAACAATGACAATCAGAAGACTTACTTTATTTACGTTCGCAGCACCGGCGAAAAGGTCCCGGTCACCAAGGAACAGCACAATTCATTTTATAAGGAAACCGACCGCATTCGCCACAAGGAGCAGGATCACGGCAGGTGCATGTGCCCATATCGCTTCATATGGAGATGCGATGGCGACTGCCTTGACTGTGAATATCACGCTGCTGGAGACATCACCTCTCTGGATCAGCCTCTCTCAGATGGCAGCGGCACCCTTGGCAACTATATTTCCGACCGCAGTAAACCTATGGAGGAAGTCATCGCCGATCGTATGCTGTTGGAGCATCTTTTTGCCAGACTGCGTGAGCTCGATCCGGATGCTGATACCATCATTCAGTGCTGGCTTGATGATTACAAGATCTCAGATCGTGCAATCGCTGAAAAGCTCGGTCGCCCGCAGCGTACCTTCGCTGATCAGATGAAGAAGATCCGCACGGAGCTCCGTAAGGTCCGTGGCCATTAATCCTACATATCGTATGTAGCAATTCATCCCTCTTGGCATGCCATCAACCGATGCCCGGAGGGATTTTATATTTTATCAACTTTTCTCCGCTCAAATCCGCCACTCATCCCCAGTGGAAGGTGTAAGGCACGAAACAACAAGCCTTAACCATCACAGAAACGGAGGTGAAGCAAATGAAGAAGCCCTACTTCGATTCAGGCGGTAACGACACAGAGCTGATTGCAGTACTGAATGCAATCTCCCACGTATCCGCAAGAATGGCGAGAAACATGACAATCCTCGCACAGCAAAGACAATCAGAGAAAGGAGAACGTCGCTATGAGCAAAATGAGCGATATGGCTATGACCATCGAAGAGCTGCGCAGTGCAGCCGCTGCTATCCGTACATTACTTCAGAAGTATGGTGCTTCCAAGCTATCTGCTGTTGATCCGAAGCACTATGAAGCCTTGTTAAAGGATGCGGAGGTGCTTGACGATGCCACCTAAAGGACACGCTATCTTATCTGCTTCCTCTTCGGACCGCTGGCTCCACTGCCCGCCTTCCGCAAGGCTCTGCGAAACATACGAGGATAAAGGCAGCGATTATGCTGCGGAAGGCACTGATGCTCACGAGCTTTGTGAGTACAAGCTAAAGAGGGCCCTGGGGATAGATGCCAGTGAGCCGACGGAGAAACTCACCTGGTACAACGAGGAACTGGAGGTCTGTGCCAATGGCTATGCCGCCTACATCCTTGAAATGGTAGAGGCCGCCAAGGAAAGTTGCGCTGATCCGAAGGTACTGATTGAACAGCGTGTAGATTTCTCTCGCAGGGTAGAACAGGGCTTTGGAACCGCCGACTGCATCATCATTGCAGATGGCACCTTGAGAATATGCGATTACAAGCATGGTCTTGGTGTACTCGTAGATGCGACTGACAATCCTCAGATGAAATGCTACGCGCTCGGTGCTCTGGAGCTCTTTGATGACATCTACGACATTGATAACGTCAGCATGACCATCTACCAGCCAAGGCGTCAGAACATCTCCACCTTTGAGATTTCCAAGGATGAGCTGTACAAGTGGGCGGATGAAGTACTGAAGCCGACCGCAGATCTTGCCTTTGCCGGAAACGGGAACTTCCTCTGCGGCGAATAGTGTGGTTTCTGTAAGGCCAAGCACAAATGCCGTGCCAGAGCCGAGGCCAATCTCACACTGGCTCAGTACGATTTCAAGCTCCCAACTCTTTTAGAGGATTCGGAGATTGAATACATCCTCTCCCGTGCAGATGAATTAGTCGCCTGGACATCTGATATCAAGGAATACGCTCTGCAGCAGGCCATCAGCGGAAAGGAATGGAACGGCTGGAAGTTAGTCGAAGGAAGATCCAACCGCAAGTATTCCAATGAGGAAGCAGTCATCCAGGCAGTTACGGATGCCGGATTTGATCCATACGAAAAGAAGCTCCTTGGCATCACTGCCATGCAGAAGCGTCTTGGAAAATCCAGATTCGATGAGCTGCTTACCGCCTATATCGAAAAGCCCCAAGGTAAACCGACGCTCGTGCCGGAGAGCGATAAACGTCCGGCAATGAACAATGCAAAAACTGATTTTATGGAGGAAAATTAAATGAACAAGAATGTAAAAATCAACAATCCTATGAAGGTAATCACTGGTCCTGACACTCGTTGGTCTTATGCGAACGTCTGGGAGCTGAAATCCATCAATGGAGGTACTCCGAAGTACAGCGTATCTCTGATCATCCCGAAGTCTGATACCAAGACCATCGCCAAGATTGAAGCTGCCATTGAGGCCGCTTACAAGGAGGGCGAGGCCAAGCTCAAGGGCAATGGTAAGTCCGTACCTGCCCTCTCTGTCATCAAGACGCCCCTTCGTGATGGTGACATGGAGCGTCCGGACGATCCGGCCTACGCCAATGCCTATTTTGTAAATGCCAATGCAACCTCTGCTCCTGGCATCGTGGATGCAGACCGCAATCCAATCCTTACTCGTTCCGAAGTCTACTCCGGTGTATATGGTCGCGCCAGCATCAGCTTCTATGCCTTCAATAGCTCTGGCAATAAGGGTATCGCCTGCGGTCTTAACAATCTGCAGAAGATTCGTGACGGTGAGCCTCTTGGTGGCAAGGCATCTGCTGAGTCTGATTTCGCATCTGATGAAGATGACGATTTCCTGGATTAATGGAGGTGGCGACTATGGAAATGTTACAGACTATTCTCGTTGTTGTTCTTCTTGCAATCTGGCTGTTGTTCAGTGTGGTATTCCTTATCACTGCAATCCAGAACCTCATCAATGATCACAAACGTGAGATTCGCGAACAGGAAAGTGCTAAGCGCGATCTTGAATATCACGAAGCTCGCATGAAGTTTTACGAGAAGACAAACTAATCTATCGAAAAAGAATCCAAGGAGGTGGTGGGAGCATTCTCACCATCTTTTTGGTAGAAAGGACAATCACTGACGACCTTTTATATTCTTACCGGAATGCCCTTCATCAGAATATTCTTCTACAATCTCCATATCTTGAAATTCTGCATATTTTCTTAGCTTGTCCTTCTGTGCATCAAGACTATAGCCATCAACCTGAATAGCCGTAGATACACAAGTATATATGTAACATCTTGTTTTCTTCTTCAATAATCTCACACTCCTATTTCGGTAATACTAATGGCGAATTTTTCAATAATCC
>ERZ773181.1512-NODE-1512-length-18285-cov-22.728908_pt1 | contig 18285 bp, 19 predicted proteins | sample MGYA00581001_ERZ773181 | MGnify/ENA primary metagenome ERZ773181 (study PRJEB29015, sample SAMEA2737780) | human gut metagenome | biome: human gut; feature: human-associated habitat; material: faeces | place: China | collected 2012 ... | reverse complement strand
GCCGGAAACCCGCATAAATACAGGCTTTCGGCATTTTAATCCGTTATTCAAACTCGCAAAGTCTGGTTTGATTTTGATTATTTCAGTGCAGCTATCTATACCGTTTTGTATTGATAACTCATACTTTTTCCACACGTTATTCTTCGTTTCACATATTTTTAGTACCATTGCATTTTTTCATTATTTTGTGTAGTTCCGGTGGCTTGCAGGTTCGTTTACTATTCACAGAATAAATTTCTGTTGGTTTGCTTGTCCACCTATGGAAATTATAATCTCCAGTCGATATTTCTGCAAGAAAAAGTTTTGTGGTACTAATCTTATATACCATGATTAAGCAATATAATCATCAAATTCTATATACCTCTTACTTAAAACTAACAATCAATCATAGTTTTTCAATTCATTATATAATTATTCTTAAATCTTATATGTTTTACCTCTTTATGTATAATTTTTATTCATTTTATATAACCTAAAAAAATCTACTGTACTCTCTCTAATCACACGGAATTAATTAATCCACATTTATTATAAACTATTAATACCAATTCTTGTAAGAATATCACCCGACTTCTTTCTAATCTCAGCCAATATATCTTGATTAAACCTAAACAAATATTCCAGTTCATCGGCAAAATTTTTGTTTTCAATCGTAATATATTTTGTATTTAGAACTAATACGCAAAGCTTATTTTTAAACTGCAGTTCTGGTGTCACATAAATATAATCATATTGTATTTTATGCTTAATTTTTTCAGAATATTTATAATCAAGCCATTTGTTACTACCTTCAACTGTTACTTGTCCAATTTCAATAATGTATCCAAAAATTGTTCTTAACATATGATTTTTGTTCTGTGCGTAATCACAATTTGGAGTAATATCAACTTCAATAATTTTTCGATTTAACTTGACTTTTTGCCCACAAATTCCTATTTCATCATCTTTATACCATTTATTTGACAATGTACTACACATAAAATCAGTTTCATTAAAATTTATACTAGAATTATTTCTAACATATACTTTACCTGGCAATTTTCTATCTACATCATCATACAAATTTATATTAAATAATGAATTTATGCATCCTTTTTGTTCAATAGATATTTCTTTGCTTTCTTTTTTTTTCTCTTCAAAATCACTTCCCCAATTTTCTGCTAATCTATTTATTAATTGCTCATTCGATATTATTTCAAGATATCTATCCCTTAAAAATTCAACCAATATCTGCAATATATTTCGTGTTGCTTCTTTTTTATCATTTACATATGAATCTTCCAGCTGTGCCATTTTAATAAAAATATCTTGCAATGCAGAATTCGTCATTTCTATACGCAATCCATACAACAATAATCTTACCATATTACTAGCTACACTAATTGATTCATTTTCCCATTCTATCAGAAAGTTTATCATGTTTTGCTCTACCAATTTAACAGATAGATTATTCAATAATTCTTGTGGCTTTGATACAAACTCTTTCTTATCAAACGCACATATATAAGTTGGCAAAGTTGTTTCTTTTATCGTTTTCAAATATGACATCATATATTCTTCAACTTCATCTTTCAACGCAATTTCATTAGTCCATAATACTATAATATATGGCCCATTTTTCTCTTGAACAATATTTTCTAAAACTGAAACTAATACAGATGCTATATTCTTAGCACCTTGTATTCCATCTTCTAATCTTATATCCAAAAAAACAATTCTAACAGCGTCTATTTTTGTTATTTTTTTATCTCTCATTGTATTGTAATCATAAAAAATATATGGCACGCCATTTTCGGCTAAAATATTCTGTATTGGTAGTACTTCTTCATACTTGTCATCAACAATCAAAACCTTTCCATATGATGGAAATATCTTTTGTATCATCGCTATGCCTCCTTAAAAATCAACGCTACTGCTGCACCATTTTCGTAGTCTATTGGAAGATCAAAATCCAAAACATCAGGAAAAATAACCTTTCCACCAATTGTATCCATTATTTCATTAACTAAATGTAACCCCAGTCCCATACCATCCTCTTTTTTGGAAATGAAAGGGAGAGTTAATTTATCTTTTGGTATAGTAAAGCCTTTTCCATTATCAACTATTAACAATCCTCTGTACCGACTCTCTGGTACATATTCCACAAATAATATTTTCTTATCCTTAATTTCATATTTTTCAAGCCAATATATAGAGTTATCCAACACATTCATAATAGCACTTCTTACTAAACTTGCTGCACATTCAACTTTTTCCCCGTCAGCTAGAACTCTATTGTCTATTGTTAAATTGTGTGCTAAAATTCTATATTTAAATACATCTAACGTTCCTTGTACTAAATTATATATAGCTGTCCTATTCTTTTTAGTATTTTTTATTAACTCCGAATAACTTGAAATACGCATTGCTAAATCCGAAACTAAATTCTTAATATGAACTGATGCACTTTCTTCTTTAACACTTTTTTCCAATTCTTTAAGAATTTTATCAATTTCATGTATTACCATACTCATATTAAGACCAATACTTGAACTTTTCACATATATCCTATTAATTTCCAAATATTCTCTTTCTATATTTGCTAACGCACTATTAATTTCTTTTTTTAGTTTTTCGTCCTTTATTTTTTTGTCAACTGTATTCATTAAACTTTTAACAGAGTCCACTACTGGTGTTTTAAATGTTCCAGAATAAAACATACGCAGGTCTGCTTTATCAATCATTCTATCATTTTCGACACATGATATTGCATATAACACAGCTTTAACAAAACAATCATATGCCGAGTTTTCTATAAATCCTTCTCGACTTGTTTTCTCAATTAAATCTGTACTATCTAATCTATCTAAATAAACTGCTCCAACAACTAAGTGTCCACTTAATGCTTTAGATGGATTGTTAATCCTTCTTGATTCAAGCCCCAGCCAATCATTGCTCTCTTCTCCATATTCATACAAGCGCATATTATCACGATATATTGATACCCCACCATTCTGTTTTAGATATTTTTTAATTGTGTTCTTATCATTTGGAAATCCAAGATTTAATATATAAGAATCTAAATCAAATATTCTTAACTCAATCACAACTGTTCCTATCTCAAATGGTTTCAGATTAATTATCGTTTTATTTTTTTTATCTTCTAAATCATAAATATAGGTATTCTGATATTCTTTGCTTTTTCTGTATTTTACTTTATTTAAAATTTCCCATGGTTCAAACTCATATGTATACTCCTTAATCATACAATCTTCTAAAACTATTTTTGCCTTATACAACGCTTTATCTTTTAATTCTTCAAAACTTATTAAATCTTTTTCCCACTGCTGATGATTTGAAAATATGTTTACTGAAAAAGAATCAGCTGCTTTAAAAGGTGAATTCAATGCTAATATATTTCTATAAACATTTCTATACTCTTTTGCAGTCCAGACATGCCTCAACCCTCTTATTTCTATTCTTGTGCCACTTTTATTCCCCAAAAATATTTCTGGCTTTCTTTCATATACTTCTACTCCTACATCACTCAAATATTTATCATTATCAAAATCCTCCCAATTAATTTCAAAACACACCTCTTTTTCACCATCATTTTCAGCTCTCGACACAAGTTTTATATAATTTCCTAATTTGTGTGCTCCAAATCTTCCTATTCCTTTTTCTCCTAAAGGAATCCTAACCATACCATTATGCTCAAATGATTTTTTCTCACCATTAATTATATTTTTTTTATTTAATGTTGCTGGTTCCATCCAATGATTCACAACAGTATCCATAGTCATTCCAATCCCATCATCTTGTATTATAATAAAACCATTTTTTAAATCATCCAAATTTTCTAGTGTAACATCAACATTTTTTGCAAATGCATCATAGCAATTTTTAACCATTTCCAATATTGCTACACTTTCATTTTTTATTAATTGTTCTCCCAATTCCAACATCAAACGTGCTCTCGGTTTAAAGTATGTTTTATTTCCCATTTTATTTCTCCAATCCATCTAATAAATTTTTTATTGCTGTCGCTATACCCTTAGCCATCAATGGTGGTACAGCATTTCCAATCTGAACAAACTTTGCTGTTCTTGGTCCCTCAAAATAATAATTATCTGGAAAAGACTGTATTCTTGCAGCCTCTCGCACCGATAATGAACGTGCCTGCTCAATATCTGGATGTATATAATAATGTCCATCTTTTGATATGTGTGCTAACATTGTATGTGCACTCTCCATATCTCCCTCAACAACCTTGAATCTATCTAAAAATGATACACGATTATTATGGAATTGCAAATTTTCCGGCAAATCTGTATAATGTAATCTTCTATGATTATCATTCCACATTTCGATTGCAATCCTATAAATATCTCTATCAACATCCCTTATATTTCTTGTCTGATGATCTGTCAGAATATCCAGTTCATCTCTTATACCTGATTCTATAAGATATTCATTAGGTTCTGTGATGTATTCATTATGTTCTTCACCCGGTGCTAAATGGCACAAATCATTCAGCAAATCATTCACAATTGCATTAACATGCATCCTTGCAAACTCAGGATAATGTAAATCCAAATCTTTTCGCCAGCCTATTATAATCACTCGTTTCCTATGTTGAAGTACTCCAAAATCATGTGCATTTACCAACCTATGTTCTATATTATATCCAACTGTTCTCAATCTTTGCTTTATTCGCTTCCATATCACTCCATCTTTTGCAGTTAACATTCCCGGAACATTCTCAAAGACAAACAGTTTAGGCTTATATTTATTAAGGAATCTTGCATATTGAATATACAAATCGTTTCTAGGATCATTTTCCATCCCTCCTTGTGTTGAAGCTCTTCCAACCAACGAATAAGCCTGACAAGGTGGTCCACCTATTAAAACATCAACTTCCTTAATATTATCTTTTTTCATTATATCATCTATTTTATAAAATATACTTTTATATGTTTTATCTGATATTTCCTCGTTAATCACTGTCATCAAAACTTCTTTTGGTACTTTTTCGTAAAGCTGTTCTTTAGATATACTTCCTCTTAAATAATTATAATAATAATTCAAATTACCAGTTTTTTTTAAATAATAATAACAAGAGCGGGTTCTTAATGTATCAGATGCAAATCCATTCATTTCAACATGTGCAATCGGATTATAACCACAGTTGAAAAAACCTTCTGATAACCCTCCTGCCCCCGAAAATACATCTATAAAATTATATTTATAATTACTAGTAAACATTGTTTATGCTCCTCTATTATTCTTCTATTAACGAATCAAAAATCGTTTCTTCCACAACCTTCACACACTCATCTGTATGTTTCTTTATATCTTCACCCCAGAACCGGATTACAGTCCAGCCCTCAAAGTCCAATTTCTTATTTATCTCATCATCCCGCTCTTTGTTGCGGGATATCTTGCTAATCCAGTACTCACTATTGTTACTCTTTTCAAGTCTCTTTTTTAAGGTATCCCAATCTTTTCCATGAAAGAATTCTCCATCACAAAAAATAGCTATCTTATACTTTGTCAGCACAATATCTGGACTTCCTGGAAGTTTTTTATAATTCTTGCGATACCGATACCCTTTGTTCCATAAAGCCTTTCTTAATATAACTTCTATTTTGGTATCCTTCCCATGAATATTTTTCATATTTTTATGCCGCTGTTCTTTTGTTAAATCGTCTGCCACAAAATCACCTCAACAATCTGTTTTTCCCCAACTTTTCCAGTTCTTTTCTCATTTGCTTTTTATCTGGCATTTATTCTTTAACTGCACGCTATAAATACACATCTCTAACAAGTTCCATTATTTTATCTGTCAGCATATCAAGCGACTTTCCATCCGCCATAGGTTTAATATCTGATTTACTTTCAATGCATTTTTTAAGTACTACTTTAAGTACTTTTTCATCTCTAAGCTCCACTTCTGATAAATCTTTTATAATTTTTTCTATCTCAATAGAGGCATCCGCAATCTGACTGCAACGATTATAAGAATCGCCCATATCCTCTGCCACCATACTTTCATGGCCTTCTTTTTCATATGGATTAAATCCATAAAAAGCATTACTTGCAACGGGGCATATAGCATCATATATAATTTTTGCACCCAATTCTCTTTTTATCTGTTTTGGATATATAAGCCTGCCTCTATCCGATTTCATTTCAAGTTTCTTTTCAGCCAATTTACTGGCAGTTGTGATTCTCGTAAGATATGCCATCATCCTATTTGCAAAGTTTTGACTATCTACTTCATGTCGTCCAATTACTGGAATATATTTGTCCATCTCATTTTCACTAACTATACGATCTGCTAAATATAAAGAATACATTTCTGATGCACAAAGCTTTACAACTGCTACATTCTCTAGTTTTTTATCTCCGATTTGATGAAGCATATCCATCTGCACCCATCCATATTCTTTATCTCCAGATTCATCAGGACAAAAAAACATATTCTGCACATATTTGTATCCTTGCTTTGCTATAAAATCATCGTACGCAAGCTGATATAAATACTGCTTTGTAACATCTGCCACTCCAGGCTGTCCTATAACTTTGTATTCTGACGCATTCTTATGAAAATTAATGTTATAATACTTTGCATCATATATGCCAAAACAATATTCTCCACTATCACCACACTCATAAATACTAATCAAATCTGGTCTTAGTGTATCTGACTTTCCATCACTAATATTATCTGAAGTCTTATGCCATACTGGTCTGTCAATTATTTCTATTAAAGTACTATCTTTACTTTCTTTATAATCATCACAGACTCCAAGTGGCAGCTCTGATAATTTTACATTTAAAACATTTCCAAAATTCTGTGCACACACTTTTTCCCATACTAAGTTAAAGCTGTTGGTACCATATATGCTAAAACTATCAATGTTATTAAAGCTTGCTTTTTGTGCTATATACGCATACATTGCCTTCAACACCAGTTGTTTTCTTGTGTTGTACTGCACATTAAGTTCATTTTGTATCCTATATAAAATATAATCTTCATCTCCCAAATCTTCCAGTTGTTCTTCTGACAGCTCTACTGTCACAATATTAAATAACTCTGGCAGATCGGATTCTTCAAGTTCCTTTGAAAATTTAGACAATACACATGCATGTAAGCGTCTGATAAAATCATATTCATCTGAAGTCCGCTTTTTTGTCTGTAATTCAGTATAATATGGCCTGTTATTTGATATATATGAAAATGTTTCATTGATTGTTCTGTCCCACAGTATTTCTCCTGTGCCATTAGTCTCAACAATATCAACGTCATTAGCATATATTCCATTATCATAATAATCCTGTAGCAAATACAGCATTACTGCCAATAAGTTAAACGATCCTCCATCATCACTTTCATTATATAGTTTTATTACCTGCTCTTTTGAATTATATTTTTCCAAAACACGCATAATCTGCTTCATCTGCGCTACTGGACTACCACAAGAATTAATATATTTAGGATAACACTTTAATACCCGTCCATATACAACAATTACTCCAACAAATGAAAACACATAATATAATTCCCGCTCTCCACTTTCGATATCTGTTACTCTGATATCTTCCTCAACTAAGTCAGAGAGCATACTTTGCCTATCACTTTTTTTTACATTTTTAACAATTCCATACTCTTTTAACTTTCTTATAATCTGCACTGTTTCATCAGCAGTGCATTCAAATATTTTTCTAAGTTCATCTTGAGTATACCGCTTCTGCTCTTTGACATATTTAGAAATCATCCAGTAACATTCCCTTCTCATTCTAATTCACTCAAATATTCTTTCTTGATTTTGTCTCGGATTTCTTTACAGAAAATATCTATGCCTCTTTTATCAAATTCCTCGCAAATCGTTGAATATTGGTTTCTTATATCCTCATCACAGCCTCCAAACAACATATGCCTTCTCTGCTTTGCTGCATCTTCAAATAAGTACATAATAATTTTACTCTTAAAAGTTTCTCTAAATGCATCTTCATTCTCTAAAATGCTTTTAGATACAAAAAATGGTCCCATAAGCTTGTCTTCATTTATCTTATAATCTCTAGAAGCAAGTGTTGTATTTATAGCCTTCCTAAGCTCATTCCAGTCAACTCTGTATGGCACCTGTGCTTTATCACACACTAAATATGTATCTTTAATCTTTTCTTCCTTATGGTTAATACCTATATATTCAAAGTTCCATCTTCTTTTAAATGCTGTATCCATTGGAAATACGCCCTGATCAGCACTATTCATAGTTGACCAGATATACATATTATCTGGTATCTTTATTTCATCATACTGCTCTGGCCTTCCACCAAGTTCTTTTGCCAAATATGCCTTTATATCTTCAGAAGGTTTAACTGGATATTGGCTTGCATTTCTATCGTCGCGATCTAAAAGCTGAAATACCTCTCCAAATACAGCGGCAACATTTGCTCTATTAATTTCCTCTATGAGAAGCAGAAATGGTTTTACATCTTCCTTATTCACTGACTGTCCATTTTCTATTGCTTTTACATATGTCCTCATAAATGGTCCAGGAACATACTCATATGATATTCCATTTTTTGTAGGTACTGGCTTATATGTTCCAACAAAATTAGCATATGAATAATCTGGATGGAATGTAACTCTTTCGTACTCTCCACCTTCTGAAACAAGATCCTTCTGCTCATCATTCAGCTTAAAACTTTTTCCTGTTCCTGGTGCTCCAAATACAATTCTATTGTGTGCATATACAGCCCCTGTATCCTTATTTTTTCGTGAACACCCTGTATAATAATCAGGTTCAATATATGGCTTAGATTCCATTTCTTCCTCCTCAGAGCCTTCATTCTCTATGCTCATTTCTTCCTGAATAGAATTTACTGCATCCTCTTTGCTTTCTCCAAATTTTACAGATATTGGTATCATCACAGTAACTGCTCCAAGCACCCTGTCCATAAACTCTCTGTCAAAAATTTCTTTAAATTTTCCAAGCATTTCTGGGAATTCATCAAGTACTGCACGTATAACAGCAACAGCCTTTATCATATCCAAAGTACTTAATGCCTGTGACGGATCTCTTGATAACTCTGGTCCTATATATGGAGCATCGTATGCGTCTCTATAACTTAAAAAATCTTCTCTTTTAAATGGCTTATCAAAAACGCAGTCAACTTCTATATCAAACTTAAAGTACTTTTCTTTACCATTATATCCAAAATCATATGGCTCTTTAATAACATGTGCTACTCCTATAAACCCTGGGACCCAATCCACTTCTGCTTTTCCTGTATCCCCTCCTAATGTAACAAATACAGTTTTTCCTATATTCAATTCCTCTTTCAGCGTATAAACCCCATCCACTGTTATATATTTATTACCATTTAGAATGTTATGTACTGTTTCTGTGAAACCACATTTCATAGATACAAATGTTGGTTCCTCATACTCATATCTATGAATAATCTCCGCTACAGCTTTTTCCAATTGATCTGCAGAATAATCCTTATATAAATCAAATACTTCCTGATATGCTATACCTCGTCTTTTTAAATCTCTACTCTCTCCCCAGCCTTTTCTTCCATTACCAGTAAAATAAGAATCAAAAGTATCCTTTGCATACCTATATGTTGATTTTTTTATTCCGAATCTCTTTTCTAACACTTCCCAATCATGCATCCGCTGCTTATACCTTACATCTGTTTTGGGAAGCATAGCATAATACATGCAGACTAACGCCTGTTTTTGTGAATCATTTAAAATATCAATATTGACCTTCTGCTCCATATTGTTTACTCCTTAATGCCAGAATTAGTATTCCAAAGTATATATACCATCTTCATACCTTTTAAACAAAACTTTTGTTTTACCATATTGTTCTAACATCTGTTTTGTAATATATGTACCATCTGGCACTCCAAGTTTATGCCTTATCCATTCTCCTATTATCGCATTACTTTCTGGAGTTTCTAATGCCTTTCCCTTTGCTTGTGCCTGTCTCATATAAAAAGCATCATATTCCTTTGTTACAACCTTAAACACTGGATACGTTCCATCAGCATTTACATCTGGGAAAAATCTATCTTTATGATCTGCCACATTATATGGAATATACGCCTGGTTTCTATTTCTCTTATAGCCATTTTTACGTATTCCCCAATTTACGCCAGAACCATATCCAGTATCGCTGCCATCAGCTTTCAGTAAAGAAACTTCTAATGTATCTACCGGCTCAATAGTCTGATAATTCTCCCAAGATAAATTTTCCAAATTAGTATCCGCAACATCATCTTCCACATTTTTCTTGCTAGAAAATGAAACCTTATCTTTTATCTGCCCATCAAAGCAATTTATCGTATCAGGTAATAGACTATTGAAATAATGGTTTGCCTCTTTAGGATTACATATATCCATGCATTCTCTTCTTGCAAAAAATGCATTCATGGTATAATTAGCTGAACCATTAAAAGCTTCTACTGCCTTTCGCCCCCTGCACCATACATACACCTTCGAATGTACCTGTTTACCTTCCACAATATAATTGCATGATATCTGAGGCATTCCAGATACACTATTCAATCTTTTTATCAATGAACATATCTTGTCATGTTTCTTTTGTGTCAGACCCGTACCTTTTGTCATTCCAAGTATAATGTCCACCTTTATTCCAGACACATATTCTTTATTCCTGCCATCAAATAGTTTTATCAAGTGACTTGATATTCTCTCAACATCGGTAAATGCTGTAACAATTTTCAAATGATTACATGCTTCACCATCTTTTCTGGCTGGTGTAAATAATATTTCTTCTTCAAAATTATCAGTATACATACCTTACTCCTTTATACTTGGTTCTACACTTTCGTAGTCAATTCCCGCAAATGTTCTTAAAATAGCTTCAAATATGATTTTAGCTCCTTTTGCAGGTACCGCCATACCGATTTGTTTTCTAACAGACTCTTTAGACCCCTCAAAAATATAATTATCCGGAAATGTCTGTAATCTTGCCCTCTCTCTATTAGTCAATGCTCTTGGCTCCGAATAATGATACATATGCGTTCCACCACCGCCTGAACCAGTTACTGTATATGCAGGTTTATCTGGATCTAACCTCTTATAAATTTGACTTATCTTTGCCCCTTTCACTTTAAGCTGCAATTCTTCTGGCAAATCCGCAGTAAACGCATTTTCTCCTGGTTTAATATATTTCAATCGCTTTACAACTATTTCAGATTGCTTTGTTAACTCGTTATTATAAGCTTCTTTTCCTATTGGAGGATTCTCTATTGCATTCTTACAAGTAACATCAACATTTTTATATGGTTTGGGACTAGGTATTTTAAATTCATATGGCAGATCCTCTCTAATACCAACAATTATTACCCTATGTCTTGCCTGCGGCACCCCATATTCCTCAAATTTATATAAATTAGGATATATTCTATATCCAGCATTCTTCAAATCTTCCTGTATCTTCTGAAATGCCTTTCCATCATTAGCACTCTTTAATCCGCCAACATTTTCTGCCAAAAACCACAGCGGCTTATATTTCTTTAATACCTTTACTCCATATGTGTATAACGGACCATATACACCATCAAATCCCTTTTGCTCACCTACAACAGAAAAATCATTACATGGGAATCCAAAAGCCAATGCATCTATATCTCCAAGACTGTCAATATCAAGTTTTCTTACATCACCACAAATAACACTATCGCCATCATTTGGGCAGATATTTCTCGTATATGTATTACATGTGTCTTTATCATAATCATTTGCCCATTTATGAATAATCTTATAATCTGAATCTTCAATCTTCGCTGTCGTTGCTCCCAGTGCCAATCCGCCAGGACCACAAAATAATTCTCCAAGTTTAAATTCTTTTACAATATTCTTCATCAAACTTTATCTCCATTTGCTAATATAAATTCTCTGTTAAATTCGACACCCAATACATCTGCAATATTATCTAAATCTTCTACTGTAAAACTTTCTCTTTTCATTTTCGAATTGAAACTTTGTGGCGATTTTCCCAGCCGCCTTGCCAATTCAGCTTCACTTACACCACATCTCACACACAATACTTTTATTTGTTCTGATATTGTCATGCACCAATCCTCCTGCTTACTATCTATTTTTATATTATAAATATTTTTTTTGATAATGTCAAAATAATTTTTAAGCATACAATACTCAATCAATCAATATTTTTCTATCTAATACATAACTGGAAGAGACAGAGAAATCACCTTTCTCTGCCCCTATTCCACATCTTATCTTCCGCCTTATCTTTACTGGCATCTCTATCAACACTCTCATCATAAATCCTCTGGAACTCCTCATAAAGCTCACCACCATCCAGCTTTATCCCCAGCCTTTTCATTACATCTGAGAACAGTCTTATGCTTCCACTCACATCTGCAATATCAAGCCCGAATATATCTGCCTTAACAGAATCACTGACATTCTCATAACCACCAAGCTCTGATATTCTCCTGACAATCCAGCCGGCTTTGTCCACAGGTTCATTTTCTCTAGTTTCCACAAATTCACTTTTATCTGTTACATCAGTAATACTTTCGCCAACTCTTGCCACATTCGTATCAGATAGATTATGGATTTCCGAAATTCCTATGCCCTCTAAATCAATCTGCTGTTTTCTATCACTATCAGTTTGCTCGTTCTGTCCAAATTCTTCATTATAACTATTAGCAGGCTGATTCATCACTGTAACATCTGGCTTTGCCTCAACAACTGCCATTTTCTCAACCGTCTCTTCCATCCCCGGTATCTCAACATCCCTGTCTGCAACAATCTCCTCATTCTCCAACACCGCATAATAAGCCGTATACAAATCTTCTTTCATAATACCATCAGCAAGCTGTATCTGACTCTTAATTTCCCTTTTCTCCTGCTTCAGCTCGTCAAGTTCTTCCTGCACTTCAACATGCCATATCTGATACTCACGATACTGCTCCTCGTTCTTAATATTCCGTTTCGGCTAGAACTTTCTCTGTATATCTCATGCTGTCTGTCCTCAATCTGCTGAATCTTTTCTTCCTGCTTATTTCTGAAATTCACAAGCTCCACAACACTTTTGATATCATTATTCACAAGTAGCAGATATTCATCCTGTAATCGATGAAACCTCTTCAAATCCTCTGTATACTTTGCTCTACCAACTACAAAACGCTTCTGCTCTACAATCCTTAACCTATATAGCTTTACATAAAACTTCTTCTGGAATGGTGACAGCTTCACCCTGTGCAATCCCCTGATATCCGACGAATAAAAGTAAGGCTTTGCCATCCAAGGCATATCCACATAATGCCTTAACGTCTCCTCTGAAAACATCTCGTCCAGCTTTGCCAGTTTATGATAATACCGAAATCCCGGTGCCTGCACCTCCATCCACGCATCTTTCTTAAATACATATCCAAGTCTTTTCATCAGATATTTAAAATGCTCCACATTTCCGGCTGCATACGCACACATTTTTGCATCCCTGAGAATTATTTCTTTCATTGACATTTCTCTTTCCCACTTGTCCCTGCTGATATTTTTCGGATTCCTGCTATACTCTGCTGGCATTATGGAAAGTCCAAGTTCATCACAATATTTATTTGTAATAGGCTGGAGATGATTCCTCCAGTTGCCTTTCAATGAATTGTATTTCTTGCCAGTTGTCATACTGACACAGTTCCAGATCAGATGCCCATGCATATGCTCCCTGTCAGTATGGACTGCATACACAGCCTCATAATCATCACCAAGTACGTCCTTTGCAAAAATGTTCCAGCACATACATTGCCTGTTCTGCTGAAACCTTCTCCTCAGGTAAAAAAGATATAATCACATGATAGCCTTGCCTGTTACCTGTCTTATGAAATATATTCTTTGTTTCTACCATCTGCTCAAATGCTGTATCTGGCAGACAGTTGATACTGCCCACCAATACACATTCTTCTGTCTTGTCCGGATTCTGAATATAGTTCAATGCATTTTCCAAATGTGAAGCTGGATTTCTGCCTTTGGATTCCTTGATATTTAAGATCTTTGTAATCGCCATATTTCCAATGCCTCCCCAAATGCTTTCTTTACATCATTCAGGCTGTCCTGCAGCCTGTCTATATCCCTAAAATAAATATCACCTTTTATATTTGCAAGTTTTGCCATCTGGTTAATATTATTAGCAATACCTGCAACAATCCGTATTACTCTTGCCCTGTCATCCGGATAACTGCTATCAATGTTGCCGCCTGTTCTGATTAATTCCCTGATATATGCACTCATTGTCATTCCCGTCCGCTTAAGTGCTTCATTTAATATATCCATATCTTTCTCTGACAGTTTCACAGACACCTTATAATCTTTCCTGTCAGACTTATATCTTCTCTTTCCATCTGCCATAATGCCATCCCCTTTCGTATACTAAAATTTCTGTGTTAAACCAATCTCTTTTTATCTGTAACATTGCTTTTTCACCCTTTCTAAAAGTTGTGTTTATAGGTTTTGCAAGATGTGGAAAAGGTCAGACCTTTTCCCGAAAAAATATAAACGCATCAGCGTTTACATAATTTTTCGTCTTGGCAGGAGCACCTGCACCCTGTATATGATATGTAGTGGTTAATGTACCACCACAATTACTGATATGGTGGCACTTTCTGCCATCACTTTGCTATTTTGGTGACATTTTCCGCCACCACTTTTCCATTTTGGTGGCACTTTCCGCCACCATGGCTTTTTTCTTACTGATTTGAGTGGGGCACTTTTTGCCGTCACTTTGCCATTTTGGTGGCGCTTTTTGCCCTCACTTTTGCATTTTGACGGCACTTTGTGCCACCACTCTTTTTTCATCCCGATTTGAGTGGCGGCGCTTTTTGCCGTCACTTTGCCATTTTGGTGGCGCTTTTTGCCCCCATTTTCATGTTTTGACGGCACTTTCCGCCACCACTTTTTTAGAATGCATTCTAGTGAAACTGCATTACCACGTCTGCAATAACAATCTCCTCAGCCATCATTCTTGCCTGTGTCCGAAGCTTCAGCTGTTCTGTGAAAGAACCATGATTTTCCGATTTATGCTTTTTAAGCCATGCATTTTCAATATCATCAAGCAGCTCATATGCTGTCTCATTTACCTCTGCAGCTCTTTCCTCTAGCTCTGCAAATCTGACAAGACTTCTGTATCTGACAGGATATTCATCCTTCATATACTTAATCCACATGCGTCCATACTTTCCTGCATCAATATCTGCCTGCTCTGTTCCTGCCACAAGTACTGGATAAAAAATCCCATCTCTTTTCTCATATGGAATTCCAAGCTTTTCAAATGTCGTTTTACTCATTGTAGTTACCACCTTTCTCATCACCATCTAAAATATCAAGCACATGTCTTAACGTAACCAGAAGTTCCTCAATGTCCACATTCCTGTCTGAATCGCCAAGCGACTACAGTTCATCGAGAATCGTATCAAGATGAATTCTTACTTTTCTCGCAACTTTCATTCCACCAACTACTCTGATTTCATGTTTCAACAGGCATTGAATGATATAGTCCTGCTTTGAGAGACCACTCAATGCAACCTTTACATTCAATTCCTGTGCTTCCTCTGGTGTCATACGAAATGCTACAACAACATTTCTCCATCTGTTCCTGGCATCCAGCCTTTTTTCGCTCATATAATATGCACTCCTTCCATATCAATGTCATGATTGTTATCCTGCCCTGTACTGTTCGATACTTACTACTTTTGCATTTGCATCATCTACTTTTCCCGAACCACCTGCAATCTCTACATTAACAGTTGCTTCTGTTACATCTTTTGCTTCATCTTTAGCCGTTTTATCGACTTCATAAGCTTTAGCTGCATCACCTGCAGCCTTTTCATCTGAATCTTTTGCTCCCATGACAGCATCCAGATCAATCATAGGTTCTGCTTTATCCTGCTCCTGTTCGTCGGCTTCCATATCAATATCATCATCCACTTCCTCGCAATCCTCGAAACTGGCATTTACCTTATCGAGGGTATCTGCCATTGCCACCTGCTTAGATGGGAAAAGATGTGAATACCGATATGTGATATCAATGCTCTCATGTCCAATTCTGTCTGCTATCGCAACTGCGGAAAACCCGAGGTCAATCAGATGTGAAATGTGCGAATGCCTCAGATCATGGATTCGTATCTTTTTTACACCTGCTGCTTCTGAACCTCTTTCCATCTCATGATGAAGAAAACTCTTTGTTACCTGAAATATTCTGTCCGTCGGAGCCTGGTCATAAAGCATTGCAAAATACTCCTGCATTTCCTCTGCCAGAAATTTCGGTAGCTTGATGGTTCTGTTACTCTTCGGTGTTTTAGGACTTGTAATATAGTCCTGTCCCTGCAGCCTATGATAAGTTTTGTTAATACGGACTGTATTTTTTTCAAAATTAAAATCTGCCATAGTGAGTGCAAGAAGCTCTCCCATTCGCATTCCTGTCCAGTACAACATTTCAAATGCATAAAATGAAACTGGCTTATCAATAACCGCTTCCGAAAACTTCTTATATTCTTCAGTTGTCCAGAAGAGCATTTCCTTATATTCTTCTTTCCCCATATTTCCAGCCTGCCTTGCCGGATTTGATTTCAGATTATAAAACCTGCATGCATGGTTGAATATAGTACTCAACGTATTGTGCATTGTCTTCCTGTAAGTCTGCGAATATGGCTTTCCATCTGTATCCGTAAGTGCAAGCATCTCATTCTGCCATTTACGCACATCTGCGGGAGTTATTTCATTCATTTTTCGATTCTTCAAATACGGAAGTATCTTCTTTTCAACTATATTCTCCTTTGTCAGCAATGTGTTCAGCTTGACTCTTGCCTTAACATCCTCTGTATACAACTTCCAGAACTCTCCAAATGTCATATCCAGATTGTTCTCCTGCCGGATTTTATAGTTCCGTTCATAATCAAGAGCTTTCCTCTTCGTTGCAAAGCCCCTTCTCTCTATCTGTTTATTTTCCCTGGTCCAGTCCTTACAATAGAATTTGACGAACCAGGTGCCTGTCTTATTATCTTTATAAGCTGGCATATTCATCATCTCCTTTCCATACTAAAAAGGTCCACCAGACCTTTTTGTCGCATGCTTGGCAACGCAAAAGCAGGTGCATAAGCTATACGAACTTTTGCACCTGCTGCGCTCATTCTCTTTGTCTGTCAGCATACTTCAAAACCTGTTAAAATACCGGAAACTCCTACCAGCTCCCGATAGTTCCTTAATATCAGCCTGCATCGCTCATTCCATAGAATCGTTCTTCAAAATACTTTCTATTTACTCTTCTACGAATTGCAATATAGCCTTTCTTTACCATTTCTTCGTTCAGTTCCCGCATAAGCCTGTAAGCTGCTGACTTGGAAATCCCAAGAATTTCCATGATATCTTCCACTTTTAAAAACTTTTCGTTCATACCTTTCACCACCTTTCCTTAAAAATGTTGTTTTGGCGTTTTCCCATATCAGTTCTTCTGATGTCACAACCAGCCTCATTACCTAAAATAATCTCCTGTAATATCGCTCGCTTCACATTTAAACCTATAAATGAATTTCATGCGAAGGTCTTAGCAAATGCTGTTATATTTCTGATACCGCTCATTCAGTTGTTTTTCAATACCATATCGTATAGATAATTGAATAGTGATTATTCTATACCCTATGGTATTGAAATACCAAGGAGTTTTTCTAATGTTTCCGTATAGAAAAACTTTCCTTTTCATCATTTTCGTGCTATACTGTGTTTAACAGTCCATTTAGGGACACAAAATGGAGGTAACTACACTATGACAATAGGTGAAAGAATAAAGAAAATACGGGTGTTCCGTAAAATAACAATGGATGAGCTAGGTGGTGCTCTTGGCTTTGAGGGAAAAAATATGTCAGTCCGTATATCACAATATGAAACTGGTGCACGTATTCCCGGTGAAGACATGATTCAAAAGCTTGCCGACACTTTGCACTGCAATTATAAGGCTATATCTGATTACAGCCTTGGTGCTGCGGAGGATATCATTGAAACACTTTTCTGGCTTGAGGAAAGTGCAGCTTCACTTCCAGCAAGAGGAAAAGGTACAAGATTCCCTGAGTACACTGCTCCCGGTAATCTGATTCACTTAACAGCAATGACTCCTGCAAAAAAACCATCTGAAACACCCCGACCAACTTATAATGAAGATGATTATGTCTGTGCAGGTGCACCTGTTGCATTAACTTTTGAATATGGATTGGTAAATGATTTCCTTTCGGAATGGTGTGAAA
>ERZ773181.1501-NODE-1501-length-18359-cov-5.639259_pt1 | contig 18359 bp, 18 predicted proteins | sample MGYA00581001_ERZ773181 | MGnify/ENA primary metagenome ERZ773181 (study PRJEB29015, sample SAMEA2737780) | human gut metagenome | biome: human gut; feature: human-associated habitat; material: faeces | place: China | collected 2012 ... | reverse complement strand
TATAGGAAGCTACACTGGCTTGAAATGCTCTATCGGAAGGATGATCCTTTCGGTAGAGCTCTTCTTTTTTCAGCGATGCGAAAAACGACTCTGCTACCGCATTGTCATGTGGCTCACCGGGGCGCGAAAAAGACTGCTGCACTTTATGCTCATGTAAAAGCTGTTGGAACCGATGAGATGTATATTGTGCGCCGCGATCACTATGGAAAATAAGTTCGGCTGGGGGATTTCGCTCCTCATAAGCCATCTTAAACGCGGCCGTAATGAGTTGGGTACTGTTCTTCTTTGAAATCTTATATGCGATCACTTTGCGGGAGAAAAGATCAATGATCACACAGACATAGAGATAGTGATCTCTGAGTCTAAAGCAACTAACATCGCTGACCCACCTCTGATTTGGCTGGTCAGCAGTAAATTGCTGCTGCAGGAGATTTTTCTTTCTCTCCGGCTCACGCAGCTTTAGATATTCCTGCTTCGCCGTCATCCGAACGCTGCTTAAGCCCATTTCACGCATGAGTCACGAAACATATTCCGCGCTGACTTGGTATCCACGCTGAACGAGAATCGTCCGAATTTTCTCTGCACCCAACACCTGTCTATATTCGTCAAACACATCACGGATGAGCTGGCAGTATTCTTGACGGCGTTTATCAAACCAGGCGTTTCCACGCTTGCTGCGTAACATATGGTTGTAAAATGTACCGCGGTCAACATCCAGTGCTTCGCATATTGTGTGAACTTCATATTTCCCGTAAAACGGCTCCAAAGCGTACAGACGATCTTTTAACGGAGCAGACGCCAGACAATCAACGGCTTTCAGAATCATAATGACATTTTGCAGCTTTTCTACTTTTCGTTGGAGTAATGCGTATTCTTGATAGGAAAATTTCAATGGCTTGCCCGCACTGTCTGTCGGAAAGGAGTTGAGCCAGCGGTACAGGGTGCTACGAGGGATATTGAGTTCATCGGAGAGTGTGGCGATGCTTTCGCCCTGCTGATAGCGTGAGATGATGGATAGCTTTTCTTCATTTGAATATTTCATGGTGATGCCCTCCTTTACCAATCAAGGATAGCATGAAAAGTGAATTAAGAATAATTCTATAATCACTTGTGGTGCGAATTAGTTTTAATCAGCTTATCTTACGAATTAAATAGTGGTCAGAGAACATGTCAATAAATACAAGTTGGTACATTTTAAATGATTTTGTATAATATGGACAAACAGAAAGAATGGGGGTATACTCAAATAAAGTAGACGATCATATACATAAGATTTTTCGATTAAGAAACTCGATGATTGAAAATATGCTCGTGGTATATCCTAGGGAATGATTTACTAAGGTGGGTAGATAAGAATGAAGCTATCTAAACTGAAATTGTGGAATTATAGGTGCTTTGGCTCAGAAGAGCAGGTCATCTTAATTGATCAACTAACGACATTTATTGGAAATAACAGTGCGGGGAAAACTGCTGCACTGTCAGCCCTTAATTGTATGTTTTCTGAAAACAGTAATGATCGTATTCTACACAGAAGTGATTTTCATCTGCCCAAAGATATACTTCCAGATGAAATGGAACAGCAAAGTCTTTATATAGAAGCAGTATTTGAATTTGAAGAATTGCAGTCAGGAAGCAATGGTGGAGAATATGCTATACCTATCTTTTTTCAACACTTTGTTGTTGATAATCCAGGTAGGCTGCCGTATCTACGGATCCGTCTTGAGGCCACATGGGAAAAAAGCAATACTATTGACGGCTCGATTGATAGCAAGATAAGTTATATTACTTGTCCGGAGTTTGCTGAAATTGAAGAGGGCAATCGAACAAATGCGTCTCGACGGGATCTGGACAAGATTCGAGTGATTTATGTCCCAGCAGTCAGAGATCCTTCTAAGCAGCTGAAAAATGCATCTGGTACGATGATGTATCAGATCATGAGCAGCATCAACTGGAGTGAGGAGACAAAAGGAAACGTTAAAGCCAAAATTAAGGAATTAAATGAACAATTTGAAGAAGAAAAAGGCGTTTCCATGTTTGGCACGTCGCTGGGAAAGCAGTGGAAAACCTATGATTCTGATGAGCGATATTCGACAGCCAGCTTAAGATTCAACAGCGCTGATATTGAAACATCTATCAGAAAAACAGAGGTTGTTTTTGAACCGACAGAAACGGGAAAAGAGTATACGATAGACCAGATGGGAGATGGTCTGCGATCTTTGTTTTATATATCTTTGGTTGACAGCATATTGGATGTTGAAGGTCAAATGGTGAGAGAAATAGAGATAGATCCAGAACATACCTCTTTCAATAGAAAACCACCCATTTTGACGATTGTAGCCATTGAAGAGCCTGAAAATCACATCGCTCCACATCTGCTGGGGAAATTGGTGGGGAATTTGAAAGATATTGCAGGCAAAAACAATGCGCAAGCAATTATGACATCCCATTCTCCTGCGATTGTTAAGCGGATTGATCCAGAGAATCTCAGATACTTTAGATTAGACAGGGAGTTGCTGGCATCAAAAGTAAGATGCATTACTCTGCCGGATGAAGAACGTATGCAGGATCAATTTAAATACATCAAGGAAGCAGTGAGAGCCTATCCGGAACTGTATTTTGCAAAACTCGTTATTTTAGGAGAAGGAGATAGTGAAGAAATTATCCTGCCGAAGTATTGGGAAGCCATACATGGGAACACAGATGTTAGTGGAATATCGATAGTTCCACTTGGAGGTCGGCATGTCAACCACTTCTGGAGATTGCTGAATGACTTGGAAATCCCATATATTACATTGCTCGATTTGGATCGGGAACGAGATGGTGGTGGTTGGGGACGTATCCAATATGTGCTTAAGCAGCTCATTGCAAATGGATACGACAGAAATGTACTACTCAACACCACTGATAGCGGGATTCTAACTGATGCCGAGTTCGAAGGAATGGCGGGCTGGAATGTATCTGCTATAACAGCAATGCAGACTTGGATAGCATGGCTTGAAAAATATAATGTTTTCTTTTCCGCACCGTTGGATATCGATTTTATGATGCTGGAACAGATGGGAGATACGTATAAGGCAACTTTGGATACGAGAGAAGGACCTTGTATTGATATTGCCCAGAGTGGAAAGAAAGAACGTATTACAAAAATTGAAAATGATGGTGAAATACACTCGGAGTATGAAACTCGAATCTTAAAAGACATAAAAAACACACTAAAAGAAGAAGGCGGTGATGGACATACCTACTCGCCCGAACAGCAAAAACTCATGGTATGGTACACATATTTCTTCTTGAACAGAGGAAAACCGTCTACACATATTGCAGCACTATCTCAATTAAGTGACGAGGAGTTAAAAGAAAATGTACCGCCGGTTTTGCAACGTTTAATTGAAACTGCTGATCACATTCTAAAAGGTGATAAGAATGAAAATTGTGCATCCTGATAAATGGTTGCCTTGCGACGGGATCTCGTTAGAGGAAGCTGCGGATACAGCCGTTCGCTGCAGTGACAGACATGTACTGGTTGTTGCGGGGCCAGGCGCAGGAAAAACGGAATTGTTGGCGCAAAAAGCAGCATTTCTATTTCAGACAAATCAGTGCAGAGAGCCTCAAAAGATACTTGCTATCAGTTTCAAGACGGATGCTGCACAGAATTTGAAAGAACGCGTGGAAAAGCGATGTGGCACAGATATAAAAGGTAGATTTGTATCAATGACATACGATGCATTTGCCAAAAATATTCTTGACCACTTTCTATATGCACTGCCTGATGAACTTCGCCCGGCCACCGATTATCTGGTGAATGATCCCGATATAATTGATGCAGCGTTTCATTGTGCGGGATTCAAAAACCCTAATGGCTTCACGCAGTCTAGGCTGAAAACTGAATATGATGATATTCTGTCACGAATTAGTCTTCCTTTAACAGGAGATGGATTAGGGCATAAAGTGTGGCCACTATTGTTAAAGGGATTCAACGGAAATAAAGCGACTTTGACATTTAAGATGATCATGATGCTTGCCATGTATATTATTGAAACGAACCCGTATATTAAGCAAGCCTTACAGATGACGTATTCATTTGTGTTCCTTGATGAATTTCAGGACACAACGGCAATTCAGTATGCGTTTGTAAAGGAGTGTTTTTGGAATTCTGGTACCAAGGTAACATCTGTGGGAGATAACAAGCAGAGAATCATGGTATGGGCCGGGGCAGTAAAAACGATATTTAATGACTTTTATAGAGAACTGAATCCGAAATGTATACGCTTGATAATGAATCATCGTTCTGCACCCAGATTAGTTGCATTGCAAAAGGCAATGTATGAATCTTTAAAAGAAAAGGCAACAGAAGTATGTGCTTCTGGCAACTGGGCCGAGGATGATGGGAACATTGCACTTTTTATTGCAGACAATGAACAACTGGAGGCTGCTGCTGTATCGAAGGATATACTATTGAAAATCTCAAATGGTGTAGAACCACACGATATTTGTATTCTCTGCAAGCAAAAGCCGCAGGACTACGCTTCGGCGATTATTGAGGAGTTGGAGAAACACGGTGTACGGGCGCGCATTGAAACTGGCTATCAGGATCTTATCAAAGAACCAATAGTAGATTTGTTTATCAAATTCATGATATGCGCTGACAGCAGAAAACACCCAAATGAATGGACTTTTATAGAAGAGTTACTGGTTGAGCTTTGGGGAATTAGCGGGATGCGGGAAAATGATACTTTTGATGAAATGCAGAGGAAACTGTCTGCTGTAGTGAACGTTGTTAAGAAGAATATTCAGCAAAAGCTTGATACAGAGCAATGGCACAGTACTTTGAATAGTATTATTGATTTTTTTGGCATTGGAAATATAAAGGCGAAATTCCCGGCGTATAAACAAGGTACTTACTTTATGAATGTAATCAACCAATTTGAAAGTCTCTTTTTTGAGGAATATGTAGCCGCACACGGAGTATGGAACTTAGCGATTGAAAACTTTCGCGGAGATCATTCCGTTCCTATCATGACAATTCATAAAAGTAAGGGATTAGAATACAATGCTGTATATTTTATTGGATTAGAGGATTCCGCTTTTTGGAATTTTAGAAATCAACCAGATGAGGATAGATGTACATTTTTTGTGGCGCTATCACGTGCAAAGGCGTCTGTTACATTTACATTTTGCAAAAAACGAACTGGCATGAAGTGCCCTATGCAAAGACACAACGCGATTAACGAATTTTTTGATTTATTACAAAGGCCTGGAATTGCAGAGGTAAAGCGTTTCCAAAACCGCTAACTGATTTCACGCACTTGAAATTACAAAAGCGCTGCGAGACAATGATTTGTGCCTACATCTTTTTTGTCAACACATGGCAGAAATGACCGGAAATCGAAAGATTTCCGGTCGTTTTCTATGCACATTTTAGACTGGATTTTCTGCTATATTCGCGTGTTTTCGCCGCTTTTCCAACAAATATGTAATTTTTCAGAAACAACCTTTTATCAAGTCCGAAACAAGTTTGAAACGACTTTCTGACAGGTTTTGAGCAAAAAATAGAGCAAACTGTTGCACTTTTGTTGCACCTGTGTTGCACCTATTTGATATGGCAATATTGGACAATGTTTTATTGACATTTTGCTGTTTTTGGTATAAAATGCATATATTATCAAAGAGAGTTATTTCAATGGGGCACACAATTTTTCATTGCTTCGTAGTTCCAAAACAGCTGCATGATAGGCATAAGGAGTTTAATGATCGTCAATGGAGCGAATCAAGCAGATGCGGCTGCAAAATAAAAGCATTTGCAAATTTATGACATAAGGAGGGTCCCACTATGTTGATGGAACAGGAAGCTCCCCTGCTTTTTCATACCGTATTTGCCGGGGCGGTCATACTGACTGTGGCGTATCTGCTGCATTGGCGGGGCCATTCTCCGCAAAAAAAGCCGCTCGAGCTGATCCTTTATTTTGTCCTTTTACAGATCCCGGCCTACATCTTGGTCTTCTACGCTATGATGTGTCCCCGGTCCGGAGACAGGACCTTCGCTTTCGCAATGGGAGGTCTTTGCTGGCTGATCGGAATTCTGGTTCTCATGCAGGGGATTCGCGATCTGTTGGATCACAACACAAATAAAAAGGATCCGCCCAAATGAACAGCGATATGGAGAGGAGTACCTCAAAAAGGTACTCCTCATTTTTTACCGTATCAATCTTCATCGGGCCATTCGCTCTCCGGCACGGGCCGGTCGGGCAGCTCGCCTATCCGATGGAATGCTGCTGAGCAGAGAGGTATACATAAAGCCAAAGGGCGCGTTCAAAAGAACGCGCCCTTGCTGTTTAGCCGGATAGCTCCCGGATCTCATCCTGAATGAGGCGGCCCGCCGCGGCGGCAAGCTGGTCGATGCGCCGGATGCGCGCGAGGTCGCGGCCATAGATGGCGTTCGCCGCCGGAACGCTGGTGTTCTCGCCCATGAACACCGCGGCGACGCGGATGCCCTGCGCGCGCAGGGCGCGGACCTCGGCGGCGGTGTCGTCGATGCCGGGCTGACCGTCGTAATCGCGGCTGAGCGGAATTTTGCCGCTCGGGAGAATTTTATGGCTGTCGTTCGGGCTGGCATCGGTGAGCAGGATCAGCAGGTGCTTGTCCGCGGGAGCCGATTTCATCAGCTCGCCCATGCCGCGCAGAGCCAGACCGTCGCGGTTCCAGCCCGCGGCAAAGTAGTCGAACACGCGATGCTCGCCGTTTTTGTCCCCGAAATCCTTCAAAACGCGCAGCACCGTGTAGCCGCGCAGGCTGCAGAAGCTGGTCACGCGCACGGGAATGCCGCAGGAGACAAGGCTTTTGGCGAGAAGATAGCCCTGAATGGCGATGCTCTCCTGACAGTGCAGGCGTGAGGCCGAGGCGTCGAGCATCAGGTCGACGGTGAAGCCCGCGCGGCTCTCCTCGTCCCTGCGGAGAAAGACGCGGCTGTCGTGCAGCACCGGTGCGCGCCAGACGCGCGTACCGTCCAGCCGCCCCTCGCGGGCGAGGATGTCCTCGGGCTGCTGATGGATGAGCATACAGTTGCGGATCTGCTCCGTCAGGCGCAGGAGAGCGTTCTGATGCAGTGCGCTGTCGCGGACGTAGGCGGCGCGGTTGCGCTTGGCCTGCTCGGCAGCCTGCTCGAAAAGACGCTGCGTGTCGGCGCGCATGGGCTGGCCCGGCACGCGCTCGCCGCGGGTGAACCAGAGATGGCAGCCGAGGTGATCGCCGGTGCAGCAGCGCTGCTCGATGCGCGCGAGCGCCTGCGGGGAATAGAGGCTGCGGCCGAAGCAGCGCTCGATGTAGTCGTGATCCTCCGCTTCGCGCTCGTTCGAGCGAAGCTGGGCGCGCAGCGCGTTGGACGCGCGCACCATGCCGTTCTCGCCGGCGACCGCAGAGCGGCCGACGGTCAGCTCGTCGGTGCGGACGATCTCGACCGGCAGGAGCTTGGTGAGCAGCGGCGCCCACTTATCGCTGAAATGAAGGCGGAATGGTGATTTTTTATGGGGCGTGCCGTCAAATTGCAGGTATTTCTCAAACGCCGCGCGGACGGCGGCCTCCAGATCGTCCGCGTCGAGCGTGCCCGGGCAGGCGAGGGCCTCGGAGAGTCCCTTTTCCCACGGGGCGAGCAGCGGCGGCTTCTGCCCAAGGACAGATCTCCAGCGGGCGGACTGGAGCGAATAGACGAGCTGGTTCTTGTCCATCCACTCCTGCCGCGAGAGCTGATATTCCGAGGCAAAAAATTCTGCGGCGTGGGCGCGGCGCAGCTCCGTGAGCACGGGGCGGACGGGAAGCTCCTTTTCATAGACGGCGTTTTCCAGCGCGAGCCACGTGAGGTCGTCGAACGCGGAGCGCCGTGTGTCGTCCGCCCAAAGGGCGAAGAGACGGCGCGGCATCTCGTCGCCCAGCCACTTGCGGACCAGACCGATGACGCAGTTCATGTAGAAGTCCGGCGTGCCGTCGGCCTTGAGGGCGAGGAACTGCGGCTCAAATTGATAGTCGCCGCAGGCGGTCCAGACCAGATTGATGGCGCGGCGCTGGTTGGCGCTGTAGCTGTCGGTTTCCATATCAGTCGGTGAACAGGCGGCTGCGGTCGAGCTTCGCGGGGATGCGCGCGGCGATAACGTCGCGGATGAGACTCTGCTCGTAGGCGTCGAAGGCCTTGTTGGTGATGCCCATGTCGAGCGCTGTACCGGCGCTCACGCCGCGGCGGATCAGGCGCAGCGCGTCCAGAAGCCCGCGCAGGTCGAGCGCCTTGGAGGAGATCTCCGCGCTCTCGCACTTCTTTTGCAGGTCGAGAAAGAGCTGCACGAGCTGTCCGCGGTACTTTTTTTCCAGCGTGGGAAACTCCTCGCCGAGCAGACGGTCCAGACCGTCCTCCGCGATGGGCGGCATCTGAATGACAACAAAGCGCGAGGTGAGCGCTTCATTCAGCTCGCGCGTGCCGGCGTAGCCGTAGTTCATCGTGCCGATGAAGCGCGCGGCGGGGTCGACCGTCACGCGGTCGTAGCCGGGGACGTCGATGGCGCGGCGGAAGTCCAGCGCGGCGTGCAGCACGGCAAGAGCCTCATTTTTGGCCATGTTGATCTCGTCGAGCACGCCGAAGCCCCCGTGCTTCGCACAGAGGTAGACGGGGCCGGGGCGGAAGGTCACCTGTCCGTTTTCAAAGGTGTCCATGCCGATGAGCCCGGCGGCATCCATGCTGACGTGGAAGGAAACGTCCCACGCGGGGCGGCCGAAGGCCTGCGCCAGATTTTCGGCCAGCACGTTCTTGCCGGTCGCCTTGCTGCCGGCGAGCAGCAGGTTCTCGCCGCACAGCAGCGCGGCGATGGCGGCCTCCCAGACCTCTTTCCCATAATAATGATAGCGCGGCTGCGGGATGCGGCCCTGCAGCGCCGGCTCGGCGGGGTATTGTGCGCGGTAGGCGCGGACGCCGTCGAGCAGCGCGGGGCTGATGTGCTCCTGCTCTAAAAATTCCAACAAGCTCTCCTCATCCTCTCTTTCGGAAATGCGCGCGTCGCGCGCTTCGTTTCGGCCTCATCATAGCACAACGCGAGGGCTTTGCAAGCCCTTTTTCCGTCAAAATTTCGGACGGCTGCGGCGCGTTTCCTGGACGCTTTGGCGCGAGCGGCGCAAAAAAGAACGCCGCCCGGCGGGCGGCGTTCCCTGAACGGATCAATCCTTCGTGAGGACAATGGGCATTGCCGGTCCTTCGCTCTCGCCGTCGGCGCTGTTGTTGGCGGAGGGCATTATCTCGCGCGTGAGCATCGCCGAGAGCCGCGTGCCGTCGGTCAGCTCCACATGGAATACGACCTGAAGCTCCGCACCGTAGGAAAGGCCAAATTCCACGCCCTCTGCGCCATAGATGCTGTAAACGCCGGCGGTGCTCTCATCGGGAATGTCGCTGATCCACCACTGTACGGCGGAGCGTTTGTCGTCGACCTCCATGAACCGGAGCGTGCTTTGCGCGGCGCTCTTTCCGTCCACCCGATAGTCGAGCCACGCGGACCGGAGGGCGGCGTCATAAGCGCCGAGGTAGAGGTTCGCGGTGCGGTGGTCCTCGTCCTCCCAGCCCTTGACGCTGCATCGGATGTCCGAGACGGAATAGGAACGGCTGAGGACGTAGCCGAAGGAAAGATCCTCATAGAGCTTCGGCAGCGCCTCGTCGGCGAAGCCGGGCAGGTCGCGGATCGTCTCGAGCTGACGCTCGCCGCCGGTATCGTAGGCGGCGGTGGCTTCGAAGCCATCATCGTTCATCGAAAGCACGGTTTCGCCTCGGTAGACGTCGTACTCGTCGCGGACCAGCTCGACGGCGGCCGTTCCGTCGTCGGAGGCAAGGGAGCGGAGACGGAGGGAGACGGCAAGGTCTTCCTGCACCGTCTTGGGCCGGAGGGCGAAGGCAACCGTGCAGGTGTAGGTGTCCAGGTCGAAGCGCTTGACCGTGTAGTCGAACTGCGCGGTCAGCGTGGCGCTCTCCTCCATCGCTTCGCGCACGGAGCTGCTGATGCCCGCGATCTGCGAGGAAAGGCTGGACTGCACGCTCATGATCTGTGATTGCAGAGAGCCGACCTGCCGCTCGAGCTGCTTGACGCGGTGGTTATTGTAGAGTGCCAGACCGACGGCGAGGGCGAGGCAGACCGCCGCCGCGCCGAGAAGGAGCTTTTGCCGGCGGACCTTCTTCGGCGCGGCAAGGGTCTCCTGCGCGGGAGCGGGCGTGGAAGCGTCGACAGACGAGGCGGCCTTGGCGTCACCCTTTTCCGCCTCCTCAAGGCTCAAAAGCTCATCGACGCTCACGCCGTAGAGACGGCTGAGCTCCACGAGCTTGCTCAGCTCGGGCTGGGCGGCGCCGTTCTCCCACTTGGAGACGGCCTGACGGGAGACGTTCAGCCGTTCGGCCAGCTCCTCCTGAGAGAGGCCCGCCGCGCGGCGGAGCTCATAGAGTTTTTCACATAGCTTCATGGGCGCTTTCTCCTTTGCTTTGATGGCATCAGCTTAGCAAAAACAGCCGTTTTGCGCCACCAACCGGGTGTTTCGTTTTGTCAACCAATGGTTTCCTTTTGACCAAATGCCCTTTTTCGTGCAACCTTTCGCCGCCGCGCGCATATACTGCATGGTATGGCACGGGGAGGTGAGAGCATGAGAGAGTGGCAGGGCGTCCGCGGCGACGTGGACGACATGATCTTTGTGGACGACTGGTTCGTCAGCGAACGGTAAGTGAGAAAAAGCTCCGCGCGTTTCAGGGAAGGAACGCAGGCGGAGCGTTTTTCGTTTTTATAGAGCCTTGTCGATGGTCGCGCCGCCGGCGACAACGTCGCCGCGGTAAAAGACCACGGCCTGCCCCGCGGTGATGGCGCGCTGCGGCTCGTCGAAGTCCACGCGGACCGCGCCGCCGTCCAGCGGCGTGACGGTCGCGGCGCTTTCGCGCTGGGAATAGCGCGTTTTGGCGGTGACGCGCAGCGGCTCTGCGGGCGGCGTGACGATCCAGCTCACGCGCGAGGCGAGCAAGGCGGAGGAAAATAGCTCCGCGTCGTCGCCGAGGAGCACGGTGTTGTGCTTCGCGTCCTTGGAAAGGACGTAGAGCGGGCGGTCGGCGCTCACGCCGAGACCCTTGCGCTGACCGGCGGTGTAGGCGACCAGTCCGCGGTGACGACCGAGGACGCGGCCGCTCGTATCGACGAAGTCGCCCGGCTCGGGCGTGACGCCGCCGAACTCGCGCAGGAAGCGCACATAGTCCCCGTCGGGGACGAAGCAGATGTCCTGCGAGTCGGGCTTCTGCGCGTTTTCAAGGCCGAAGTCTGCGGCGAGGGCGCGGATCTCCGGCTTGCTGTATTCGCCGACGGGAAGCAGCAGATGCGCAAGCTGGCGCTGCGTCATCTGGTAGAGCACATAGCTCTGATCCTTGTGCGCGTCCACGCCGCGTAGGAGCAGGTGACGGCCCGACGCCGCGTCGAAGCCGACGCGGGCGTAGTGCCCGGTGGAAACATAGTCGAAGCCGTGGTCGAGCGCCCAGTCGAGCATCGCGCCGAACTTCAGCTCGCGGTTGCAGTCCAAGCAGGGGTTCGGGGTGTGGCCCGCGCAGTATTCCGAGACAAAATGCCCCATGACCTCGCGGCGGAAAAGGTCGCAAAGGTCGAGCACCCGGTGAGAGATGCCCATCTGCGCGGCGACGCGCGCGGCCTCCTCGATGTCGTCGGCGCTGCCGCAGGTGCCGGGACGGTCCTTATAATGGTGCAGCCGCAGCGTGACGCCCGAAACGTCATAGCCCTGCTTTTGCAGCAGGAGGACGCAGGCGGCGCTGTCCACGCCGCCGGACATACCGACTAAAACCCTTTTTGCCATAGAGAAATTTCCTCAATCCAGGTATTTTTGCAGAAACGCGCGGCTCGGCAGCGCGTCACTCAACTCCATGAGAACATGGTCGAAGCCGCCGGCATAGTCAAAGCGGCGGTCGGACAGCGACAGATCCGTCGAGCGGGCGTTGGGCAGCGAGAGCGTGAAGGCCGTGCCCTTACCGACAGCGGATTCCGCCACGAGCATCCCGCCGTGGCCCTGCGCGATGCGGCGGCAGAGGGACAGCCCGACGCCGAGACCGTGCGGCGGTGCGGGATCAAGGCGGTCCGTATCCAGATAGCGCTCGAAGATGTGGGCAAGGCGCTCCGGCTCGATGCCGCGGCCCGTGTCGGCCACGGTGAGCTGAACATGGCGCTCGCCGCATTTGACGCGCACGCTGACCGTGCCGCCCTCCGGCGTGAATTTCAGCGCGTTGGAGAGCAGGTTCAAAAGCGCGCGCTCGAGCATGGGGGCGTTGAATGCGATGACGTGGCTCTCGTGGCTGGCGGAAAAGCGCAACGCGACGCCGCGCAGCGCGAAAAGCGGCTCAGCACGCTCGCAGAGCGCGTGGCAGAAGCCGACGATATCGTCGTTGCGCAGCCGGAAGCGTCCGCCCTGCACCAGCTCGCTCGTGGCGGAGAGGTTGCCGACCAGACGCAGCATTTGATGGCAGCTCATCGTGAGAATGGCTGCATTTTTATCCAGCATGGGGTCGGCCTCACGCGCTTCCGCCGGCGCGAGACGGTTCGCCGCGGCAAACACGTTCGCCATCGAGGAGCGGAGCTGGGCCGAAACGTTCGGCAGGACCTCGGCCAGAAGCTGGAGGTCTTTTTCGTCAAGCGGCATCATAAAGTGCGCCTCCTTTGGGAAAGCTGTTCATATCCTTTGCAGGACGGCGCGATTTTCGTGTGGAAAAAAGTACCGCAGCGCGATGAGCGCAATGTGAGGTAATAAGTAGAATACCAAACTCCTGTCGAAAATACAAGAACTTTCGTGTAAAGGAAAATTTTTTGAAAAAACACTTGCATTTGAAAAAGAGTATGCTATAATACCAAATGTGCCATACATTTGATATATTCCGTAAAAACGAAAGGGAGCGCATTTTATGTCTATTAAAATCGGTATCAACGGCTTTGGCCGTATCGGCCGTATGGTGTTCCGTGCCTGCCTCGAGCATCCCGAGATCGACGTGGTCGGCATCAACGATCTGTGCCCTGCCGATTACCTTGCCTATATGCTCAAGTACGATACGATGCACGGCCGCTGCAAGGCTGACATCGAAAGCCGCGAGAACGCGCTGGTCGTCAACGGTCAGGTCATTCCCGTGTTCAGCGAGAGAGACCCCGCGAACCTGAAGTGGGGCAAGCTCGGCGCGGAGTATATCGTCGAGTCCACCGGCCTGTTCCTGACGAAGGAAAAGGCTGCCGGTCACATCGCCGCCGGCGCAAAGAAGGTCATCATGTCCGCGCCGAGCAAGGACGACACCCCGATGTTCGTCATGGGCGTGAACCATAAGAACTATACCAGCGATATGCAGTTCGTCTCCAACGCGAGCTGCACCACCAACTGCCTCGCCCCCATCGCCAAGGTCCTGCATGAGAACTTCGGCATCAAGGACGGTCTGATGACGACCATCCACTCGGTCACCGCCACACAGGAGACGGTGGATGGTCCCTCTCTCAAGGATTGGCGCGGCGGCCGCGCGGCTACCGCGAACATCATCCCCAGCTCCACCGGCGCAGCCCGTGCGGTCGGCAAGGTCATTCCCGAGCTCAACGGCAAGCTGACCGGTATGTCCATGCGCGTTCCGACACTGGACGTTTCCGTCGTTGACCTGACCGTCAACCTCGAGAAGCCCACCACCTACGATGAGATCTGCGTTGCCATGAAGAAGGCCAGCGAGGGCGAGCTGAAGGGCATCCTCGGCTACACCGACGAGGCCGTCGTTTCCTCCGACTTCCTCGGCGACTCCCGCACCTCCATTTTCGACGCCACCGCCGGCATCGCCCTGACCGATACCTTTGTCAAGGTCGTCAGCTGGTACGATAACGAGATCGGCTACTCCAACAAGGTCCTCGAGCTCATCGAGCACATGTATGAGGTCGATCACGGTCACTCCGCCAAGTAAGCGCGGACAATAAGCCAACTTCTGAGAGTTTCCTCCTCTCGTTCGTTGTAGAAAGAGAAAGCCTGCTATTACTGGATTTTCCAGCAATAACAGGCTTTCTCTTAACTTTCATCTTGCTCGTTTCTGCCCGTTTCTGCCAGTCATAGCAGGACCTGTGAACACAGTGATGAACACAGAAGCTCAGCAGGTTATTTCATCGTTGCCAGTTTACGGATCAGGTCGCTGCCGTACTTGTAGGCCGCGAGGTAGTCCATCGTCTTGTCTTCCAACCCCGCCCGCTTTTGGAGCTGCGCGCGATAGTCGTCGTACTTCGGGCGGTACGCGCCGAGTACCAGCGAGAGCTTGCGCTTGCGGCGATACACCCCGTCGCCGTTGGACTGGCTGCCGGTGTTGCCGTTGGAGGTATTGCCCTCGATGGCGGTGACATACTGCCCGCTGACGCTCTCGCAGATGCCGCAATGGTCGGTCTTGTACGACGTGCCCAGGAAGTCGTAGATCAGCACGTCGCCGGGCCGGTAGCCCGTGGTGACCCACTGCCCGTGTGCCTGCGCCCAGCGCATCAGCTCGCCGCAGGGGGCCGTCTTGCCGCCGTCCATAAAGAGCGCCTTGTCTGCCTGCTGGAAGCACCACCACACGAACTGCATACACCAGTACACGCCGTCCATGCCGTAGGACTTGCCGTACTTCTGCCGGTTGCCGCTCTGCTCGACCGTGCCGATTTCCTTCATGGCAACGGCCAGCACATCAGCCGCCGTTGCCATTGCCCGTCTCCGTGTTGAGCTGCTTGACGAAATAGAACGTCACGACCATCGTGTAGACGTTCATGAAGTTCTCAGGGATCGCGTTCTGGATGGTGAGCACACAGAACGTGATGGTCAGCGCGATGGTCACGAGCGATTTCACGCTCAGGAGGTTCGCGAGTTTTTTTAGCAAGAGGTCCATTTCATTCTCCTTTGCACTTGATTTTGATGTTGGCGAGCAGCGCCAGCTCTGCCGTCCACGCGGCGAACCACGCGACGGTCAGGCTGTCCGGCACGGTCTTGTCGTTGGCGGTGAGTACGAGACTCACGATGCAGTACCACGTCAGGTTAAAGATGGCCGCCCAGACGTACTTGTCGCGCTTGCGCATGGTCTTGAGTTTTTCCCGCGCGGACTTATAGAGGTCGATGCCCAGAAGCGTCATGCAAACCACGCACACGCCCGCGAGGATGGTTTCGGCCCAATCCATCAACTTACCACCTCCCACTCGTCGATCTCCGACTTGATGCGGTCGATAAAACTGTTGCCGCCGAGGGCCTTGTACCTGCGGTAGAGATAGAGAAAATTCTCCAGCTCGTACTGTCGGATGGTGCGGCCCTCCCTGTGGCGGTAGTAGGTGTGCAGCATGTCGTGCCGGAGCTGGCATTTGAGCGCGTCGGTCAGCTTGTCCAGCCCAGCAGCTTGTTGCGGATGGGCTTGATGAGCATCGCCAGCGCGGCCAAAATGACCGTGATCTCCGAGCAGGTCGATGCAACGGTCGATAGGTTCATAGGCATTCTCTCTTTCCGGCGGCAAAAAAGCCGCCCTGTCGTTCTTGACAAAGCGGCTACAGCGTGATATATTCAAGACCAGTAAGAGCGGCGCACGGGTGAGGTGCTTGTCGCTCCCCCATAACGATTTCGTGTCGTAAGGAAAGCCGCTGCCTCTCAGGTGGCGGTTATTTCTTTAGGTCAAGACCTAACTTGATAGCCGCAATCACAAGCATAAGTAACGCGATGGTTTCTTCTGTGCTCATGCGGTCACCCCCTTTCGGGGGAAACAACCTGTTTCACGCTCTTACTGGCACGCTCATCATACCACGCGCGTCGCGCCTTGTCAATTTGCCGCCCTCGGGCGGCTTTTCTTATTTCAGGGTCGGCCGGAGCTGCCCCGGCCTTGCTCACTTGTTCATCTCCGCGAGCTTAGCTGCAATATCGTCCGGGATACGGCACTTCTCCTTCTTGACGCAGTAGCCGTTCTCATCGTAGGTGAGCTTGTACTGCGGCAGGGCGTAAATCTCCGTTCCGGCGCGCTCAAGGTCGCGGCGCATGACCGGCTGCACGATGCTGTTCCTGATGCCCGTGCTCTCGCTCAGGCCCGCGGGGGTATCGGTGACTTCGATGGGTCTGCCGTCAGAGGCGATTCTCTTGTAAGTAGCCATTGTTCTAATCTCCTTTTTGTTTTATTCGGTGCCGTAAAACAGATCGTTGTAGCACCGATAGCGATATTTGATGCTGCCGGTATCAATGCTCTGATTCGTTTCTCTGCACATTCTCTGCCACTCCCCGCAACAGTCCATTTCAGGACAGCCGCAGCGATATACGCAATTCGGGACGAGTACGTCAGCGAGCTCCGGCTCTACCTCACGCAGTGCCCGCTTGAAGTCCTCCGCATAGGCGCGTGTCTCCGGTGACGCCCGTCGGCAGAGGCGCTTACGCATGGTATCGATCAAGGACTGTGCGTTTGCTTCCCCGGTAAAGTCTACCGGCACGTCCTGCGGGAGCTTGTCGCGTGGAATGCCCGTGCGGTCTGAACGCTGAGAGCTGACGAAGCATTCCCACTTGTGGCGGCTCCAGTGCGTGGCGATCCAGCTTTTAATGCTGTGCCAGCTCCACTTAACGCGAATGCCGCGGATCGGGCTGTGCTCGGCGATGAGGATATCCCGTCTGAAATCACCGCTCGGCTCATGCCCGAGCGGAGGCTTGGAAACGGTAGCGCGGCAGTCGTCCACGACTTCCGTCCAATCGCCCTTGATTTTGAGGATAATGGTCTTAAAGTCTTCTTTCACTTGCATCCTCGCTTTCGATTCAATAACTCCTGCCGTCCTTTGTTGCGGCCTTTTGCGTCTGCATTGCAGCTAAGTCACAGGCATTCCGTCTGTCTGGGGGGCGATCACCACCTCCTGCCTGTTACAATCTCGCCGGGCATCGGCCCCGTCCGTTCCGGCGGCGGAAAAGGTGAAAAGCAATGTGATTCGAGTGATTCCCTTGTCGAAAAAATCAACCGGCAGAAACGAAATCTCGGGAACTTGGAATGGGCAGCCGAGGATTGAATACGGGTGTCCGCTGGACGCTTGTGGGCTGTTCGGCGGGAGCTGCTTCCTGTGTTCTTGATCTCTCGGAATGCCCGTGACTTAACTGCAATGCACGGCCTCGCCTGATGGTCAGGCGGCTCTTGTTATTTTCGCGCGGAAGGCCCGCAGAAGCGCGCGTAGACGCGCGAGGAGCGAGCCGGTACGCTGAGCCGCCGCGTCTTCCAACGCACGCAGGAGACGGCTCTGCGCCGCCGCACGGTGCCTTCGCTGGCCCCATATCGGCGCCGTTATCAGCGCGCGATCCGGCGTCCGCTCCTGCCGCTTTTGGGCTCCGGAGGCGGTCGCCCTGCGTGCCGCAGCTCTGGCCCGCTCCGGGATCAGATCGTCCGCTGCGTGCTGCCGGTAGAGCGCATACAGCGCCGGCTCGAGCGCGTCCACGCCCAGCAGCTCCACGCCGCTGCCGTCGGTGCAGAGGGCACGGATGCGGCCGGCCGCGCGATGGATCGTGCGGCAGACGGTCGAATGGTCCACGCCCAGCAGTGCGCCGATCGAGCGCATATCCAGCCACTCGCCATAGTAGAGGTAGAGATACACGGCCTGCGTCTCCGTCAGGCGGGAGAGTACATAGCGCGCCGTTTCCGGTTCGGCCAGGTCAAGACGGTTCGGATGCTCGCGCAGATCCTCCTGGCGCAGATCCTCCGCCTTATCGTTAAGGACCTTCTTCGCACGGAGCAGCGTGCGGGAGACCGTGGCCTTGTTCACGTCGAGCTGCTCGGCGATCTCCGTCGCGGTCTTGCCCTGCAGGAGGAGATCGAGCATTTCGCGCTGGCGGTCTGAGACCGCCGCGCGGCCGCGCCGGAGCGCCCTCATGAGCCGTGCGCGGCTCTCGCCATTGTCCGAGCCGAGGTCATCCCAACGGACTTGGTTTCCTTCGAGGTCTGCAAAGGTCAAGTTGCAGCGCTCGAAGAAGTCAAAGCTGTTGACATCTGCTCCGGCAGCACCGGTGTGTATGACCGTCCGCTTGACCGCCTTGTGCCGCTTTTCCTGCGGTGGGCGAAGAGCATCGAGCCGGTCAAGACTCTCGTGGTACATCTCGAACAGGATGCGAAGACGGCCTTTCTGCTCTCCACGTCTTCCGGGGTCCTGCTCCTGCTTGATCTCCTCCCGGACGAGCTGAATGCGCGCATAAAGCTGGTCTTTCTCCTGGACGGCAGCCTCATAGGCGGTCACGTCAGCCCTCCCAGTCTACCCAGCCGTCCATGTAGACCTTGATCACACCGTCCACGCGGTAGAAGGCGTTGTTGATGAGCGGCACGCCCTCCGTGTATTCGA
>ERZ773181.1492-NODE-1492-length-18411-cov-9.088255_pt1 | contig 18411 bp, 17 predicted proteins | sample MGYA00581001_ERZ773181 | MGnify/ENA primary metagenome ERZ773181 (study PRJEB29015, sample SAMEA2737780) | human gut metagenome | biome: human gut; feature: human-associated habitat; material: faeces | place: China | collected 2012 ... | reverse complement strand
ATCCTAGTGTATCGGTAACCTCGCACATCTCCGCAGTCATACGACTATAATTATATCATTAAAATGTATGAAAAATCAAGCAAAAACATACATTTTTCAAAAAAAATGAAAACAGTACTTTACATCATACTGTTCTCACACATTTAAATTTTTTTTATTTTTTTCTTTGCTACATAAAATATTATTCCTAAAGCACTAACTGATGCAAAAGAAATTAAACCAATAATCACATATAAACTATTTTTATTTTTAATTTCCTTTTCTATCACTATTTTATAATTATCGCTTGTTCCATCTTCTGCATATATTGTAAACTTAATTTCATTTTTACCATCCTCAAGTTTCTTTGGATTCAAACGTGTCACACTACAACCTTCTCCATTACATAATACATTAAAATTAACATACCAAACATCATAACCAACTTTACCACTATACGTTTTACTATCCTTATTATATATAAGCTCTACATTTTTATTATTATCATCAATTACCTCAACTACACTTGCTGTTGTATCACTACTTGCATTACCTCTTTTAATATTTAAAACATATTCCCTAGATTTTCCAGATTCAGATTGAACTACTATAACATATTTGTTATTTCCTACTCTTAAGTTTCTATTACCTACGCCACTTACATATGCATTACTATCTATTGCATCAGCAATTATCTTTACAGATTCAATCCCATAACTAACTTCTCCATTATATTCATACACATTTTTATCAAAAGCCTTATCCCACTTAACTCCATCAACTTTAAAATACTTTAAATAATTATTGTCAGATGGTATATGTACCCTAAATTCAATTTTCTCATAACTATACCCATCACTTCCTGTAATAACACTTGTTACATCCTCAATATCCTTCACTTTCAATTTGAAAGTAGTCATTACAACCATATCTCCCGTACTACATGTACTATCACTAAACATACTACCAGTTATATAATTATTCTCAGTTTCTATACCCAGTTTAACACTAGCATTATTGCCAAACGTCCTAGACATATTATTAATAAACCAACCATCTCTAATACTATACACTTCACCAGGTTTATATTCAAGCATTTCAAATACATCTTCATCAAATCTAAAATCAATATTAAAATTATTAATCTCTGTATCAAAAGACATACCAGTTATACCAACACGTATCTCAAGTTCGTCTCCAGGTTTAACAGTTTTCCATCCATCATATCTTATATCAAAACAATAACTATCTGCATAAACCCCATTAGTAAAAAAAACAAATACAACAAAACAGAGTATTATTTTATATATTTTTTTCATATCAATCACTCTATTATAGTATAGCAAATTTTATTAAACTTGTCCACAAGAAAAGAACTATTGAAAACCAATAGCTCTTCATATTATTCAAATGAGAACATAACAACATCTGTAATACTATATCTACCATTAATTGACGGAACTAACAATCCACCTGATTCACCACTTTTAATACTCTTTCCATCCTTTGTAAACACAAAATACATATCATCAGTTATTTCTTCTTTACTAAATTCAACTTGAAGTTTACCACTAGCTTTGAAATAAACTTTATTAAAGTCATCAATACCATAGTAATTTAAAATATCTAACATTTTAACACCTTTATAAGTATGGTATTCATTTTCATAAGATTCATCCATAACAGCAGCTATTTCATAAGTTTTTAAATCTTTGATATCTTCATTTGTTAAAGTACTATCATATATACCACTAATTGAAACAACAAATTTTGGTAATGTATAATTAACTTCTTTAACATCTTTAATACCTCTTTCAGCTATTAAGTTGTTATGTTTATTACTTTCTAACTTATTAGTTAAAAATACACAACCAAGTGTTAATAAAATACTAACACATGCTGTAATAATAATTTTTTTCACATTTCCTCCTTATTCTATTATGGTTTTCTACCATTACTTGTATCATATAATGGTTTACCATTTGAGTCATTCCATTTACCATTTCCACTGGTATAACCACAAGTACCTTTACAATCTTTATTACCATTTGCTAGATCTTGATTTTTTTGATGCAACTCATCTTGTTTAGCTTTCTTTTCAGCTTCAGACATTGAATTATTATTTTGAATATCCCACCATTTTTCAGAATTTTGTTTCATTTGACAAGTAGCATCACAATTAGAACCTCCACCTGATGGACGATGAGAACCTCCACCTGATGGACGACTAGGAGTTGGATCTGGAGTAGGAACATAACAAGCATCATAATAAGTACTATGTGACATTACATCTGAAGTATTACCAGCAGCATCCATAGCATAACTATATAATGTATAAGTTGTACCACAAGAATAACTAAATGATGTTGATACTGATGAGAAACAACTATTATTTTTAGAAGGAGTTTTTCCACTTGTTACACAAACATAAACAGTTATATTACCAGAGCCTCCAGTATTATCTTCATACTTAGGTTTACTAATTGAACCAGATCCTATAGAACCACCACTAACATAATGAGGTGGAGTATTATCATAATATACTTTATAAGAACTTATTCCACTACATTTACCAGCTTCATTACATGCTTTAACATAAATTGTTTGTCTATTATAATTAGTTGATATGTTACCTAAACTATTACCAATATTATTTAAATTATTAGCATTAGTTCCATAATAGAACTTAACTTCACTCTTACTTTCTTCACCCATACCTTTACTAAATGTTAAAGTAAATGGGTTACCTGTATGCCACTTACCAGAACTAACTCCATCACTAGCACTAATTTCTGGATTCTTTGGTGTAGCACTATCAATTCTTTCAATTGTAAATGTTTCAGTAGTTACATTACCAACATTATCACTTACACAATATTTATAGGTTCCTGTAGATGTATAAGTTTTTTTATTATCACTTTGGTACTTACCACAATCTTCATTTTCACCTACAAATGAATAACCTTTAATTCCTGAACCAGTCATATCAGTTGCACTAATTACAACTTCTTTTGATGGAGCCCAATTTGTATCATATTTAGCTTCTTCAATAACTGGGAATTGTTTATCAATACCAACCACATTACTAACTTCTCCTTGTAATTTTTTACCATCTTCTTGATCAATTGTAACTTCACAACGATAAGTACTCATATTTACTACAGCATCTTCAGTGTTTGTTAATACCTTACTTTCAGTACTTGATAAACCACTTGTGCTTGTCCAATTAAATGATGCATTTTCTATAACCTTACCATTACTATATTTAATAGCTAGTGTAACATCATCTTTAAACCACGCATCACTTGTTAAAGCATTACAATTACCATTGCTATCTAATACACACATTTGAAAAGCGCTAGTTTTTTCATATGTATTACATTTACCATCACTCTTACCTAAATCTTCACTAAGTTTTGATACATATTGTCCATCTTCAAAAGTACTTTTAATAATATAACAATTCATACTTTCATTATTCTGAGGGTTATATATATCACTTTGATCATCAGGCTTAATTACCCCTTCTTTGATTAGGTCTTCAACACTAATTGTTGTAACATTAGTTTTATTAGCATATTCTTGAGCCTTAGCTTCTAGATATGTTACTAAATTATCATAATCTTTTTTAAGTATATTTTTTCTAACACTTATAAATATTGCACTAGATAAAGCAACTACTAAACTAAGAACCACAATTACAGCAATTAATTCAATTAATGTGAACCCTTTTTTCTTCGCTTTCATTTCTATCCTCCTATAATAAGGATAGACTAAAATACAAAAAAAGTCAATATGTTTTATATCAACTTTTCACTAAATTACATATTACATACTAAATTTATCTCTTTATTTTTTAATTTATTAAGTCCCAAAAATTCACTAACCTTATTATATATATCTAAATCTAATGTATCAATTAATTCAAAACTAAATTCACGTTGAAATAAGTCTACGTAATAAGCTATATTTTTTTCTTTTTCATTAACACATTCTACTTTATAACTAAAAAGTTCTTCCAAAGAATTAGTATTACCCCCAATTATTTTCTCAATTACTTCATATAAATAAGGATTAATTAATTCAATAGTATTTACTTCATATATGTCTAAATCACCATAAAAATCTTCTTTAACTCCAATTTTTTCATATTCAAATTTTTTATAGTTTATTCCAACACTTCTATGGGGCAACCCATATGTCATATAACAATTACATCTTTCTATATTACAATCCTTTATTAAATCTTTTTCTATATTTCTTAAACTATCAACACTAAAAATAACCCTATATTTCTTTATTACATCTTCACCAACAGAGTAATAATACATTTTTACCTTACCTTTCTTTTCCCCTATTGTATTCTATTTGTTCAAGTTCCATAAATTTTCTTGCTTCATTATACATTTCTAAATTCATCTTATCAATAAATTCAAAACTAAATAAATCCCTAAATATACTATAGTAATAATTAACGTCTCTTTTATTACCATTCTTTTCAACCTTATAATCATATAGTTCTTCTAAAGCTTTATTATCACCAGCAATTATTTTTTCAATTAATTTATATAGACTAGGTTTAACTACTTCTTCACAATCCACTTCAAATAATGGTTTAAAATCTTTACTTTTACCAAAATATTTAACATTATATGTCTTATAAATTTTATCAGCATTTTTATGTGGTTTTTCTGTAACATAATTGCTATGCACAGTTTTACCTAAATCAATTACTAAATAATAAAGATATTTTTGCACACTTGCTAAATCATAATTAACCTTAAATTTATATACATCATTATCAATTACTTTAAAATAATACATAAAACATCACCTATTTTTTCTTACCTTTATTAAGAACTAAGCTATAGTCATTTTTATTTTTAAGTTTTGGTGAATTAACAAATTCTAATAACTTTTCATACATTTCTAAATCCATTTTATCAACTAAAGTAACTTTAAATAAATGTTGGAAAGCTACTTGGTAATAATCGACATCTTTAACATTTTTTTCTTTCAAATCAATTTTTTTTGCAAATAGTTTTTCTAAAGCTAAAACATTTCCATTTAAAATTTCTTCAATCAAATTATAAAGTGGGGGTGTTATTAACTCAATTGTATTTACTTCATAAATATCATCATCACCATAAAAATCATATCGAGTATCCACAAATTTATAATCAAATTTTTTATATTTTACATTCTTATCTCTATGAGGTATTCCAACCGAAGAATAAGTATATTCCTTTTCTATACTACAATCATTAGCTAATTCATTTTGTAATTTTTTTACAATTTCTAAATCATAACTAACTTCATATTTAAATATTTTATTGCCATCTACTTTATAATAAAACATAAAACCTCCTTATAATTATTCAACAATTAATGATTCTGTTCCTTCCATTTCCTTTGGAATAGCTATATCCATGTAATCAAGAATCGTCGGTGCAACATTAACTAGTGAACCAGTTTTTTGTAACTTAACCTTTTCATCACATAATATAAAAGGAATAACACTAGTAGTATGAGTTGTACAAATACTACCATCATCATTAATCATTATATCAGCGTTACCATGATCCGCAAGAATAACTACTTTATAAAAATTATCTTCTGCCTTTTCCATTATTTTATTTAAACACATATCAACCGCCATACAAGCCTTAGTTGCAGCATCCATATTACCAGTGTGACCAACCATATCTGGGTTAGCGAAATTAACTAAAATGAAATCATAATCATTATTCATTGAAAGAATTACTCTTTTTGTAACTTCAACACAACTCATTTCAGGTTTTAAATCATATGTTGCAACACTTGGTGATGGAATATGAAATTTATCACAGCCTTTTATCTTGCCATCAACTCCACCATCAAAGAAGTATGTAACATGTGGAAATTTTTCACTTTCAGCAATTCTAGCTTGAGTAAAATCAAGTTCACTTAAATATAGACCTAATGAATTTTTAACTACAACTGGCTCAATTAAATTATATGTTTTAATTTTTTTATCAACTGGTAAGAAACTAAATACTAAAGTATCTTTCATATTCTCTGTACTAAATCCTTCAAATGTACTCCAGTTAACTATTGATGATAAAATTTGTTTAGCACGATCTGCTCTATAATTCATCCACATAATTATATCACCATTTTTTATTGTATTTTTACTACATATAATTGGTTTAATGAATTCATCAGTGATGCCTTTTTCGTAACTACTATTGATACTTTTTTCAATATTGATTGAACTTAATCCTTTACCACCTACTACCAAATCATAATAAGCTTTTGTTCTATCCCAATTTTCATCTCTATCCATTGCATAATATCTTCCGCAAATACTAACAATGTCACCAACACCATATTCTATAATAATATCTTTTATCATATTAATATATTTCATTGCATCATGGATACCAGTATCTCTACCATCTGTTATTAAATGAAAATGTATCTTAGTAAATCCATTATCAATTAAGAATTTATACATACTTAAAAAATCATCTACACCAGCATGAATATTTCCATCACTACATAATCCCATGATATGAATATCTTTATCTTTGTTTTCTAAAAGTTTGATAACATTAGCATTTTCCATATCAGGTTCTTTCAAAAAATCATTAACTAACATTTCACTTTGTTTTAATAATCTACCTGCACCAATTGTCATATGACCTACTTCACTATTACCAGCTTGACCTTTTGATAAACCAACAGCCTCTTCGCTAGCTTCAAGCAAAGCATGAGGATACTTATTCCATAATTCGGTGAAAGTTTTCATGTGAGCAGCAAGTATTGCATTACCTTTTTCTTCTTCACGATAACCAAAACCATCTAATATAATAGTTAATATTTTCTTCATTTATAATCACCTTCATAACCTTATTATAATACATGACCCTAAAAAATACAACAAAAAAGCCCCTGTGTAAACAGGAAGCTAAAATACCATTTCTTTATTATCTAGCTTAAATCTATCTGCTAACGTTGTTAAAAATTCCGAATTTGTAGGTCTGCTACGGTCAAAATCGATACTATTACCAAACAAGTCTTCCATAAGTTTGATGTCACCTCTGGTCCAACTTATCTCTATTGCATGTCGTATTGCTCTTTCAACTCTGCTAGATGTGGTTTGGTATTTATCGGCAATCTTCGGGTATATTTCTTTAGTAACCAAGACTGATGCTTCTTCATCCCTATATAATAAGAGTACTCCTTCTCTGATATATTGATAACCTCGAACATGACTAGGTATTCCTAAATCATGAAGCATGCTACTTACACCTAATTCTAACTTTTCACTTTTTAAATCTAAAATTTCATCTTTATGTGCTATTAAATCACTAATTCTATTATTTACTACATCCATGTCGATTGGTTTTAGCATAAAATAACTTGCTCCGAGTACTTGAGCTCTCTTAATTGTAAAATCATCTTTAAAACTTGATAAAACCATAATTTTCTTTTCAATATTGTGATGTTTCATTTCCTCAAGTATTTTAAGTCCATCATAATGCGTAAGAATCAAATCTAACATAACTAAATCATATGAATTTTTATTGTTCAGTAAATAATCAACAGCACATCTTCCATCAGTAAATCCACCAACAACACTTACTGCCTCACTATTCTTAAAGTAATCTTTTACACTCTTAATAAGCGTTTCATTGTCATCTACAACCACTACCCTAAATTGTTTTTTCATATTTTTCCCTTTCGTATAAAAAACTTATTTTCATCCCTACAACCTCATTATAAGACACTAATACCTAAAAAGCTACAAAAACTTTTGCCAAACTATGTCTAGTTTTGTATATCTGTGTAAAATTATGTCGAAAAAGTTATATTTTAAAAGAAGAAGTGTTTTACTTCTCCATTTCAACCAATATGTCTTTAACTTTTGTTACGTCCAATGATGCTCCACCTACTAAAAAGCCATTAATATTTTTAATTTTGCATAAAGACTCTATATTTTCGTTATTAACACTACCACCATATAAACAAACCACCTTATATTCATATTTTTCCATTATCGTTGTTTTGATAAAATTAATTGTTTCATTTATTTCATCAATTTCCGGAGTTACTCCGGTACCTATTGCCCAAACAGGTTCATATGCAATCATAATATTTTTAAGACTAACATTATTAAGTACTTCACTTATTTGTTTTTCAAGTACCATATAAGTATTACCATTTTCTCTATCAGATAATAATTCACCAATACAATATATTACTTTTAAACCAGCTTCGTTAGCGTTATTAATCTTGTTTATAAAATCAATATTTATTTCATGTTTATAGTTTCTTCTTTCACTGTGACCTATGATAACATATGTTACTCCAAGGCTCTTTACTTGAAAAGCTTCAATTTCTCCAGTTATAGTTTTATCCATAAATGAACTTATATCCTGAACCCCAAGTTCATAACTCGTTTTATCAAACATTGATAAATAACATACCGGAGGAATTAAAACTAACTTTACTTTTGTTTCAATGTCTCCAAGTCTATTATTATATTTTATAATATCTTCTTTAAGTAATTTATTTTTAAAATTACAAACTAAATATTTCATTTTATTCCATCCATTCTAATGCTTTAAGATTTTTATCTGCGATATATTCTAAAGTAGCTCCGCCTCCACTTGATACATAATAAAATTTATTATTAAATCCTAACTTTTTAACAGCACTTGCTGTATCTCCACCACCAATGATAACTTTTTTACCACTTTCAAGTAACACGTTAAATAAATTCTGAGTTCCTTCGATGAATCTTTCATCTTCAAACTTACCACATGTTCCATTTACAAATATTACTTCACACATATCAATATACTTTTTAAACATGTCTATACTTTTATTGCCTAAGTCATATATAATTCCATCATCTATTGTAAAATCTATCGGCAAAACTATCTTTTTCTTATATGCTTCCATTAAATCAACAAGTTCATTTAATATATCTTTATCATCAGTTGCGATACTGTTTCCAACATCAGCACCCTTTGCTTTCAAAAATGAATTGGCAATACCACCACCTACCAATAAATAATCACATCTTTCTAACAAAGATTTAATAATTGGCAATTTATCATCAACTTTAGCTCCCCCCATAAAAACACCAAAAGGATGAGGTGTATCTTTAACTAGTATTTCTAAATGTTTAAGTTCATCCATTACTAAAAAACCAATAGCATGAGGTAAGTACTTACAAATACCTGCAGTTGATGCATGAGCTCTGTGCATTGAACCAAAAGCATCATTAATATATATATCACCTAAAGAAGCAAAGTATTTAGCTAGTTCTAAGTCATTTTCACTTTCACGTTTTTCAAAAACATCCATAAATCTGGTATTTTCAAGTAAAATAACATCACCTAAATTACATGATAAAACCATTTTTCTAACTCTTTCGCCATAACAATTGTCAATAAACTTAACCTCTTTATTTAGTAAATTAGCAAGTTCCATAGCAACAACTTTTAAACTATTTTTTTTCTTATCTTCTTCTTTTTTAATTCTTCCAAAATGACTAAGTATTACAACCTTACAATTATTATCAAGCAAATACTTAATCGTAGGTAATTCCTTAGAAATCTTCGAATTATCTTTGATAACTCCATTTTCCACTGGAACATTAAAATCACTTCTTAATACCACACATTTATTTTTTAAATCAATTTCTTCAATCGTCTTCATTTTTTATCCTCCATAATTATTTTATCAAAAACTAAAAACTTTGTAAATATTAATTTGACATATACACAAACCTATGTTAGAATATATACTACAAAACGGGAGTATTATGAAATTACAAATTATTATTAACAAAAAACAAAGCGTAGAAAAAATAGCTACGTATTACGAAGATGAAAATGAACTACAATTAATATTTAAAAATACTAAGGAATATCTTGCATTTTTAAAACGTCGTGAATTAACAAAAGAAGACTTTGATTCTATATTTAATTCAGAAGATGAAATAAAAAAATTATTAAGAAGAAAAGATTTACTTAATAGTCTTGATGATGCACCAATACACATCCCAATTATGTCACTAAATGATGTCCCAAAATTATTACTTAAGCAAAAAAGAAATGTTATTTTACAAGTATCAAAGCTATCTTTTCAAGATAAATTAACATTAATTACTAATCCATTAATACACGATAACGTGTGTTTCCAAGATAAATATACTCACACTGAAACAATAAATCTTAAAGATATGTTAATGATGTATCAAACAATATGTAGTGATTTAAAAGAAATACAAGATAAGAATTATTCACCCGCTGAAGCAACATACTATATCTATAATTTATTAAAACAAAAACCATACAATGAAGAAGATATAAATGAAGATATCAACAAAAGTAGAAGTGTTTCTCAAATACTAAAGGGAGAAAAAATAGTTTGTGCAGGATATACTAACCTATTTTTAATGTATGCAGATGCCCTAAATCTAAAAGTTGATCGAATAAATTGGGCTTCAAAAATTGAAGAAACAGGTCACTCATCAATCATGATTTATCTTAAAGATGAAAAGTACAAAATTGATGGAATTTATGATATTGATATTTGCTGGGATTCTCTATCCAATGATTTAGACACCCTGCATCAAAACAGTATCACCAACTTTTTAGTTCCACCAATCGTAGATAAATATATAAAAGAAAAAAACAACCTAGTACCAGAACTAAGCCCTTATTTCTTTATATTAAGTAACTTTAAACACTTACTTAAAGATGACACTGAATCAATATTTTACAAAAAATTCATCATTCAAAGACTAAGGCGTCTAAAAGAAACATTTAATCTAAACTTATCAAGTGACTTATTCACAATATTTACTCTACAATCTCTAGGTAACAGAGTAATTGATGAAAAAGTTCTAAAAGAAATAATAATGAAAGTAACTCCAAAAAGTGAACAAGACTTACAAACAACAATAAACTCAAGCTACCATCATTTAAAGAGAACAAAATAATAATCCTATTCCGAAAACTTTAAAAATTTTTATTTTTTCGGAATAAGATATTACAAAAAGATAATAAATTTCACGTTTTTCTAAAAGTCATCATTAAAAAAACTCATCAAATGATGAGTTTTTCATATCTATTAAAGTATTAAACCAAATATACTTAATACAAATATATTTAATACACCAATAATAATAACAATTTTAATTGCCCATTTAAACCAAGTAGAATATTCTACTTTTGCAAGAGCAAGTCCACCCATTATAGCACCACATGTTGGAGTAATTAAATTTACTAAACCATTCGCAGCAACCATAGTCATAATTGCAACTTCAACACTATAACCAAGTTGTGCAGCAATTGGTGCAATTATTGGAGTAGATAATGTAGCAAGTCCACTTGATGATGGAACTAAGAATGATAATATAACATGTAATAAATAGTTAAGTGGAACGAATGCTACTTCTGGTAATTTAGATAAAGCTTCTGCAGCATTATAAACAATATAATTATCTAAATGAGTTTGAGTCATTAATATACTAGCTCCTCTTGCAATAGCAATAACTAGTAAAACTCCAACCATATCTGAAGCTCCAGAAACAAATGCATCAACATATCCTTTTTCACCTAAACCATTAATTACAGCAATAATGATAGATAAAATTAAGAACCATAATGCAGAATCATAGAAATACCATTCACCTAATGGTGCTCCTGTTAATACATCACTCCAGCCCTTAAATAATGTAACACCAAATTCACCCCAAGGGATAAATCCAATAATCATTACCACGAAAGCCAAAGCAAATACAATTAATGTAGCTTTTTGTTTTCCAGATAACTTAGGTTCTTCTTTTTGTCCTTCAGCAAAATTACCAAATGCATTTTCAGCATTTTTTTGTTCTCTTAGTGATAAGAAAGTAGAACCTTTATCTTTTTGAACTTTTTTAGCATAACTCATAACAAATATAATTGAAACTATTAATGAAGTTAGCCACAAGAATACTGCAATTAAAATTACTAAGCCATTATCTGCAGCAATTCCTTCTGGAAGAGAACTAAGTGCAACACCTGTTGCAAATGGGTTAACAGTAGAACCTAAACAACCAGTTCCTGCCCCAAGTAATACAATAGCAGAACCTACTAATGGATCCATTCCTGCAGCCATCATTGTAGCAGCAAGTAAAACATAGAATCCAACAGTTTCTTCTAACATACCATATGTAGTTCCACAAATAGAAAAGATAGTCATTAATATTGGAATTAACCAAATTTCTTTACCTTTCAATTTATGTACTAAAACTTTAATACCAGTTTCTAAAGCTCCAGATTGATTAACAACTGCAAGCATTCCACCAAGTATCATAATGAAAATACCTACATCTACAGCATTTTCAAAACCACTAATTGGAGCCATTAATACTTGAGATAATGTTGCTCCAACAGTACCACTTCCATTAACAATTTCTTCACCAACGAATTTTGCATTTGGAAGTAAATGTGATAATATTCCAAGGCCAAAAATTAGTATTAGAATAATTGAAAAAGACGATAACATTGTTTTAGCCTTTTTCTTAGCATTTGCCATATTATTTTTCCTCCTTTATAACAGTACCAGTAATACCATTTATAGCATCACTTGCTTTTTCTAAAGAACTTATAATCGCTTTATTCGAAGAATATTTAACAAAATCTAGGCAAGCTTCTACTTTAGGAAGCATACTTCCTTTAGCAAACTCACCAGATTCCATATACCTCATTGCTTCACTCACACTCATAAAATCTAAATCAATTTGATTTTCAGTATTATAATGAATAGAAACTTTTGGAACTGCTGTTAAAATCAATAATGTATCTGCACCAATAAGCTTTGCAAGTAATGCGGCTGTCCTATCTTTATCAATAACGGCTTCAACTCCATAAAGTCCACCACCATTATCAACAACTGGAATACCTCCTCCACCTGCAGCAATTACAAGTGTATTATTATTAACCAGATTTTTTATAACATCATGTTCAATAATATCTATTGGCATCGGAGATGGTACTACTCTACGATACCCACGCCCTGCATCTTCAACAAATTGATAACCCTTTTCTTTTTCAATTTCCATAGCCTCTTCCTTACTATAGAACATTCCAATTGGCTTACTTGGATTTTGAAAAGCAGTATCATGTGAATCAACAAGAACTTGTGTTATTAAAGTTACACAATTTTTACTAATACCTTCTCTTTTCATTTCATTTTGAAGACATTGTTGCAATTGGTAACCAATATAACCTTGACTCATACTTCCACATTCCGGAAATGGAACCTTCGGAGTACCTGCTCCATTAATTGAAGAGTACTCCATTCCTAAAGCTATTTGACCAACTTGAGGACCATTTCCATGTGTTAATACAATTTCTTCACCATTTTTAACTAATTTAACAATATTTTTAGCAACATCTTTTAAAAGTAATAATTGTTCTTCTGGACTTTTACCTAAAGCATTACCTCCAAGTGCAATAACAATTTTACTCATTATCGCTCCTCATTGTTGCATAAACTACAGCTTTAATAGTATGTAATCTATTTTCAGCTTCATCAAATACTTTTGATTTAGATGAATTAAATACTTCATCTGTAACTTCCATTTCTTTTAAACCAAACTTATTATAAATATCTTTACCAATAGTTGTATTTAAATCATGAAATGATGGTAAACAATGTAAGAAGATAGCATCTGGTCTTGCATTATTCATAACATCCATATTAACTTGATATGGTTTCAAAAGATTAATTCTTTCATTCCATACATCATCTGGTTCTCCCATAGAAACCCATACATCTGTATAAATAACATCAGCATCTCTAGTTGCTTCCATTACATTATCATTCATTTCAATAGAACCACCATTTTCTATTGCTATATTTTTACATTTATTAACTAAATCTTCATCTGGCCATAAATTCTTAGGACCACATGCTACAAAATGCATACCCATTTTAGCACATACAACCATTAAAGAATTAGCAACATTATTTCTAGCATCACCCATAAATACTAGCTTGATACCTTTTAAATGTCCAAAATTTTCTTCAACAGTCATTACATCAGCAAGCATTTGTGTTGGATGGAATTCTGTAGTTAAGCCATTCCATACTGGAACACCAGCATTCTTTGCAAGTTCTTCAACTATAGCTTGATCATATCCACGATACTCAATACCATCATACATTCTACCTAATACTTTTGCAGTATCACTTATAGATTCTTTCTTACCCATTTGTGATGCACCTGGATCTAAGTAAGTAACACCCATACCTAAATCCAATCCAGCAACTTCAAATGCACATCTAGTTCTAGTTGAAGTCTTTTCAAACAACAACACAATATTTTTACCCTTTAAATATCTATGTTCTACACCATTTCTCTTTTTATCTTTTAATTCCTTAGATAAATCTAATAAGTATCTAATTTCTTCTGGCGTATAATCTAGAAGTGTCAAGAAATTTCTACCTCTTAAATCAGGTTTACTAACATTTTCCACCTTAATAAAATCTTCTAATTTAATTGATGGAATAGCTTCATCTTTACAAACCACTTCTTCATTAATAGTATCTTCATCAATATCTTCACGAACTAAAGGCATACTCATACATCTTGGACCACCTCTACCACGAGAAAGTTCTGCACTACTAACTTCAATAACTTTTAATCCATGTTCTCTTAAAATATTATTAGTAATGTTATTTCTATCATATACTACAACAACACCCGGAGCAATACATAATGTATTTGTTCCATCATTCCATTGTTCACGTTCAGCACTAATTTTTTCTCCACCTGCACATGGAATAAGTGTTATCTTTCTACCTAAATATTTTTCAAGTATTTCTTCTAATGAACCATTTACTTCAACAACATTTAAATCTTCATCAGAATCAGGAATATCTCCTTCAGTTATTTCAAAAACTTGTAATGTATCCATTATACCTGGATGATATGTAAATTTATCATAATCAATTTGAGTAAATACAGTATCTAAATGCATAAATGCACGAGACACAGGTATATTAAATGCAAGTATTGTATCAATCTTACAATTAGGATCTTTAAAACAATTCTTAGCAAGTTCATCAATTGCTGCAGCTTCAGTTCTTTGAGAAATACCTACAGCAAGAGTATGACTATTTAAATTAAGTACATCCCCACCTTCAATATGATATGGTAAATACCTATCATAATACTTATCAATCATACCTTTAAAATCTGGATGGTAATTAAAGATATATTCAGCGTAAATAGTTTCTCTATTTCTAGTTACTGAATACATTTTATTTAATATTACACCATTACCAGCACTAGCAAATGGGTCTCTTGTAAAATATAAATTTGGCATTGGATCTGCTAAAAAATCAGATTCTTCACTAACTAAGTCAACTAATGATTTTTCAACATCTCTTTTAGCTCTACTTATTTCTTCAAGTTTTATCCCTTCCATTGTTTTTAACACAAGTTCTTTTTTATTATTAAAACTCTTCAAATAATCAAAAACAAGTGTCTTATACTTCGGAGTTGTTATACCAGCCTCATAGATAAATTGTCTAATAAACTTATCTTCAACATCTCCACTTAAATTTAGTACATCAGCCATTAAATCTTCTAGATAAACAACTTCTATACCATTTTCTTTTAGCCTTGTGGCAAACTCATCATGTTCTCTTTGAGCCTCAGGTAAAAAAGGAATATCATCAAATAGCAATCTACTTAAAGAATCTGGCGTTAAATTTAATAGTTCATTACCAGGTCTATGTAACAACACCTTTTTTAAAGGTCCAATTTCACTTCTAACGTTTATAGCGTTCATTACTTTCCTCCTTATTTTATTCTATAATCATTATAACAAATTAACAATTTAATTTCAATTTATTTATTTACTTTTGCTAAAAAACTATTAATTCTATCATTTTTGTTTTTGAAAAATTCTTTTGTACTCCCATTAAATTCTAGTTTTCCTTCATCTAAAAATAATACCCTTGTTGATACATTTTTTACAAAATTCATTTCATGAGAAACAATAATCATAGTTTTACCAGATGCTGCAACATCTTTAATTAAATCAAGAACTTCACCAACCATCTCAGGATCAAGCGCACTCGTAGGTTCATCAAATAATATAATATCTGGATTCATCATTAATGTTCTAACAATAGCAATTCTTTGTTTCTGTCCCCCAGATAATTTATTCGGATACTCTAAAGCCTTATCCTTTAAATCAATCATTTCCAAATATTCATAAGCCTTCCTTTTAGCTTCTCCCTTACCCATAATTCCAAGCTTTACCGGAGCAAGTATCATATTATCTAAAACTGTTAAATGAGGAAACAAATTAAATGATTGAAAAACCATACCCATTTTTGCCCTTACTTGTGATAAATTAGTTTTCTTATCAAGCAAAGACTTTCCTTCAAAAACAATATCACCACTCGTAGGTACTTCAATTAAATTTAAACATCTAAGCAATGTACTTTTTCCACTACCAGATGGACCCACTATTGCTACAATATCCCTATCATTAACATCAAAACTAATACCTTTTAAAACATTAACATCATCAAATTTCTTTTTTAAATTTTTAACCTTAAGCATTATTAAGTCTCCTTTCTAAAACATTAACTAACTTAGTTAATCCTAAAGTAAGAAGTAAATATATAATTGCAATAATTAATAATGGAAAGAAATAATCATATGTCCTAGATGCAATTATATCACTTGCTTTAGTAAGTTCCATAATACCAATGTATGCACCCGTAGACGTTTCCTTAATCAAAGTAATAAATTCATTACCTAAAGCAGGCATAATATTTTTTATTGCCTGAGGCATAATTATATAAAACATTGTTTTATTATAACTAAGTCCTAAAGATAAACCTGCTTCCATTTGACCTTTATCAATTGAGTTAATACCACTTCTAATAATTTCAGAAACATAAGCTCCTGAATTAAGACCAAAAGCAATAACACCAACAATAATTATACTTATATCAACACTTTTAAAAATAACATAATATATTATCATAAGTTGTAACAATACCGGTGTACCTCTAATAATATTTACATACCAAGTTACTATTTTATTTAACACTCTAAATTTTTTATTAACTTCATAATTATGTCTAACCAGTGCAATAAGAATACCTATAACTATACCAATTATTACGGCAAAAAATGCAATCAATAACGTATTAAATAATCCCTCAAAAATATATTTATACCTATCATCATATATCACACTATCATAAAATTTCTCATACAAGCTACTCATATAACCACCTATTCTTCTGTATGTTTAATTATATATTCATCAATCTTTCCTTCATTTTTTAACTTTTCTAAAACTTTATTTATATTATCAAGTAATTCTTTATTACCTTTTTTAACAATCATACCATAACTATCTTCCACTAAAGCTCCATCCAATATTTTTAAACCACTATTAGTTTTAAGAATTTGTTCTGCTGGTAATAAATCCATAACAACACAATCAACTTTACCAGTGTTCAAGTCTTCAATCGCAGCTAAATACTTCTTTTGACGTACAACACTTGCATCTTTATAAGTACTACTTACATAAGTATCAGCAATACTACCTAGTTGAACAGCAATCTTTTTGCCATTTATATCACCAATATTAGTAATACCACTATCATTTTTAACTATAACAACTTGTTTACTCGTAGAATAATTAATTGTAAAATCAACATTCTTAGCTCTTTCTTCATTATAACTTATTCCTGCAGCACCGAAATCAGCTTTACCAGTTTTAACTTCATTAATAATTGAATCAAAAGCTATATCTTTAATAACTAATTCTTTTCCCATTGATGCAGCAATTTCTTTTGCTATGTCAACATCAACACCAACAATTTCTCCATTAGAATAATATTCATACGGAGCAAATCCTGCTTCAGTTACCATAATGAGTTTACTATCATCTTTCTTGCCGCAACCAGCAACCAACATAATCATACATAACAACACAATAATCTTTTTCAATTCTAAACACCTCTACTTTAATTAATTATACCATTATTTTTTATAAAGAAAAAGAAAAAGATTTCTCATTTTCAGAAAATCTTTATATTTGTTAACATCATTATGTTTTTTTTACTTATTTTATTAGTTACATTAAACTTATCTAACATATTATTATTAATACAATTAATGAATTTTTACTTCCTAAAAAATATTGAACGATAATAATAACATATGTTACTTTATAAGTATCATAAAAGAATATGTTATATATAACTTTTATGATAATCGGAAAAACAAATATAAAAAAGAGTTATATGTGTATTATTTATTCATTAGTTAACAAAAAAAGAAATCTAATTTATGAAATGCATCCCTTAAAGTAGACATTAATAAAAAAGAGGGACTACAAAAATATG
>ERZ773181.1483-NODE-1483-length-18484-cov-6.274947_pt1 | contig 18484 bp, 12 predicted proteins | sample MGYA00581001_ERZ773181 | MGnify/ENA primary metagenome ERZ773181 (study PRJEB29015, sample SAMEA2737780) | human gut metagenome | biome: human gut; feature: human-associated habitat; material: faeces | place: China | collected 2012 ... | reverse complement strand
AAGTATCTTATCTATTCTAGAATTGATTCCTTCTACTGGTCCATTAGATATTCTTCGACCATCTATTAAATCAAATGATGCACATATTTCATCAAACCAGTTTATAAGCGTTCCAGATAATGATATGAAGCCAGTGATTCCTGATGTTGCATATTCTTGAATTATTCTTGAAAGCCATTCTCTGCAGTTTTCGGATGTTGCATAATGATTAAAGGCTATATATTGTTCCTTTAGATTGTATGCTTCTGTTAGTTCGTTATCTATGCTCAGGATTATTTCAAGTAGTTGATGATAGTCTATGTATCTTTTAAGCTTCTTGTTGTATCTAGCCTTGTTGAACGGAATGTCATTGTATTTTTTCAATAAAAGGAAATGAAACTTTTTGAGAAGATAATATTCAGTACTATCTTTTTGGTATCTTTTGCCTACTTTAATTCTGATATCATCTAATACTTTATTGATATTTTTTATGACATGAAATGAATCGCATAACAATACTGCCCCAGGGAAGTATTGATTCCTTACAAATCTGTACGTTTCATACATATCGATAGAGATATATTTGACTTTAGCGAGTTCTTTTTTATCGATTATCTGAGTATAACTTGACCATGCCTTCTTGGTTCTTCCATCAATGATATCTATAATTTCCATGGTCTTAAAATTAAGAATAACACACATGTATCTGTTTTGTCCTTTATGTCTCCAGTGCTTCTCATCAATACATATAATCTCAGGTAAAGGCTGTCTACGTATCTGACCATACTTATCGAATATTTCAACAACTTTAGTAGGACTTGTGTTAAAGAATCTTGCAACCAATGAAAAAGTAGTTGTAGGTTCTTTAAGTTTATTCATGATTTCCAGCTCTGAAGTTTGAGATAATCTACTATGACTTTTCTCTGTAAAAGGGTTTTCCTCTGTCACTACCTTATTACATTGAGGACATACTAATCTTCTCTTTTTAAGTATTAAAGAAGTGTTCTTGCCTCTTATCATGTTATGTATAACTTTACATTTTCTATAGTCCTTAATATTCATTCTACTGCCGCATTCTGGACAGGAGATAATGGTTCTCTTAAGCGTGATATAATAAATCACTTCTTTTTTATTAATTTCAATCTTATGAGACTGTACAAAGGATTCATAATCCCCTAAAATGATTTTTAGATCAGTATTCAATTTGTGATCTCCTTTCGCTTTGATTTAATATGAGCAAATTAATGATACAGCGAAAGGTTTTTAATTACATAAAAATAGTTGAAAAAGTGGGAGCCACAGTGTGACCCCCACAAATTTAAAGGTGCTGTTTCCAAGACCCCCAAATATTTAGAGCGAAGGTCTGACCCCCACAAAAATTAAAGACCCAATAAAATATTATTAGTAGAAGATCAATAATAGACATTAAATACAATAAAAACACTATCTAATACAAATATTTGATTAAAGGTATCTTTAAGAGTAAAATAATGATTAGGATGAAAAATCCAACTATTTTGGGAGAAAGGAGGCGACATTTCATGAAGAAACTAAGTAAGTTATTATTAGGCTTAATTTTATCTTTTATGGTTATTCAGGTACCTCTTGCTTTGAGTAATGCTGTATATGCAGTAGATGATACAACTACAGAAGATGTTGTTACACCAAAGTCAGGACTTGTCTATGAAGATAACCAGTTTGTCTATTATTCAAATGGAGAAGTAGATAAAGACTTTAAAGGGTTAGCTGAATACGAAGGTAAAAAGTATTATGTACAGAATGGGACTGTTGATACAACATTGATTGATGTAGTCTACATTGATGGCACTTGGTATTACATTGATCATGGTCGCTTAAATGAAGAAACAAGAGATGTTATTTTCCACTGTGGTGGATGGTACTTTGTAGAAAACGGTACAATTAACTGGAATTATACAGGAGTTGTAGAACACTGTGGTGGATACTTCTATGTAGATCATGGTCAGATTAACTGGAATTATACAGGTGGTTGTGAAACAGATGGTGTTTTATACTACATGCATAAAGGATCTCTTGATACAAGTAAGAGTGAGTTAACATACATTAATGGCACATGGTACTTGCTTGAAAAAGGTGTAGTTAATTATGATTATACTGGTTTAGCTATACATGATGGTAGATGGTACTATGTTGAAGATGGAGTTCTTAACTGGAATTATACAGGGTTAACTAAGTATTATAGTACTTGGTATTATGTAGTAAATGGTTATTTGGATTGGAATTTTAGTGATTTAATCCTAAAGGATGGTATATGGTATTGTATTAGAAATGGTGTATTAGATTATAACTATACTGGTTTAGCTTTCCACTGTGGTGGATGGTATTATGTAGATCATGGTAAAATCAATTGGGATTATACAGGATTAACACAATATTTCAGTACATGGTATATGGTAGTAGATGGGCAGTTAGATTGGAGTTTCACTAATCTTACTGAATATAACGGTGCTTGGTACTATGTAGAAAATGGTAAGTTAAATTGGAACTTTACTGATTTAGTTCATTATTATGGAACATGGTATTGTGTCAGAAATGGTGTGTTAGATTGGAATTATACAGGTTTAGCTTATCATGCAGGTGGCTGGTACTACATTAACCGTGGTGTGTTAGATTGGAGTTATACAGGTTTAGCACAAGTTAATGGTCAAGGTACATACTATGAAGTAATCAATGGTGTTATGATTAATAGCCCACTAGACAAAATGCGTAATCTTGTACGCAATGAATCAAGTCCTACACAGTATATTATTCTCGTAGATAGAGCCGCACATCGTGTTGGTATCTTTAGAGGCAGCAAGGGTAACTGGCAAGATGTTCAGTATTATCAGTGTTGTGTTGGTAAAACATCAACACCAACAGTAAGTGGTACTTTCTATGTAGGCTCTAAAGGTAAATACTTCGATACAGGTTCAAGAGGTAGATGCTGGTATTATACACAGATTACTGGTAACTACTTATTCCATTCAGTTATCTATGATAGACAGAATACACCAAAAAGAATCATTGATAATTCAATGGATAAGGCAGTATCTCATGGATGTGTTAGATTAGATATTGATCATGCTAAATGGATCTATGACAACATTCCTAGAAATACTAAAGTAATTATTTATTAATTCACTTTGAAGTTCCTCCTAGTTGGAGGAACTTTTTTAATGAAATTTATTGGTTTAAATAAACAATGTTGACAAGAATACTAAACAAGAATATATTTTAGTAGACTTATTCATTAATTACGGAGGTATCGCATGAAAAGGTTGATTGGTATTTTTATCTTTCTGCTTATTTGTGTTAGTTCACCTGTTTATGCAGACAATAAAGATCTTGTACAATATATTGGAGATTCATATACCCAAGGTTATTCTAAGGATGGACCAATAACAGGAGATGATTTATGGTATGTTCATGCAAGCCAAAAGGCAGGCGTTGATTATACACAGGCATCTCAGGGTGGTGTAGGATTCGTTGCAAAATCTTATGGTCAGACATTTGATGATTTATTAAAGGAAGGTATAGGAAGAAATGCAAAATACGTCGTTATTGCAGGCGGCTATAATGATATGTATTATTCTTATGACACAATTAAAAATAAGGTTTATGATACAGTAAAAAAAGCACAAACACTTTATCCTCAAGCGAAAGTATTAGTTGCTATGACTGGTGATTCTATAGAGAATCGTAGTCGTTTTACTCAGGTTATAAAGGCTTATAAGGATGGTACAAAGCAGGCAGGAGGCACATATATCACTAATAGTGAATATGCTTTAAATGGAAATAAGGATTACTTTTCTTCAGATGGTTTTCATCCTAATAAATATGGACATTACTCAATTGGTGAAACCATTGGTGGCTATTTAATGAAATGTGAGGATGTAAAAGTTAATACTTATGCATCTACTATTACTATTGGAGCTGGTACATATGCGACTCAGTATGGTCATTTTATTGATGTCACAGGTGTTTATCATAATTACTATATGGTTGATGGTATTGTGGATCAATCTATTACAGGTGCTATTGAATATGAAGGGGAATATTATAAGGTAGATTCAGGTAAGATAGACACATCTTATAACGGCCTTTGGACTTGTGGTAAAACAACCTACTATCTTGTGAATGGTCATACAAATAAAAATATGACGGGTATAGTGAAATATGGAAATGATTGGTACTTTGTGAATAATGGTATTGTCTTAACTGGTGATACACTTATTTATTACAATGGACAATGGCATTGTATTCATAATGGTAAGATTGATGATACTTATACAGGATTAGTAGACTTCGGTGGAAAGACTTACTATGTAGTGAATGGTGTTGTAAATACATCTAGTAATGGTCTTACTTATATTAATGGAGAATGGTGTTATTTAGTAAATGGTGTTCTAGATACGAACTATAATAGTCTTATTTTCTATAATGGGACATGGTATTATGTGGATCATGGTAAGATCAACTGGAAGTATACAAATTTAGTGAAGTATTATAGTACTTGGTATTATGTAGAGAATGGCCAGATAAACTGGAATAAAAATACATTATGTCAGGTTAATGGAAGTGGTACTTGGTACTATGTTTCAAATGGTGTGATCAACTGGAACTATCAAGGATTAGCTTATTGTAATAATAATTGGTATTATATTGAGAAGGGTATTTATCAATCTTCACATTCAAGTTTAGTTCTATATAACGGTGACTGGTATTATGTAAAGAATGGTAAGATTGATTGGAATTATACAAATCTTGTACAATATGGAAATACTTGGTATTACGTAGAAAATGGAAAACTAAATTGGGGTGTTAATACTCTTTCTAAGGTTAATGGAACAGGTACATGGTATTATGTAGAAAATAGTCAGATAAATTGGCATTATACAGGTTTAACAATATATAAAAGTACTTGGTATTATATTGAGAATGGTCAATTGAACTGGTCTTATAATGGATTGGTTTATTATAATGGTACTTGGTACTATGTAAAGAATGGTCTGATTGACTGGAATTACTCTAATCTCGTTTTATTTAATGGTACATGGTATTATGTGGATCATGGACAGATAAACTGGCATACGACAACCTTGTCGCAGGTTAATGGATCAGGTACTTGGTACTATGTAGAAAATGGTCTATTGAATTGGTCATATAATGGGTTATTTTATTTCAATAAAACTTGGTATTATGTGAAGAATGGTAGTATAGACTGGAATTATTCTAATCTTGTTTATTATAATGGTACTTGGTACTGTGTAAAGAATGGTCAGATTGACTGGAATTACTCTAATCTCGTATTGTTTAATGGTATATGGTACTATGTGGATTATGGACAGATTAACTGGCATAAGACTACAATATCTCAAGTCAACGGAACAGGTACTTGGTACTATGTAGAAAATGGTCAATTGAATTGGTCATATAATGGGACTTACAATTACAATGGAATAAATTACACAATACGTAATGGTGTTGTTTGTTAGGGATAGTGTATGTCCCTTTTTTATGCATTAAAAAAGGATGTGATTAATCACATCCGTTCTAACATTCTTCTGAAACGATGAACTTAGGTCTTTCCCTGATTTCATCGTAAATCTGTGCAATATAGTAACCAATGATACCAAGACAGATCATGATAATACTACTAGAGAATAACTGAAGTAGAATAACTGTAGTAAAACCTCCTAAAGCTGTACCATTTACATACTGTACAATTGAGTTAATACCAAATATTACAGAGACAAGTAACATGATAAAACCACAAATAGTGACAATCTGCATAGGTGCAGAAGAGAAAGAAGTAATATTAAGTATTGCATACTTAACTAGTGATTTAGTAGACCACTTTGATTCCCCTGCTTCTCTTTCAGCAACTCTAAATGGAATCTGTGTTGTCTTGAATCCTACCCATGAAGATAAAGCTCTAAAGAAAGAATTCTTTTCTTTCATGTTAAGTAGTACCAACATAACTTTTCTATCAAGAAGCTTGAAGTCTGATGCATTCATCATATCGATATTAGTCAACTTAGAGATGATCTTATAGAAAGTATTAGCCATAAATCTATGGATACCTGATTCTTCTCCTCTATCCTCTTTGACAGCTTCTACAACTTCATATCCTTCCTGCCATAATTTATACATTTCTACAATTTTAATTGGTGGATGCTGTAAGTCACAGTCCATGACAACACAACAATCACCCTTTGCATATGTTAAACCTGCAGTAATTGCAGATTCTTTACCGAAGTTTCTAGAGAAATGAACACCTCTTACATGTTCATGTTTCTTTGATGCTGCTTGGATTCTATTCCAAGTATCATCCTTAGAACCATCATCCACAAATAAGATTTCATAAGGAATCTTATGTTCTGTCATGATATCTACTACTACATTCGCAGTATTATCAATTAATAGTCCTTCATTATAAGATGGTATTATAATACTTAATAAACCTTCCATTTTAATTCTCCTTACAATATTTTTTTCTATAGATTGCATTCGCAATAATAAATAGTATTGCCCCTGCTGTTAAGCCAATACCAAGTTTTTGGTACTTTGTATGATATCTCATAGTAATTTTATTAGTACCAGAATGAAGCTTAATTGCATATAAGCAGTTTCCAAATGACTTTACATCTGCTTTTCGTTATTCATTAATACATCCCAACCATCATCTACAGGAACAGATAAATATAAATAACTATCTTCATTTTCTGTTTTGACTGTTGTATCAATAGAACCATTCTTCATTGAGATGTTTACTTAGTTCTTACGTGCTGTTTGAGCACACTGATCTAATACACTTAAATCTGATGCGTAGAAATAGGCATTATCATATGAATTTAAGTAAAAATATTATATCACATATCGGCATGTGGTTATATAAATGGTACTGCATATGTATATGATTTAATAAATTTTAATATTTTAGTTAAAAATTTTTAAGAATTCTTTTGTTTTCTTGATGTAATTGATAATTAGATATTTATCAACAATTTGGTTTCTAAAAACATTTGATTCTCATCCAATATATTATTTGACATTTACTTAGTTTTGCATACTGTTGTCAAAAAGGATCATAAAAAAATCTTACTATTTGGATAATATGAAATGACCTCCTAGTTGTCAAAACGTGGATTTAAACTCATAATAAGAATAGAAAACAAAAAGTGAGTTGTTACCATAACGACAATAGGAGGTCACTATGAAAAGTATAATTTATATTGGAATGGATGTCCATAAGAAGACATATAGTTTATGTGCATTATTGAAAGAAACTGGTGAGATTATTGGTGAAACTAAGATTCCTGCAGATGTAAGTCTTATCATCAAGTTCATTGAGAACGCCAAGAAATCAGTTGACAGTGATGATGTTCAGATCAAGACAGGCTATGAAGCAGGATGCCTTGGCTATTCTCTTTACTGGCAGTTAGCTGCAAAAGGTATCGAATGTGATATTCTTGCACCATCAACTATGCATCGTTCTGCAAAAAATAAAGTCGTGAAGAATGATAGAAGGGATGCAAAAAATATTGCAGCTAACCTAGCCAATGGAACTTATAAATCAGTTTATGTTCCAACAGACGAAGATGTAGAAATTAAAGAATACATAAGAATGATGCATGACTTTAAGATCGAACTAAAGAAGGTTAAGCAGCATATTAATGCATTCCTCTTGAGATTCGGTCATCATTATCTTGGCAAATCAAAATGGATTCCAGCTCATATTAAGTGGCTTAAGGAACTTGAACTAAGTGATATGTATAGAGAAATACTTGATGAATATCTATCACAGCTTGAAATCCTATCTGAAAAGATAGAAAGATTTAAATATAGATTGGAAGAATTATCTCAGAAGGAAACATACAATGAGAAGATAGGTCAATTGCGCTGTATCAAGGGTATTGATACTACTGCAGCTATGACAATGCATGCAGAAACATCCGATTTTGATAGATTTCCTACTGCCAATGCCTTTGCATCTTATTGTGGTCTTACACCAGGTGAAGATTCAAGCGGTGAGTCTTATCATAGATTGGGCATCACCAAGCAGGGAAACAGTATGATTAGAACAACTCTGGTAGAGGCTGCTCAGGTACTTGTAAGAGGGACTATAGGCAAAAAAGGCAAAAAAGGCAAAAAAGTGAAATCAAAACAAAAAGATCAGGATGTAAAGGTTATAGATTATGCAGACAAGGCAGTTATTAGACTGCAGAAGAAGTATCATCGTATGATTTTTAGAGGAGTTAAAAGAAATGTCGCAATTACAGCAGTCGCAAGAGAGCTTGCATGTTTTGTATGGGGAATAGAGACTGGTCATATCTCATAACAATCTTTACTACTGTTTTTTAAACTTGAGAGAAAGGAAATGAAGTGTCGTTAAATAGACAAAACAACCCAACATCGAAGGCATAGATGGACTTCAAATTAATAGTACAGGTTCAGCTATCTAAGATAAAAACTTAATGGCATTGTGAATTCTTACTGAAAGTCGCGATTTAGCAAGAATAATAAAAGCAATGATCCATGCATATAGATTATAGAGCTGTCGACGAACCATTAACTTTTTGGTCCCAATCCACGTATTACAGTTTGGTTAACTGTCGCAGAATCTATATGATTTGAGGTCTTTCTATGCCCTTGATGATAAAACTTAATAGAAATATTATGAAAGTTGATTTATGTCTTGACAACGGTCGTTTCATAACAGTTTTTTTGTATAACCGATCAAATCATGGAGGCTAATTCACTATGTGGAGCAGAAAAGTAAGATGTTTTCCCCTACTCTAGAAAGGTGTACTATGCACGAAATTCACAAAAAAATCCAATAGGATATTTGAAATTGTAGTGTGTGTTCACAATGAGTCTATTATAAGTTTTCGTGCAATCCGGACAATGGTATTCATATATTTGGAAATAACTATTACATATATATTCAGTAATTTCTTGTTATTTGGTATAAAAATGATGATATCGAAACTAGGTGAAATAATAGTATTTCAAAGTTCATATGAATAGTATCGCCAGAAGTAGGATCACTGTTGTTGGAACATATAAAAGTTGTAAAATAAATAATAAAATACTGATAAACTCTACTAATTAGAGTTTTTTCGTTGTATAATGCTTATGTTTTACAGGGTCACTTTTTTTGTGATGTTTTATTAAACTTATTCTACATTAGAAAGTCTAGCATGATAATTTTAACGCTAAAGTTGTAAAGCGATAGTTGTATTCTAAAAAATGCAGAAAGGAATTTTTTTAAAAGTGAAAACAAAGCAGAATAACAGATTAACATATATTGATTATTTGGAAACTATTGCCATGTTTTGTGTGGTATGCTGTCACTATTATGCTGTAATGGGCAAAGGTGTACCTGCGAATATGTATATGTTATTTGTGAAATGCTTTGGTGTACCTATTTTTCTCTTAGCTAATGGAGCATTGATGTTCCAAAGGAAATTTTCGTTGCGTAAACACCTGAAAAAAACAGGGATGTTGATTGTGACAACAGCTGCATGGAAAGCAGTCTATTTATTGATTCAATATATAAGATTGCCAACGGGTAGTTGTATTTGGAAGATAAGTGATTTATGGAACTATTTCTGCGGAGGAAATTTATCAAATCCATATGTACCAGCAGAACATTTTTGGTATATGTATGCTTTAATAGGAGTATATTTGGTATTTCCATTATTTGCATCTATTTATGAAGAAAAGAAAACATACTATTTTTATTTGATATTATTGTTATTTTTTATTCCAATTATTACGGAGATAGATGCGTTTATAGCAAATGTAACTGGTAAAAGTATTTCGTTTTCAGTGATTAGAGATGCTTATTTTCCGTTTGCACAAGCCGGGTACTATTTATTATTCTTTTTGCTTGGACCATTACTACATCAATATTTTTATAAATCAGAAAAGAAGAAAAAACACAGAATAATTGCAGTAGGAACAGCTACTGTAGGTGCTGTTTTATTAGTGATTGAATATTATATGCAAAACGGTACGTTAGGCGGTGCATATCAGCCATTGCAGGGAGATTATCAGCGATTTGCAACCCTACTTATGACAGCAGGAGTATATTCTTTGTTTGCTACTTTTGATCTGAAGAAAACTAAAATAAATTCTATTATGGAATTTATTTCAGTGCGTACAATTGGAATCTATGCAGCACATATGATATTGGCATATTTATTTTCAGCATGGCTTGTTAATAAAACGTCTAAAATCGGAGTATATATGCTTGTTCTACAATCTCTTGTTGTTATGTTAGGCTCTATTACAATAACAGAGATATTCTCAATGATTCCAGGACTTAGAACGATTTTAGGGTTGAACTATTACAAAATGCGTAAAAATTACTGGAAACAAAAAAGATTACATCATAAAGAGGGAAGCTAGAAAAAAATTATGATTCAAAAATTAAAGAATATATTTAAAATACAAATACGATTTAGTTGGCTGCTAAGTATAATTTTTAGTGCTGGATATATACTTGGATATATTTTTCTCAAAGAGAAACACATTAATTCGGGTATGCAAGCATTTAAATATATAGTAGCGTGGTTAGTAGGAATTTTGATATATCATGTATTGATACAAATATTCTGGTGTTTGGTGCAAGGAGATTATCTACAGAAAAACAAAAAGATTCAAACATGGATAGTATGGCAACATCCCTTTGTAATCACATTTATATTTTTATGTATTTGTTGGACAATTCCAATAATATTGAAGTATCCAGCGGGAATTTGCTGGGATGCAAGTTGGCAGATAGACCAGGGTATGGGAAACACAACATTGACATCTCATCATCCAGTTTTTCATACAATGTTAATGGCATGGTTTGTAAAATTCGGTATGCGATTGCATTCTGCAAATGTCGGAATCTTTTTGTTCTGTGTTGTTGAAGCAATTATATTGGCATTGATTTTTTCTTTTGCAATTAAATGTTTGGTAGATCTTCAAGCAAAGTATTGGAGCATAATAATTGCAATTCTTTTCTTTGGGTTTAGTCCATTTATTACTGGATATGTTGGAACAGTAATCAAAGACGTTTATTTTACAGCAATGTGCGTGTTGTATATTACAACGTTAATTGTATATGCTGCAAATCGTAAGCTGTATTGGAGTAAATGCTATTATAGTATCTTATTTGTATTGGCAACAGTTGGAATGGTGTTATTCAGAAATAATGGTCTATATATGTGTGCGCCAACAGTGTTAGTGCTAATAGTTTATGAGTTAAAAAAGCGTGACAATAAATTCATACAACATGTTGTAGTTATTGCTTTGTCATGCATATTGGCAATAACAGCATCAAAGACTCTAGATTATATTTACCAACCAGAGAAAGGAAGTATTGCAGAAGCATTATCTATTCCGATTCAACAAACTTCAAGGTATGTAAAGATATATGGAAACGAAGTTACAGAAAAAGAAAAAAAGATAATTAATAAAGTATTGCCTTATGATCAATTAGGAGAATTATATAATCCATATATTTCAGATCCAGCAAAAACTCATTTTAATAGGAGTGCCACTGGAGATGACTTAAAACAATATTTAAATGTTTGGTGGAGGCAATTTTTAAGACATCCAACATGTTATGTAAAAGCAACAGTTCAGCAAAGTATTGTTTTAATATATCCTGGATATAATAATTATGCTTACTATTTGAATAGTAATGCAGATAATTATAATTATCAAAAAGAGCAGTATTTTACTACTCCGCGTAAAATAGCATTGTTGCAACAAAAATATTTTAAGTATTTAGTGGGATGCCACAGTGTTCCAATTATTAGTTTGTTAAACAATATGGCATTGTACATTATGGGGATGTTCTGTTTACTGATTTTCTCATGGAAAAAGCATAATTATAATAGTATGTTCTTTTTTATCCCATTGATTTTATCAGTATTAATTATAGTTGCTGCGCCTTGTATTAGATGGCATGTTAGATATGCATTCCCTGTAATATATACGTTCCCGTTGATATTAGCGGAATTTACAAGAATGAGGAAGGAAGATAAGAATGGATAAAATAGCAGTTTTAATTCCTTGCTACAATGAAAGCAAGACAATTGAAAAAGTCGTAACAGATTTTAAGAGAGAGTTGCCAGAGGCAACCATCTATGTATATGACAATAATTCTACAGATGGAACAGATAAAATCGCAGAAGCTGCTGGTGCAGTAGTTCGCTATGAGTATCAGCAAGGAAAAGGTAATGTTATTCGTAGAATGTTTAGAGACATTGACGCTGAATGTTATATTATGACAGATGGTGATGATACATATCCAGCTGAATATGCAAGAGAAATGGCTGATAAGGTATTGTACAGAAATGTGGATATGGTAGTTGGAGACCGTTTATCATCAACTTATTTTGAAGAAAATAAACGCCCATTCCATAACTTTGGAAATAGTATTGTACGTAATAGCATTAACAGTTTATTTAAAAGTGATATCAAAGATATTATGACTGGATATCGTGCATTTAGTTATATGTTTGTTAAGACATTCCCTGTGTTATCTAAAGGGTTTGAAATTGAAACTGAAATGAGTATTCATGCTGTAGATAAGAACTTGTTTGTTGAAAATGTGGTGATTGATTACAGAGATCGTCCAGAAGGCAGTGAATCAAAATTGAATACATATTCGGATGGGTTCAAAGTTTTGAAAACTATATTCCGTTTATTTAAAAATTATAAACCAATGCAATTCTTTTCTTTACTTGCACTTGTATTAGCGGTTATTAGTGTGGCATTTTTTGCTCCAGTATTTGTTACTTTTCTGAAAACAGGAGTTGTTGATAAAATGCCAACATTAATTGTGAGTGGTTTTACAATGCTTGCAGCTATTCAGTCATTATTTTCAGGTTTGATTCTAGCAACAATTACTCAAAAGAATAGACAAGATTTTGAAATGCAATTAATGAATATGAAAAGTACATTTGAAAGTAAAAAGATATAATAATCATATGGGAGTATGATTTATAGAGAATATCAAAGGAAAATGATATTTTCTATACAATGATGAGTCAGTAACATTAAGTTTAGCTCTTAAAAGTTTCTTCATGTGCGTGAAGGAACTTTTTTTGTGTTATGTAATTTGATTGGGATAAGTGTTAAAAATGTTGTATACTTAAATTGTATGAGCATTTATGGAGGGTTTATGAATAAAGATATATTTGATAGAATTATGGAATGGAAATTTTTACGCATCTTTAATCCATTTTATAAAAAATATAAAGAAGTATTACTCTATTTATTTTTTGGAGGTCTAACAACAGTTATTAGTATTGGGTCCTATGCATTTTTTGATGTGAGTATGCATATGGATCCAATGGTAGCAAATATTTTCTCTTGGATACTTGCAGTATTGTTTGCTTATGTGACAAATCGTATTTGGGTTTTCGAAAATATAGCGAAAGATGTAAAAGGTATTATTCAAGAAATGATTTCGTTTTTTGGAGGACGTGTCGCTACTCTTCTCATGGAAGAAGTTGTATTGTATGTCGGGATAAAGATATTATTTATGAATAGTATTATTGTAAAAGTGTTTGCACAGGTTCTTGTGGTCATTGCGAATTATATCATTAGCAAATTATTTGTCTTCAAGAGTGAGTGATTGGAATAAGGGAGAGAGAATATGAAAGCTAAAAGGATAGAATATATCGATCTTGCGAATGTGATAGCCACATTCGCTGTTGTGTTTTTACATGCCAATAGCTGTTTTTGGGATTTTAGTAAAGAAAGATATTGGATTACTGCAGATGTGATTGAAAGTGTTTTTATTTTTGCGGTTCCTTTATTCTTTATGATTTCAAGTGTTACGCTTATTGATTATCAAAAAAGATATGATACTAAAACATACTTTAGAAAAAGATTTGCGAAAGCAGTGATTCCATTCCTGTTTTGGACATTATTCGCGTTGGTATTTGATATAGTTGTTTTAAAAACGATTTCTATATCTGATTTATCATTAGAGTTACTATATAATGGTTTCGTTAATAATAGATTTTGTAGTTATTATTGGTTTTTTACACCACTATTTATTATTTATGCATGTGTTCCTTTATTTGCATCTATTGAGGAATCAAAAAGAATTAAAATATTCAAATATCTATTTATAGTTGGCTTTATTTTCAATGGTACAATTCCATTTGTTATTAACGCATTTCATTCGAAATTGTTTTGGCCAGTTTCAATCTATGTTGTGAGTGGCTATAGTATTTCACAATCATGGGCTATTTAATTCATAAAATAGATTTTACAACTAATCAAAGATGTATTATTTATTTTCTTGGTTTAGCTGGTTTATTAATGCATTTTGGTGGTACTTATTATGAATCATATGCATTAAATGGTGTTAGTATGATTTATAAGGAGTTAACTCAAGCGCCTATCTTGATGTATTCAGGTGCAATCTTCTTGTTTATTAAACAGATTGCTTCTAGAGTGATGAGTACTAAACTAGGTGGTATTGTGAATTTTGTAAAGAAATATACTTTTTCTATTTATTTATTACACTTTTATGTTATTTCAGTATTTAACGAATATTTTGGTTTAATAAACTATAAAACTTCAATTATCTATCGTCTAGGTATGCCTTTTATCGTTATTCCTATCACTATTATTATTGTAGCACTCATTCGTAAACTAAGATTAGGAAAAAAAGTATTGCCTTAAATTACATAATTTCACAGAAATTACACATAGATAGCGCTTGTAATAAGGTATAATAACGGCAATGAAGTGAATTATAGACTATTTTGTGGTATAGTAATTTATGTATGAACTTAAAAATAAGGATGTGAAAAAAAGATGTATAAAAGGAAATTAAGAGGATGGGCGAAGCATTTAGATTTCTTAATTGCGGATCTTATCTGTCTACAGCTGGCTATTTTTCTAGCTTACTATATGCGTCATGGAATACTTGATATATATACAAGATCATTGTATGTCAATATTGCGATAGTCATGACACTATTAGATATGTTAATTATTATATTCTTTAATATTTTAAAGAATATTTTGAAGCGTAACAACATCACAGAAATGATTAAAGTAATAGAGAAATCATTATTATTAATGGTTGTTTCTACTGCTTATATTTTCTATGCGCAAAAAGATGATGTATCACGTTTAACTTTAGGTTTTACATGTGTATTTGATGCAATGTTTACTTATATTGTACATTGTGTGATGAAACCAATTGTAAGACGTAGAAGAAAGAATAATAAAAAGTCTCTTATCGTGATTACAGAGTCTGAATTTATTGATTCTATTACAGAAAATAAGAAAACATTTGGTTTGGATGAATACCAGAGTGTTGGTTTTGCGGTTCTAGATAAGAATATGGAAGGTCAGAAATCAAATGGCTGGTCTATTGTGGCGTCTCAGGATACTGTTATAGATTATGTATTAAGACAGTGGATGGATGAAGCGTTAGTGATTCTTCCTAGGGAAGATGTTTTCTCTACGTCTTTAGTTAAAGATTTAGCTGAAATGGGACTTGCGGTTCATGTAGAAATCAGTGAATATAACTCATTAAAGGGATATCGCAAACAGTTTGAAAGAATGGGTGAAAACCAGGTTTTAACTGTCAGCATGAACTCTATTAATGAATATGATTGGATTGCTAAGAGAATCCTAGATATTCTTGGTGGTTTAGTAGGATGTTTCATTACTCTTATTTTGACTATCTTCTTAGGCCCAGCTATCTTTATTGCCTCTCCAGGACCAATCTTCTTTAAACAGAAGAGAGTTGGTAGAAATGGTAAAGTGTTCAATATGTATAAGTTTAGAAGTATGTATATGGATGCTGAAGAGCGTAAGAAAGAGCTTATGGCTCAAAATAGAGTTAAAGATGGTATGATGTTCAAACTTGAATATGACCCTCGTATTATCGGTTGTAAAAAGAAAGCCGATGGTACTATTAAGAAGGGTGTTGGTAATTTCATTAGAGACTGGTCTTTAGATGAATTCCCACAGTTCTTCAATGTATTAAAGGGTGATATGAGTTTAGTAGGTACTAGACCCCCTACTCTTGATGAATGGAATAAATATGAACTACGTCATAGAGCACGTCTTGCATTTAAGCCAGGTATTACAGGTTTATGGCAGGTAAGTGGTAGAAGTAATATCACTGACTTTGAAGAAATCGCAAGATTAGATAAAGAATATATCAAGAACTGGAGATTCAGTCATGATATTCAGATTCTATTGAAAACAGTACAGGTTGTTTTCAAAAAAGAAGGATCAATGTAAAGGAGTTATGAATATGCCATCAGTAAAGATTATTATTGCGACACATAAGAAGTATCGTATGCCTGATGATGAGATGTATATTCCTGTACAGGTTGGTGCAGAAGGTAAGGATGATCTTGGATATACACGTGATAATACAGGTGATAATATTTCTAATTTAAATTCACAGTATTGTGAATTAACAGGATTATATTGGGCTTGGAAGAACCTAGATGCAGATTATGTAGGTTTAGCCCATTATCGTAGACATTTTAGAGTAAAGAACAAGACAAAGGATCCTTTTGATTGTGTACTTACTTCTAAAGAAGCAGAAGAACTATTAAAGGATAATGATATTCTAGTTACTAAGAGACGTAATTATTATATTGAAACAATCTATGATCATTATGTTCATACACTTTATCCTGAACCATTAGATGAAACAAGAAAGATTATTGAAGAGAAGTATCCAGAATATTTACCTGCTTTTGATAAGCATATGAAAGGTAAAACAATGCATGCCTTTAATATGTTTGTGATGAAAAAAGAATATTTTGATGCTTATTGTGAATGGTTATTTGATATTCTATTTGAACTTACTAAAAGATTTGAAGGTACTGAATATAATAGCTTCCATGCACGTTATCCAGGTAGAATTAGTGAAGTACTATTAGATGTCTGGATGAATGAGAACGGTTATGCCTACAAAGAAGTTCCATTTGTATATATGGAAAAGATCGATATGTTTAAAAAGGGAATGGGATTCTTAAAGGCCAAGTTCTTACATAAGAAGTATGGGGAGAGTTTTTAATGAAGTTGTTTAAGAAAATAGTAACACTTGTACTCGCAATGAGTTTGATGACAGGCTGTTCTTTGACTAATAATGCGGATTCACAAAAGGTATTTAATTTTGCGGATTCTGGTTATGTAACATCTTTAGATGCATCAAAGGCTATTGATGAAACATCTACAAATGTGATTCAGGCATTTGGTGACGGTTTATATGCTTATAATGTGAAGAGTAAGTTAAAGCCAGCTATTGCGAAGAGTAAAGAAGTGAGTGAAGATGGCAAAACATATACCTTTGAAATTAGAAAGAACGTGAAGTGGTCCAATGGTGATCCTGTGACTGCAGAAGACTTTGTATATGCATGGAAGAGAGCCTTATCTATGCATTCTGAAGCATCTAAGCTATTAACATCTTATGGTGCTGCGATTGCAGGTGCTGATGATATTTATAATGGTTTAAAACCTGTAGATACTTTAGGTGTTTATGTGAAGAATAAGAAGCTGGTTGTACATTTACAGTATAAAACAACACGTTTTATGGATTTAGTGACTCAGCCTGTATTCTTCCCATTAAATCAGAAGTTTGTAGAAAAACAGGGAGATCAGTACGCTACTTCTCCTAAGACATTATTATCATGTGGGACATATAAGGTGTCTTCTATTTCTAAAGATAAGATTACTTTAAAGAAGAATAAGACATGTTACTTTGCGAGTAAATCAAATATTGATCAAGTGAATATGCTTTTTGGAATCAGTAATGATGAGAAAATCAGATTATTTGATGAAGGTAAGATTGATTTTGCCTCAGTGACTGGTGAGAAAGCGAAGAAATATGATGGTAAGGATTCAAGTACTGCAGATAGTGATAGTGTGATGTGGGATTTAGTACCTAACTTCAAAGATCAGTATTTATCAGACTTAAGAGTACGTGAAGCAATGTCTTTACTACTAAGAAGAAATAAATATAATGAAAATGTATTGAATGACAGAACTGAGAAAGCTGAAGGCTTACTTCCTATGGGAATCTGTTTCAACTCACAGAAGCAGTTTATGAGAGATGCCTCTAAATATAAGTTGAAATACAATAAAAAAGAAGCAAAGAAATCTTTATCTAAGCTTCTTAAAGAATATAAGTTAAATGATTTTACTTTTACTTTAACTTATGCAAAAGAATATCCACAATCAAAGATTATTGCGAGTGAAATTAAAAAAGACCTTGATGCTACAAAACAATTTAAGGTGTATTTAAAAGAAGTGAATACAGTGGATTATGAACAGGCAGAATTGTCTTTATTACGTATTAAAGGTACTAGTAATGATGCTTATGATTATTTAGCCCCTCTTGCAGTTAATAATCAAGGTATTAATCATTATTCTAGTAATGAATTTAATAACTTCTTTACAACTGCAGTCAATGCACAAAGTCAGGATG
>ERZ773181.1481-NODE-1481-length-18514-cov-6.587031_pt1 | contig 18514 bp, 20 predicted proteins | sample MGYA00581001_ERZ773181 | MGnify/ENA primary metagenome ERZ773181 (study PRJEB29015, sample SAMEA2737780) | human gut metagenome | biome: human gut; feature: human-associated habitat; material: faeces | place: China | collected 2012 ... | reverse complement strand
AAATTCCCAAGCAACGTTAAGAGATGTTGAACCGCCTTAAGTTGATGACATTACCTTTCAGGGTAATGTCATCAACTTAAGACCATAGACGGTTTGTTTTACGCAAAAACCGTTGAAATGCAACCGCAGTTGGTAGGGGCGGGGCTCTGCTCCGCCCGGCAGAATGCAGTGAATTCCTTCGAGAATTTGCGGCGAATCCGCAAGCAGTTACCTCTTTGGATGTAGGGGGCAGCTGTGAATTCGCCGAAGATTCCCGTAAAATCGGTACATCCCGCGGGCAGACAGAGTCGTCCGCCCCTACAGAGAGTGCGAAGGGTTGTTGTAGGGGCCGACAACTCTGTCGGCCCATTGAGAAGTTACAAATTCGCCGTAGATTCCCGTAAAAACGGTGCATTCTGCCGGGCCGATGTGGGCATCGGCCTCTACGGCCAAGCGGGTAAGTGCATACGGATTCGCCGAAGATTTTCGATAATTCGGTGTATCCTGCCGGGCGGAGCAGAGCCCCGCCCCTACCAACTGCATTTGTTTTGCCGTTTTTTCGCATAAAACAAATGCACCGGTCTTAAGTTGATGACATTACCCCGCCGGGGAAGGCGGCCCGGAGGGCCGGATGAGGGTCAGGGCGCAGTGCCGAATTGCTGAAACTGCCAGACAAATCGGAAAATCAGACTTGTGGTTTACGGTTCACCGTCCGCCGCAGCCGTTTATTCTTGTCCCGTCCAATACTGCGCACCCCAGTGCTCGAAGTCCCATTTGGGGCTGTAGTCGTTGCATTCGTAATCGACGTAATAAAGCCGGTCGACGGACAGGACGAAATTGGTCGGATAATAATCGATATTCAGATGAACGGGATACAGGCGGGCGCACATGGCCTTCAGCTGCCGGAGGCAGAAGCCGGGGAGCCGGTTTTCCGCGATCAGCTCCGCTGCTGTGGGGCCGGGGATGTATTCCTTGAGAATGCGCTCATTTTCCGTGTCGACGTCCAGCAGGCGCGGCATGGGGATCCCGGCGGACAGGAGCCGCTCATAATCACGCTGCTCGGCGGCAAGCTTGTCCCCGAACTGATAATACTCGCATGGCTCGTGGTGGATCTGCTTGACGACGTATTCGCCGCGCTCGTCCGCGGCCAGATAGGAATAGCCGCCCTTTCCCTTGCCGAGCAGCCGCCGGATGGAAAGCACTCTGCCGTTTACTGTGATCTGATCTTCCATGTTTCTCGCCTCCATACGCCTCAGCATAGCAGACGCGCGGGGCGTTTGTCCAGCAAAAATCCGCTTCGCCGGAAATACTGGCAGATTGAATAAAATACCGTTTGAATTTCATTCATTTTTCACAAGTTCTTCTTGCATTTTGCTTGGAAGCGTGTATAATGATGTGTGCAAAAAAGTAGAAATGAAGGAATTTGAAATGCGCACGCTGTTATCATTATCTGTTGCGGTTCTTGCGGGTCTGCTGATGACCCGCGTTGCAAAGCCGCTGAAGCTGCCGTCTGTGACGGCGTATCTGGTCGCGGGTGTTCTGATCGGGCCGTACTGCCTGGGTCTGCTCGGCATTGAGGGCCTTGGCTTCCCGACGCAGGAATCCGTAGACAGTCTGTCGCTGATCTCCGAGGTCGCGCTGGGCTTCATCGCATTCTCCATCGGCAGCGAGTTTCGCGTGTCCGAACTGAAGCACACAGGCAAGCAGGCGTTCGTCATCGGCGTTTTACAGGCGCTGGCCGCGACGTTCCTGGTCGATATCGCGCTGATCGTGATCGCACTGCTTACAAACGGCAAGCTGTCCATCGCGCAGGCCATCACGCTCGGCGCCATCGCCACGGCAACGGCCCCTGCCGCAACGCTCATGGTCGTGCGGCAGTACAAGGCAAAGGGCCCGCTGGTCGATCTGCTGCTGCCCATCGTCGCGCTGGACGATGCGGTCGGCCTGATCGTGTTTGCGGTGTCGTTCGGCATCGCAAAGGCGCTCAACACCGGCTCGTTCGATGTGATCTCCATCGTCGTCGATCCGCTGATCGAGATCGTGTGCTCGCTGGCGCTCGGCGCACTTGGCGGCTGGGTGCTCACGCAGCTGGAAAAGCTGTTCAACTCCAACACCAACCGTCTGAACATGACCATCGCATTTGTTTTCCTGACCTCGGCGCTGGCCATGGCGGAATTCAAGATCGGCCCTGTGACCATCGGTTTCTCGTCGCTGCTGACGTGCATGATGCTGGGCACGCTGTTCTGTAACCTCTGCCCGCTGTCGGGTGAGATCATGGAAAAATCCGACCGGTGGACGAGTCCGCTGTTCGCGGCGTTCTTCGTCATCTCCGGCGCGGGGCTGGATCTGGGCGTGTTCAAGGACGGTATGATCGTTCTCATCGGCGTTGTGTATATTCTGACGCGCTCGCTTGGCAAGTATCTCGGCGCGCATTACTCCGCAAAGCTCATGAAATGTGAGCCGCAGATCTGCAAGTATCTCGGCATCACGCTGCTGCCGCAGGCCGGCGTCGCGCTCGGCATGTGCGTGACGGCGCGCCAGCTCGGCGCAGAGGGTGATCTGATCCGCAACATTACGCTGTTCGCCATTCTGATCTACGAGCTGGTCGGCCCGCTGCTGACCAAAATGGCCCTGCAGGCCGCAGGCGAGATCCATCCGATGGACGAAGCCGTCCGCAACCGCCGCCAGCACAAGCTGGAACAGGCCAACGCAGAAAAGAAATAATACGCAGGCACAAAAGCAGCCCCGGCCGCATGGCCGAGGCTGCTTTGCGCAGGTTGCTTATTTAATAACGCCCTTCTGCAAAATCACGTTGGCGTAGATGGCAGTTTCGCCGGACTGGAGGATGCAGTAGGTCTTGCGGGCCTCGTCGTAGAATTCGAAGCGCTCATAGCTGCCGAAGGCGGCTTCGCCGCGCGCGTCGTATTTGGCGACGATCTTTTTATATTCGTCCCAGATGGGGATCTCCATACCCTTGTCCTTCTCGGCGACCTGCATGATCATGACAGGGTGCTCGACATACTCGTCAAGCGGGATGACCTGCAAGATCGCGTCGAGCAGCTCGGGCACGCCATGGCCGTCGGCACGGAGGAAGACGCAATTGTTGGGCTTGGCCATGGATGCGCCGGGGAAATTGCCGTCGCCGATGCAGATGCGGTCGCCGTGGCCCATTTCGGCCAATACCTTCAGAAGCTCCGGGGAAAGGATGGGCGGGATGTTTTTCAGCATGGTTCAAATACCTCCTGTTTGATCGGGCCGCCCGTTGACTTCGGGCAGCAAAGACAATAAAATATGCATATGCATTTTTTGATTTTAGGAGACACTGCAATGGATTACGCACAGCAGCTTGCATTTTTCGCAAACATTCTGGAGCAGAAGCGCCTCGTGACCGCGCTGGAGGGCAACGCCTCCATCATGGACCGGGAAACCGGATTGACGTATATCACACCGTCCGGCCGGATGAAGCTGCTGCTTCAGAGGGAGGATATCAGCGTCATGGACGAAAGCGGCGCGCAGATCGGCGGGCGCGGGAAGCGGTCGAGCGAGTATCTGCTGCACGAGGCCGTCTACCGGGCGAGGCCGGATGTGAACGCCGTCGTGCACTGCCACTGCCCGTATCTGACGGCGTATGCGCTGCGGTACCGGGACTTTATCGTCCCGGAGGACTGCTCGCTGTACGTTGTATTTCAGCGGTTCGTGTGCCTGCCCTACGGCAAAAACGGGACGCACGAGATCCACAAGGGCATCGAGGCCGCGCTGGCGCACAGCCCGCTCTGCCTGCTCGGCGGACACGGCGTTGTATGTGTGAGCGCTTCCATGGAAAGCTGCATCGGTCTGCTGGAAGCGGCGGAAGGGCTGGCGAAGACGCTGTGGGTGGCGAAGCAGATTTAAAATTCTCCGCTTAGAAAAACGCTGTCCTGTAGGGGCCGACGACTCTGTCGGCCCCAAAATGTTGCGAATTCGCCGTGGATTACAGAAAAAGCACTGTGTTCTGCGGGCGGACAGAGTCGTCCGCCCCTACAACGAAGTGGTGTCACGCTCTGGTGTGGAACGCCTCCTTGAGGCTGGGGTAGAGCATGGCGTAGCGTTTTTTGGTGAGGGCGTAGGCTTCCTGAACCGCTTGGTCGGGTTCAATGTCGCCGCTCATGCGGATGTGGCTGCATGCTTCCGGCAGGTTCTTGAACAGGCCTATGGCGACGCCTGCGGCTGCCGCCGCGCCAAGGCTCGTGGCGCTGTCGGAGAACGTCGATACATCGTGGAGCGTCACATTGCACACATCGGCAAGGATCTGCTTCCAGAGCTTCGACTTGGCCCCGCCGCCGATGATGCGCAGCTCCTCGATCTGCTGCTTTTCGCGCATGACGTCCAGGATCTGGCTCAGGCCGCAGGCCGTGCCCTCCAGAACGGCGCGGAGGAAATGCTCCCGCTTGTGCGTGGTGTTCATACCGAAGAAAACGCCCTGCGCCTGCGCGTCGAAGACGGGAGAGCGCTCGCCCTCCAGATACGGCAGGTAGATAAGGCCGCCCGCGCCTGCCGGAGCGGTCGCCGCAGCGGAATCAAACGCACGCGCGGAGGCGACCTCGAACAGGTCCATGGCCCATGAGACAGAGCGTCCGGCGCACTGCTCGGTGCCGAAGACGTTGCAGCCGTGGCCGTCGAGCGCGTAAATATGGAATACGCGGTGCTGCGGGTCGATGAACGGCGCGTCCATCTGACCGGCGATCCATGCGGTGGTTCCGAGGCTGAGATAGAAATCGCCCGGCTTTGCCACGCCTGCGCCGACATTGGCGCAGGCCCCGTCTCCGCCGCCGACGGACACGGGAATGCCCGCACGCAGACCGAGGCAGCCCGCCGCTTCCTCCGACAACCGGCCCGCGATCTCGCAGCTGGTGTGGATCTGCGGGAATTTATCCAGATCGACGCCCACGTTATGGAACATCTCCGTGTCGTACTGCCGCGTTTCCAGATTCATGAGCAGCCCGTGGGACGCGTCGGACATATCGGTCGTCTCCATGTGGCCCGTGAGGCGGTAGACAAGATAATCCTTCGACTGCAGGATGCGGTATGTACGGGCGTAGAGCTCCGGCTCGTTCTCCTTCAGCCAGAGCGTCTTGCAGAGGGTGGATGCGGGCGAAAGGACGTTGCCGCAGATCTCATAGAAATAATCCCGGCCAAATCTGGCGCGCAGGGCGTTGGAAATGGCCAGCGCGCGGGTATCGGCGTGGATCATGGCGGGGCGCAGCGTCTGCCCGTCCTTGTCCATGGGCAGGCAGCCGAGCATATGGCCGGAAACGCCGATGGCGTCGACACGCTTGACGTATTCGGGCGCAAGCTCCCGCAGCATCATCATGGCGCGCACGGCGCTCATCCACCAGTCGGCGGCCTCCTGTTCGCAGCCGCCGTTCGGGTAGTGGTGCGTGGGATAGGATGTTGTGACGTTGCGGATAATATTGAGATTTTCATCGACCAGCGAGGCCTTCAGGCCGCTGGTTCCGATATCGAATGCCAGTAGTGTGCTGTGCAAATTGAATCACTCCATGTTCGGGATACCGGATAGGCTCCGGTGGGGAATGCCCTGTTTTATTGTACAATATCCCGCAGGAAAAGCAAAGCACTATTTTACGAAATGACCAAAAAAGACTGATACGAAACGCGTTCCTTACAAGGCGCATCCGTGTTTTTTGCGTTCTGACAGACGCTTCATCCTGCGCAGAACCGTCCCGGCATCGATCCCCCGGCGCTTCATCGCCCGGAATATTTCGGGGAACCGTCACGAAAACAGAAAATGCAACCTGCAGTTTACAGTTAGAACGTGCAAAATGGTGGTATTTCGCAGCATGAATCAGTATCATGAAGGAACACTGGAATTCCAAAACGGAGGGTATCAGCATGACATTAGGCGGTATGCTTGCCATACTTTTCTACGTGGTACTGTATAACCGTATGATGGCGTATGTGGAAAGCCGCGCATATCGTGCAGCGCCGGCCCCGGAAAACAAAACGGAAAACACCTGAAGTCACAGTATTTTAAAAGGAGAGGTTTTTCATGTATACTTACAAAACAGAAATTTTAACGGTCAGCACAAAATGGTTTTCGGACAAGGCGAATGCAGCGGACATTTCGATGCTGGATCAGCTGTTGAATGAAAGAGCTGCCGAGGGCTGGGAGCTTGCGGCATACGATTACATGGGAACGTCAACACAGATAAAGGGCGCGTTTGTTGTGACGTTCAGAAAGGAAACGGCGTAACCGCAGGTCATATACCCGAAGCCGCCGGTTCCCGGCATCTTTCCGGAACACAGGCTGAAATTCGCACCCGGCCAGCAATTGTGCTGACCGGGTGCTTTACGTTGTGTATTGTTATAAGGGTCATTGATATGCGCACAGGAAGCTGTTCGTCATGTCCAAAGCGCCTGCGTATAAATGCCCTCCGTCTTCATCCTCGCCACAGCCTCCCGGACCGAATCCAGATCCTCGCGGTAGGTCACGCCGTACCACGCTTCTTCGCACGGCAGCACCTGCACGCTTGCAGACTTGTCCGCCAATTGTGCGTTCACCACAAACGGCAGGAAATATTCACACTTGAGCGGATTGGCCGGAATGGCGTCGTTCAAAAACGCCCCCATACGGTTCCAGAGCTCATCCAGCACGCGCGCCGAGAATCCCCAGAGGTTCATCGACACAATTGTATCGCCCGCCAGCGGGAAGAACTGTACGCCATCCTCGGTATATTCAGCATCCGCGCCCTTTTTGTAGATCTTCGTGCGCTCTGTCACGCCGGTCAGCATCCCGTTTTCGATCTCACACACGCCGCGGGCCACGGAACCGAACTCCGTCACCGTGTTTTTCAGGCGGTAGCCAACCATGGCGTACTTGCTCGCGTCGGTCTGCGCCTCCAGAAAGCTGTAAATCTCCGAAAAGGCCGTACGGCCATAGAAATCGTCCGCGTTGATGACGGCAAACGGTCCGTTTACCGTGCCCCTGCAGCAGGCCAGCGCGTGACCGGTCCCCCACGGCTTCGTCCGTCCTTTCGGAATTTCAATGCCCTCCGGCAGACGGTCAAGGTCCTGATATACATAAGACACATGGAAATACCGCTCCATGCGGTCGCCAATGCACGCCCGGAATTCTGCTTCCATCTCGCGCTTGATGATAAACACAACGTCGCGGAACCCCGCACGCCAGCTATCAAACAGAGAAAAATCGATTATGATATGCCCCTCCGGATCGACCGGTTCAATCTGCTTGAGGCCGCCAAAGCGGCTGCCCATGCCCGCAGCCATGATCACAAGCGCCGGCTTCTGTTTGTCCATTTTCCTGCCTCCTATTTCGGGTTATCTCTATCTTATCCATCCCGTTCCTATAAGGCAATCCTTTTTGTCGTTTTGTGCACTATTTGATAAATTTCATGGAGCATTTGAAAAAGAGGCTATGGGTTTAAGCAGAATATGTTAAAATGATCGCACTCCTGCGAAACGCTTCTCTGCACCCTGTATGCGCAAGCCGCCCGGCTCCGGCATGACCGCACCGCAGCCCGGATGCTCACAGCGGCGTGTATGATCTGAACACTATGGATCAACTGCCAAATTAGAAAAACAAAATCGCAATCCAGCGTCAGCGATTGCGATTTTGGGAGGAGCTGCGACAAAATGAGTGAGAAGTGACTTTTCATGCGAAGCATAAAAAGTCGCTGCGAACGATATGCAGTCCGCAGCGACGTGTGTTTTCACTACACTATAGATGAACACATCACAGCGTTTGATTTCTGTAATTTACTCTTTCGGTTTGTTTTTGTCCGGAATCTCGCTAGTCGCTTCAATCAGATTGCTCACGACCTGATTGAGCTGCGCGGCGCTTTTTGACGTAATGACCGGCACGCCGGTCTGCTGCTCGATAGCCTTCCGGGCGTCGCCTGCGACCTTGCCGCCGGAGCGCGCAACTTCTACATTTTCGTGCAAACCCTCCGGCGCTTTCTGCTTGGAGATCTCCGTGGTCGTAGCCTCGGCCAGCATATTGAGAACCAGCTCCAGTGTCGTCATGTTGTCACGCAGCTTCTCTTTCTTCAAGCCTTTGAGATTCTTATACTGCCTCGTGTTCATGCCGGACCACGCTTTTGTGATCTCATCGGTCAGAATCGCGTATTCCACGCCTTTCTGTACCCCGCGCGCATCCCATTCATCGGTCAGTTCCTTGCGCACTTGAATGGCTTGCAGGCGCTGGTTGATCCATTCGCGGCTGTAGCCTTTCTTGAGATAGGTTTCCAGCGCACGGTCAATCGTCAGCTCTGGATCGATGGTTTCCTCGATGCGTTCCCGGCCGACCTGCGCCAGCCAGAGTTTGAACGGTTCGGCTTTTGGCGATGGAATAGACTGAATGATGCGCAGCAGCAGCTCGGTGTCAGCTACGTCAGTCAGACGCTTTTTGCCGTCTGCCGCAGTCATTTTCAACTGCTTACAATTTGTAAGCAGTTGCCCTGCGCCTTCATCATTCAGGCGTTTTTTCAATACCGCCCAATAGGTACTGGCGTGTCGGGCGTCCGGCTGATCAGTCAGAACAGCAACTACATCGACGATAGAAAAGAACCATTCTTCTTTTTCTGCATCCCATGCAGTACGGATGCGCTTGTTCTCAAAAAGCTGTATCTGATCATTCTGTGCCATATCCTCATCTCCATTCTATTTTCTAATATTATAGCATACTTTTTTGTTTCAGTCGATTCGCTACCTCAATATGCGTTTCATATTCAAATGGTCTTATGGAAAAACTGCCGCTCAGGTATGCGGGTACCATCTTATAGCACGGGATATCTTTTTCGCAGCATATTTGATAAAGTGTATTCGCTGCCTCCTCGTCTGTTCGCACCCCTATATAAACAGCTGTCGGTTTCAGGCTATAGATTCGGCAGAAAAGCGTATTATCCGGTAACATAGAAATCATTCGCCACTCGTTTTCGTAGCTCCAAACCGACGATTTTGTAAGCAGGCTCTTTACAATTACCAAAAGGTCTTCATAAAATGGTTTGATTGCAGTATGCGCCAAATCCGCCATACGAGAAAGCAGCAGCGGCAGGATGATCTGGGATGCATCATACCGTACATCCGCGTATATCACGGGCGCAATTGCAGGGGACATCATCAGACTGGTACAGTGCTGAACGTCCGCACACTTTTCAGAACAGGCTGTTAAAATTTTTTGAAAATCATACTCTATGCAAAAGCCCCGATGGCTGTCCGCGTAATGTCCCCACATTGCCGAATTGTCATTTGACTCTGTAAAGCAGGCAATGCTTCTCCGCTTCTGCTCATCAATCAACGTCCGATAGAACACCTTTTCAAATTCATCCTGACAACATTCTAATAAACGCAGTGCATTTTCACGGAATAGCGAAAAAGGTTTCTCGAGTGCCTCAGGTTGAATGTCTTCCGGGAGAACTGAAAAAAGCCATTGAAGCTGTTCTTCTGAGAATATGCTTTGAAGAGCTGGCACGCTACCTCCGTTTTTATATGCGCGGTATTTTTCTGCGATCTGCCCTATATCCATTTCCCTTTTTAATAGCTCCTTCGCGCGTTCCGGATCATAATGGGGCATACATTCAAACGGATCATTAAATGAAAAAATGGAACTGCCCCATATTTCATCCTTTCGGAGCGCGTCAAAAGTATGGTCGTTTACAGCCCGATAACGATACAATCTTGATGGTATATTACTTTGAACCCATGTGCGAATTTTTTCGTGCTGCTGTCTGATGATTGCGGAATCTGAAATCGATTCATAAAATGTACCGTAAAGCAAAGCGCAGAATTCTTCTCGATTTGTCATATGTTTCCCTCCAGTGCAGCTTTATATGTTGATATTATAACATATTTCGTTTTCTTTTTATTGATTTTGCCTGCAAATAAAACGTTCAGAATTATATCACCATCTGCTATACTTATCCTCCGAAAGGAGCTGATCGTATGAACAGCAAACACACATCGGAAGAAAAACAAAATATCATCACTGCCTACAAAGCAGGGAAACGCGTTTCTCTGCTTGTCACCGAAACAGGGATCCCGCGCAGCACGATTTATGCGTGGCTTGTCGACGCGCGAGTTGAAAATTCCGAAAAGAAAACAAGTTTTACACTGCGGGAATATCGCAGCTTGGAGAACAAGGTGAACCGGTTGAAGGGTATCATCGACATTCTGCAAAAAGCACCCTGCACTGCGACTGCGTCGCTGGAAGACCGGCTGCACGCGCTCGACGATCTGCATGACCAATACAGCGTCCATATGCTCTGCGATGCGCTCTGTGTGCCGCGGGGTACTTTTTATAATTATCTGCTGCGCAGCAAACGCGGCTGTGCTTGGTACGACAAGCGCCGGGAGGAGCTTCGTCAGAAAATTCAAACAGTCTATGACGACAGCCGCCAGATCTACGGTACTGGAAAAATTGCTGCCATCCTGAAGGAACAAGGCTGCCGCGTCAGCGAACAAATGGTGCGTGAACTAATGCAGGATATGGGGCTGTGCAGTATCCGTCAGGGCGCGAAGAAACAGTATGATAAGGAGACCAAATGGTGCAAGAATTATCTCAGCCAGCAGTTTACCGCAACGCGCCAGAATGAAATCTGGGTCAGCGATGTGACTTACTTCCGCTACAAGGAAAAAGAGCTTTACATATGCGTAATTATCGACTTGTATGCACGCATGGTGGTTGGTTTCCGGATCGGTCTGAAAAACAGCACGCGGCTTGTAAAAAGCACGTTTAAGATTGCGTATGAACAGCGGCAACCGCAGCTTCCTTTGTTGTTTCACACGGACCGCGGCAGCAACTACCGTTCAAACGCCTTTTGCGCCTATCTGCAATCGCTTGGTGTGACACAGTCGTTTTCCCGTGCGCACATCCCATATGATAATTCTGTCATGGAGTCGTTCTTTGCTTCGATGAAGCGGGAAGAACTTTACCGAACAAAATACCGCTCTGAGCAGGAACTCAGAGCGGCGGTCGCAGATTATATCAAGTTTTACAATGAGACCCGTCCGCACGCAAAGAACGGATACAAGACACCGTTCAAGAAAGAGCAGGAATACTACGTAAATTCCAAGCAAAACGAGAAGAAATAAGCCGGACTGCATAGTTCGTTTTCTGGACTTTTCACGTTTTGCAGTCTGATTTTAAGCGTTTTCCAGTTTCACGTCCAAGATGCTTTGCGCCAAGCAAGGCGTAAACGTACTGAAAACACAGAGAAAATAAGAAAAGCACCACTGTGTCCAACCCAAGCGGGTTCGGATTGCAGTGGTGTTTTCAGCTTTTGCGAAGTCGATCTGATACCGCTGACAGGTCTTGCGGAAGTGGACAACGTAAGCCAGATCTTCTTTCATTGGAGGTGCGACATAACCGTTCGGCGCAGCAAGCGCGTCCAGCTCCAGATATTTTTCATTCTGCATCTGTCAGACCTCTTTCAGGTATGGAATGCGAAGTCCTGAAGACCAGCAACACTGCACCGATACTGGCGTGCTTTCTCGACCGAGACATCGTCGGATTTCCGCTGGGTGCGCTCTCCATATACTCCATATAAACCAGTACGCCGTCCAGCATATCTCAGTAAGCAGCAAATCCAACCAGTTCCTTGGTCGCTTCCAGAATGAAGACCGAAAGGTTCGCACTTGCATGGCTTTCGATAATGTAATAGCAAGGTGGCTTAACGGCTGCTCCTTCATTTTCTGATTTATTATACCGCAGCTCTCAGAAAAACGCAAAGAAGAGTTTTCATGATCTGCTTCCGTATCCGGTTCGAAGCCGCTACTGAGAATGTCCAGCAGTTCTTTCTTTGACCACTGCCGCTCCCGTGCCTGTTTCAGATACCACTTGCGAGCCTCGCTTGTCAGCTCCGCTTCCATAATGACCACATTCAGCGTCCAGCCGATTTTCATTGCCAGCCGGAGGAGCGTTTGGTCATTTTCATAAGTCTTGTAAAAATCGCGCATCCGGCGCACGTTGCGCGGGGAAAAGCCTGCGCGGTCAGGGAAATTCGCCTGCAAGAATTCTGCGGCTGCGACCGCCGCGCCCTTCTCCGGGCGCTGACTGATGGCCTTGCCGATGGCGTACACTTCGTCCATCTGCGAAAGATTTTGCGTAAGAATTGCAGTCAATTCCCGGTACATCGTGCCGTAATCCACAGGTTTTCTGACGTTCATGGCTTCTCCTTTCCGCGCTGGTGCGCATTGGATATTCTGTTGTTTCACCGAATAAATACTGTTTTGCGTGCTTTAACTCGGCTTTTTCACAAGATTTGAACGGCGAGCACGAAGCGTACTTCGTGGAAGCGTGCTTCATTTCGACATAGAATCTCCATAGTCGATCTATTATAAACTATGGAGGTCTTCAGAATGAAACCATACCCGGCGCTGCTCGCAGAGCTTCTTTCCGAAGAATTGTCTTCTCTGCGGCAGCAGAAGGCATTGACTCAGGAGGCCATGGCGGAGCAGCTTCGTATTTCCAGCCGCGCATACAGTGATTTGGAGCGCGGGAGATATGCCGCCTCCGCCCCGACCTTGCTGTTTCTCTTTTCCATGCTGGATGCGGAGGCGCAGGGCGCTCTGGTTCAACAGTTTATGGATCGTGTTCAAGCACTGGAGGGGACGGATGCAGCATGAACGCCGTAACAGACATTGTCGAAGTATATGATCTGTTGTACCGACTCGGTTTCTCTGCAACCAACACCGCATTTTTCCATCTTTCCTACTCGGTCTATCTTGCCGCGCTCAACCCGCATTGGCTGGTAAAGCCATCGCAGCGGCTATATCCCGAAGTGGCAGACCAATACAACACCAATCCGCTTCAGGTCGTCCGAAACATTGACGGGTTTGCCTGCGCCTCCTGGCACAAAAACGCCGCGTTTCTGCGTAGTCTTACCTGCTGCCCGCTGATGGCAGCTCCGACAGCTGCACAGTTTTTGCGGATTCTTACGCACTATCTTCGGAGTGGAGCAGTATAGCGCATACTTTTGCAGAATGTAGACCACTTTCAACTGCTTTTTATCTTTAGCTGCAGGCGCGCATCATATATTTCGTCGTTTTGCGAATAGCCTGCTACAATATTTTGTGGTATGATTGCCCCGTTCGTTTGATTCTTGCGAAGGGAGCGCAGCCATGCAGTACACCGATAACGAAGCCGCCCTGATCGGCGGCCTGATCTCAACCTATTTCTTTCAGCCTGCCGTATCTGCGTCTTTGAAAGACGCTTACAGCCGTGTTTTGGAGCATCTGCATCAGAATGCCCTCACTTCTTCTGACCTTCAGCAGATCCGAAAGGCTGTGAATTTTCTGATGCCTATGTGCCAAACGAACCGACAGACGCAACGGGAGCTTATGGGAATCAACGCACGGACAACGGCACTACTGAACATCTCCCGATGACAGCAGGCTGTATTTTATAATCAGCAAACAAATAGAGCGAAAGGTGGCATGCGTTGGTGTCCTTTCGCTCTATTTCTTTTCCTGCTAGGTTCCGGATTCTTCTAGTTCGATGATTCCCATTTGCAAAAACGCAAGCGTTAGCATGGAAAAAAGCCGAAAACCTTGGCCAGACAAATATTCGGATTCTTGTTTTGTGAACACTGCGTGACTAGCTTCTGAAAACTCGTCTACATCAAAAGCAATCTGTTCGCTTGAAAGGTATCTTAAAAATTCATTTGCCGCTTTTATCAGTGTTTCTTCCGAAATTCGGTTTATCTGAATGTCCGTATTTCCTCCAATGTACGCTTTGACATCCTTCCCGAGCAAAAACTGAGGAACATTTGTTATCTCTCTGAAATTGGAGATAATATAGCTTTCTATGCTCGGATAACTCAAAAGTAGCTGTCCCGCTTTATAATCGTCATTGTCGTAGGGATTGGAAAGCGAGAGAATGTACTTTTCAATCAATGCGGAATCTGTATTGGATTTTGGATCACGGTCAAACAGATAGTATATTGCCGACTGATCGGCCGGGAACTGGTACTGTTCACGCAGCGTATCAAATACTTCATCAAGATAGGCTTCGTTCTCACTGATATCACGGATATTACTTTCCTGCGTGTTGATAACGCCAACCTTTGAAAAGCGGTCGTTTGTGCTTGCAAAATACGTCAGCCGATTCCTGCGCTTCTCAACATAGCTATATCCAAGAAGATTGCAGAAAATCTGTCTCAAAATTGAAAACTCTGTCCGGCTGCCTTCTACAATAAAGAGAACTCTTCCGATATGCTTATCTTTATTCAGCCTCATCGTTTACCTCTTTGTATTCAGGAAGCCCGCCAAAAACACCACTGACGTACATTTTCTCGATGTTCTGTGCAGAACGTGGTTGCTCTGATGAAAATCGCCTGACAGAACTCCCGTTTTTGTTTTGAAACTCCACCGAATACTCCTGATCCGGACGGAGAATGGAATTACTGAGCAGGTTCGTCGAATGGGAAACAAACAGCATTTGTGCATGGTCGGCTTTTTCCATGAAGTATCTGACCAAGAGATTCTCAAGTTCATTGTGGAATCCACTTGAAAACTCGTCGATCAGCAGCATTCCTCCGTTTTTAACCACAGTCAGGAACGCGGGAAGGATACGGAGAAGGTTCTGATTGCCGAGCGATTCTTCCAAAAAGGGAATCGGAACTTCGATACCTTTGCGTTTGAAGAAGATATACTTCTGGCTGTCATCCTCTCCGGCAACAAGGCGCACATTGCCACCTTTACTAATGTGGTCATATTCAATGTTCTGCTCAAAGTTGTACTCGTCGAAGAAACGGTTGATCGTTCCACAGCCGTCTTTTCCCAGATAACGGGCAACCGAAAGATCTGTTGCTCCATAAGAAACTATTTCTCTGTCAAATATGTTGATATAGATAGACCGTTTCAGATAGTTCATCCATGCGCTAAGAACAGGGTTGGATGCGAATTTCGTATTGAAGTACAGCGTTCTCACAAATAGTGTATTCTTTCCGACATCCGTTTCGTCGTAGTTTACACCGTTTGGATCGGCAATGTATGATTTAGCGGAAAGCCCCATTCTTTCGAGCATAAGCATGTCATCAAGCCAGAGCTTTTCCGAAATCATATCTTTCCTTACATCTACCTCAAAGAAATATTTCACTGTTTCCCCCTCAATCAGGAATTCATAGGAGAGAGAATAGCAGCGGCTATCTCCGAACATGCAGAAAAAAATACCAGAATTAAGATCCCGTTCAGAAAAGAGAAAGTCAAGGAGCAGTTTCATTCCAAGGATGATCGTGGACTTTCCAGAAGCGTTGGCACCAACAAAAATGCAGCCTTTTAGAACACCATTATCCGCAACATTCTGCGGAAGAATCGTATAGTTGGTCTTGGCAAGGTCAATCGTAGTCTTTTTTTTGAATGACTTGAAGTTAGCAAGTGTAATTTTGGTAAGCATGATCCTGTCCTCCATAACGCATTTTATCTTGCGTTATTAATATACCACAAGGCGCGAAGAAAATGCAATTATTTTGCGAGTGTTTTTCGCTGAGGCGTAAAAAAATTACGGTATAGACATGGGCGCGCGATTTGATTCCCTTGTCTTTTAAGCAAAGCATAGCGTTTTGCAAAAAACAAATTCCAGTTATGAAAAGATATGAATCGAAAACATAAGACATCTAAAAGCACATAGCGTAGTGCCGCTGCAGTCGGCGCTTATCCCACGGATAAGCGCTGTTTTGCGCGGTCTTATCGTCCATATACGATCCCCTTTTACTTATTTATCGCTTGTTTAATTTCCACGCCGCTCTTGATCCGTACCAGCACCTCATCAGCGGAAAGGACTGTCACGCGCTCTACGATCTGCCGGACAGCGTTTTCGTTCCATTCCGTGATTGTCTGTGTGGTATTCTCTATAGCTTGCTCTGCCTGTTTCATGCGGGTGCAGACGCGGCTCGCATCGGTGCTGCTTTGCAGAATTGCTTCCTTCTGCCTTTTGAGGGAAGTCTGCTCGGAAAGGATTCCTGCAAACTGTGTGTTGCAGGCTTCTTTATCCTCGGCATCAATGGCTTCCGCCAGCAGGTTCTGGAACTGCTCATCGAGCTGCGCCAGCCGCCGTTCGATATCGGAAAGGCTCATCGTCTGACCTCGCACCGGCAGAAGCTCCACAGAAACCGCATTCTTGATAAGATTGAGCAGTGCTGGTTTGTTGCTCATGGCGGAGTTGATTGCTGCCAGAATCGCCGCCTGCAGAGGTTCTTCCTTGATCGTCGGAGAATCGTGGCAATATTTTGTGCCGTAGTTCAGGCGGCTCGTGCAGCGCCAGACAGGACATTTTCGCCCAAGCGAGGTCCATGTGCATCGGCGGTAGAGCGTGCCGCACTCGCCGCACACGAGTCTGTCTGACAGCGCGTATTTGCTCGTATAACAGGAGCGTCCTGTCACAGCCGTTTTGGACGGGCTGCGCAGGGCGCTCCGACGTGCCATTTCCGCTTTCACTGCATTGTACTGCTCCCGGCTGACGATGCCCTCGTGATGGTCTGGCATATAGTATTGCGCCATCTGACCGACGTTCTTAATGACCTTCTTGCTGATCACATCTGTCCGGAATGTTTTCTGGAGCAGGACATCGCCGCAGTATTTTTCATTTGTCAGGATGCTCTTGATGGATGTTGTTGTCCATTTTGATTCTCCGAGAACCGTTTTGATCTGATTTTCCTCCAGCCAGTCTTGCAGATTTCGCAAGCTGGCGCCGCTCTCATATCGCTTGTAGAGTTCGCGCACGATTTCTGCTTGCTCCGGTATGACGCGGAATTTGCCCTCTGTGTCTTTTTCGTATCCATAAAGTCGATAGCATGGAACCTTGAGCGTTCCAACTTTTGCGTGCATCTGCCGGCCGCGCCGGATGTTGCCGGAGATGGATTCGCTTTCAGACTGCGCCATCGCGCCGTACATGGTGATCATAAATTCGCTGTCCGCTGGAAGCGAGTTGATATTCTCCTTTTCGAAGAGAACCCCAACGCCAAGCTGGCGTAGGATTCTTGTGTAGTTGATGCAATCGAGCGTGTTTCTGGCAAACCGCTGAATGGACTTTGTCAGAATGAGGTCGATCTTTTTCTGCTTACACTGGCGGATCATGCGGAGGAATTCCGTGCGTTTTTTTGTAGACGTGCCGGTAATGCCTTCGTCCGCGAAAATGCCAGCCATCGTCCATTCCTTGTTGGACATGATCTTGTCGGTGTAATACTCGCATTGCGCTTCGTAGCTGCTGGCCTGTTCTTCCTCCTTGGTGGAAACGCGGCAGTACGCCGCGACGCGAAGCTGCTTTGTGACCGCAGCCGTTTGCTGCAATTCTGGCTTGGGTGGAATGATAATGACGCGCGGTTTTTCGTCTGTCATACCAAATCGTCCTTTCCAATGATCTGTCCGTTTTTGAGCTGCAAGCGCACCGTCTGGCGCGTCACCAGCACGGCGGAGACGGCGCTTTGCAGCAGCTCCGCATTGAGTTCTGCCGTGCATTCAAAAGTGGTGAACAGCCGCCGCAGACGCTCTGTTTCGTATTCCTCGCTGCCAATGGCATCGTATTGCTCCTGCGCCAGCTTGCAGATCAGGCTTCTGGCAGCGTCCTCGTCGAGCGGCTGCGTGTTCAGAATGCCATCCAGTTCAGTTTGCGTATTCGTATGTGCCGGTACGGGCGTTTTCTCTGGCTGAATGATGCGTTCCGGCTGCTCTGCCAACTTGCCGAGCAGATGTGTGACCTGCTGTTCGATCTCCGGCGTAGGCGGTTTGGAGCAGACACGTTTGAGTGCTTTCTGCGCGGGTGTTCGCTCTGGCAATCGCTGCTTGGCCTGCCTCTTTTCAGCGGCTGCCTCGAATAGTTTTATGTCAACTATTTTTGGATAGCTGTCCGCGCCGATGTACTTGGCATTCTCCAAAATCCGAGCGACCATATTTTTGTTCCAGCTCTTGCCCTCGTCGTAGCTGGGGCCGGTCTTGCTCATCTGCGCTGCGATCTCTTTGAGCGACGCACCGAGCGTGTAGCGCAGGAAAATATCCTGCACGGTCTTGACTTCCGGCTCGTTCCGGACGATCTCGCCCATGCGCATCTGGTAGCCAAACGGCAGCTTCCGATTTCCCATTACCGCTTTGTCCTTTCAATCTGTTCTGTCAGAGCCAGCCCATTTTTCAGGCGGAACCGCAGGCGCTCGTTGCTGCCCACAATGATCTTTTCTACAAGCGCATCGAACAGCTCTGCATCAAAGCTGTCGAGGCAATCCGGCCCGTCCTCCAGCGCGTCCATGAGATCGCGGGTGCGATCTGCCAGATCGTCGCTGTCGGTGTCGAGAAGCCTAGCCTTTTCCTGTTTCAGCCTGCGAAGCTGTTCGCTGAGTTTGTTATTAGATGAGATAAAAGTATCAGGATCAACGCCGCCCGCTTGCTGAAGCTGGGTGAGGAATTGAACCTGATTGAGAATATCGGATATTTTCTTATTGAGAGAGATAATGTCTTCGCTCCAGAGCATCCGACTGTAGCGGATCTTTTGAAGGTTCGAGAGCATTTGTGTGAAGATGGGGTTGCCGTGGTG